>Ga0265294_10006160_pt1 | contig 14476 bp, 17 predicted proteins | sample MunlanPumphouse3_FD_192504 | JGI IMG/M metagenome (GOLD analysis project Ga0265294, IMG submission 192504) | Groundwater microbial communities from a municipal landfill in Southern Ontario, Canada - Pumphouse #3 | ecosystem: Environmental > Aquatic > Deep subsurface > Groundwater | place... | reverse complement strand
GCACCACCTCTTCCCATACCGAACAGAGAAGTTAAGCCCGTTTGCGCCGATGGTACTGCTATACCAAGTGGGAGAGTAGGTAGCCGCCATCTTTTAAAGCCCGATGAGAAATCATCGGGCTTTTTTTTTGTCATTATTATTTGTATTTTTATAGATTATTGAATAACTTAAACTATATGAAGGATTAGTTTGTTCTTTTGAAAAAATAAATATGATGGTAAATATAAGAAAAGCAGAGGTCAAAGATATTGAGTGTATTGTGGGGTTTCAAAAAGAGATGGCTCTGGAAACCGAAAATTTAATTTTAGACACTCAGGTTTTATTAAAAGGAGTTACTGCTGTCTTTGAAGATGAGGCAAAAGCAACTTATTTTATAGCTGAAAATGATGGAGAGTCAATTGGTATGCTCATGATTACAAATGAGTGGAGTGATTGGAGAAATGGTTGGGTTTGGTGGATACAATCTGTCTATATTAAACCAGGTTTTAGAAGAATGGGTATTTATAGATTGTTATACGAGCATACAAAAAAGAGTGTTATAAAATCTGATAATATAAGAGGTCTTCGTCTGTATGTCGATAAAAGAAATATTCGAGCTCAATCTGTATATGAATCTTTAGGTATGACTGGCGATCATTATACAACTTATGAATGGATGAGTGAATAATTTTGTTTTTAATCTAAATTATTTAATGTTTTACAATAGAATTTTTGCGATAGGATTATTATGAAAAAAGATAAATTTTTAAACTGGTTACTTATATTAATTTTTATTGTAACATTAGCTGGTATTTCTCTTAATATTTATAATAGGGCAATTGATAAAGGACTTATATATGCACTATCTACTTTTAAATTTTTTACTCTCCAGTCTAATTTATTGCTATTAATCTATTCATCTACTGAGCTATTTATGCAAAAAGTTTCTAAAAGCAAATTACACACTTTTATATTAGGTCCTATTACTGCCTATATTTTACTTACCGGTATAGTCTATTTAGTTATTTTAGAACCTATTTATGAGTTATATGGGCTAGAGAAGCTCTCGTCTGTGTTATTGCATTATGTATCGCCTGTAATGATGTTCGTATATTGGTTAATTGCCGAGAAGAGAAGATATCGTTTTCAAGAGTTTTTTAAATGGTTGGCCTATCCTATTCTTTTCATGGTATGGGGGCTTTTTCTTGCGTTGCTATTTAAAGATTATCTCTATCCATTCTTTGATATAGCGGAGTATGGTGCATTTGTTGGTATTTATTTATTACTTGTTGCTATGGGTTTTGCATCTATGATAATACTGTTGATTTTTATCAATAATTTTTACTTGACAGATGTAACAATAGAGAGGCAAAAAATCACAGTTTTTAGACGTAACAAATAATTTTGACAAACTTGGTTATTTTGATATTTAAAAAATAGGCCAGCAAATATTTATTTGTTGGCCTATTTTTAGCGTGTTGATGTACTTTTATGATAGCTTATGGATAGCTAAGCCACTTCTTAGTTTAGGTTCGAACCAAGTAGTCTTTGGAGGCATAATGTTTCCAGTATCGGCAATATCTATAAGTTGCTTCATTGAAACAGCATACAGGGCAAAAGCTGCAGCCATCTCTCCTGAATCTACTCTTTTACTAAGTTCAGCCAAACCTCTAATACCGCCTACAAAATCTATACGTTTAGATGTTCTTAGGTCTTTAATGTCTAATATTTTATCTAAAATCTGATTAGAAAGAATAGTTACATCTAAAACTCCTATAGGATCGTTATTGTTGTATGTTCCAGGTTTTGCACTTAGTGAGTACCATTCACCTTCTAAATACAAAGAGAAATTATGCAAGAAACTAGGTTTATAAATCTCTTTTCCTTTTTTTTCTACAAGAAAATTGGTCTCTAATTTAGTAATGAATTCTTTAGGAGAAAGTCCATTAAGATCTTTTACAACTCTGTTGTAATCTATAATTTTAAGATGACTTTCGGGAAATACTACGGCCAAGAAAAAATTATACTCTTCTTTACCAGTATGTGAAGGGTTGTTCTTTCTTTTTTCTTCTCCCACAAGAGCTGCAGCTGCAGTTCGGTGGTGGCCGTCGGCAACGTAGAAAGCTGGTACTGAAGCAAAAATCTTGGTAATCTTGTTGTTGGTCTCTGGGTCTTCTATGAGCCAGAAATGGTGGCCAAAACCATCTTCTGCAGTATAGTCATATTCTGCAGGTTTAGTTTTTACAATATCGGCCACAATTTTATTGATCTGGTCATTATCGGGATAGGTGAAAAATACAGGTTCAATATTGGCATCTTGGATGCGTACATGAATCATTCTGTCTTCTTCCTTGTCTTTTCTTGTAAGTTCGTGTTTCTTTATTTTACCTGTAAGATAATCTTCTACGCTAGCACCCACAACTAACCCATATTGAGTGCGACCTTCCATAGTTTGAGCATATACATAGTACATCTCTTTTTTGTCTTGTACTAGCCATCCCTTTTCTTGCCATAATTTGAAGTTGGCAACAGCTTTGTTATATGCTTCTTGCGAGTGTTCATCAATTATAGGAGTAAAGTCAATCTCGGGTTTAATAATATGCAGTAGCGATTTCTCTCCTGCTTCGGCTTTAGCTTCTGCAGAGCTCAATACATCATAAGGGCGTGATGCTACTTGGGCAGCTATGCTCTTAGGAGGTCTTAATGCTGCAAACGGTTTTACTTTTACCATAGTTAGATCTTTCTTTTTTTATTTATTAACCTGAAATGTTGTATCTCCAGACTTTAAAAACTTAATTATTTGTTTTGTAGCTGCTAGCCCTGCATTAATATTCGCTTCTGATGTTTGTGCTCCCATTTTTTTTGGAGTTGCAAAAACACGATTGCCAAATTTTTCTGCAATTATCGAATGATTCTCTGTAGCTACATCGGTAATATATTTAAGATCGGATCTTTTTTCAAGTACTTCAATTAGCTCTTTTTCATTTATAACCTCTTTACGGGCAGTATTTATTATACATGCTCCTTTTGGAAGTCTGTCAAGAAGATTGTGTCCAATAGATCCTATTGTTTGGGGAATTGCAGGGATATGTATTGAGATAAAATCAGATTTTTCATAAAGTTCTTCTACTGTTGGTACTGAAGTGACAAACTCTTTGTCTGTTTCAATCTTTTGGGAATATGGATCATAGGCATATGCTTTCATTCCAAAACCTTTTGCAATTTTCGCAACCAAACTTCCTACATTTCCGTATGCTTGTAACCCTATTCTTTTTCCTTTGAGTTCCGATCCTGTACCAGGATTAAATGCGTTGCGAGCCATAAAAACCATCATACCAATTGCAAGCTCGGCAACGGCATTGGAATTTTGGCCAGGAGTATTCATTGCTATAATACCTCTTTGGGTACAAGCTGCTAGATCTAGATTGTCATATCCAGCACCTGCACGAACAATGATTTTTAAATTTTTAGCTGCATTTATAACCTCTTTGGTTATTTTATCGGACCGTACTATAAGGGCATCGGCATCACTTACTGCTTCATAAAGCTGCTCTACAGATGTGTATTTTTCTAGTAGTGCCAGTGTATGACCAGCTTCTTTTACTAAAGAAGCGATGCCATCTACTGCAGCCTTAGCGAAAGGCTTTTCAGTCGCTACGAGTATTTTCATTTTGTTTTTTTTGAATTGTTAAAGTTAGATTTAGGCATTGTGCTTTTCAAACTCTTGCATGCATTCTACCAATGCTTTCACACTTTCTATAGGGCAAGAGTTGTAGATAGAGGCGCGGAATCCACCAACAGAGCGGTGTCCTTTAATTCCAACCATTCCTTTTTCTTTTGAAAATGCCATAAAATCGGCCTCTTTTTCTTTGTATTCTTCGTTCATTACAAAACATACATTCATTAGAGAGCGGTCTTCTTTAACTACTGTTCCTTTAAATATTTTATTACGATCTATTTCGTGGTAAAGGAGAGCTGCTTTTTCTTTGTTTGTTTTGTAGATAGACTGTACACCACCACAACTTTTAATCCATTTAAGAGTTTCATTCATAACAAAGATAGGGAACACAGGAGGGGTGTTAAACATTGAGTCTTTATCTGTATGAGTTTTGTAATTGAGCATGGTAGGGATGTATCTAGATACTTTGCCTAAAATGTCTTCTCTTACAATTACAAATGTTACACCTGCAGGGCCTACATTTTTTTGAGCACCTCCATAAATAAGGGCATATTTACTAACATCAATAGGGTGGCTCATAATGTCTGAAGACATATCGGCTACTAAATTTACTGGGCAGTCTATCTCTTCATGAATCTCCGTTCCGTAAATTGTATTGTTGGTAGTTATATGAAAATAATCTAGATCGGTAGGAATGGTATATCCTTTAGGAATATAACTGAAGTTTTTATCGGCAGACGAGCCTACAATTAAAGTTTCTCCAAATGCTTTTGCTTCTTTAATTGCTTTTTTAGCCCAAACACCTGTTTCTAGATATCCAGCTTTTTTCTCTAGTAAATTCATTGCTACATATAGGAATTGCATACTTGCTCCACCTCCAAGGAAAAGAATTTTATACTCTTTGGGAATATTGAGTAACTCTATCCAAAGTGAGCGACACTCTTCCATAACTGCTTCCCACTCTTTTGACCGGTGAGATACTTCTATTACAGACATTCCAGTGCCTTTGAAGTCTTTAAGAGCTTCTATAGATGCCTTTAGGGCAGGCTTAGGGAGAACACAGGGCCCTGCGTTAAAATTGTGAGTGATTTTCATATTAATAACAATTTAATTTATACATATATTGTAATTCAAAGGTACAGAAAAAATGTTAAATTCAAACAATAATGGCTTTAAAACGCTACGATTATTAGAACTCTATTGCCTGTTGCTTATGATTTTTAAGTTATCTTTGTCTGTAACTTTTTCACAATAGTGACAGAGTAATTTAATTTGAGGGCTATCTAGAATTGTTGTAAAAAAAGTTTCTATTGGTTGATGGTTTGTAATGCACATGGGATTCATGCATTTCACTATTCCTTTGATAGTAGATGGGACTGTTAAAACATGCTTTTCTACAACTTCGAAATCGTGTATAATATTTATTTTAGCAAGTGGTGCTATTAGAGCGATTCTGTTAATATCGTCGGCTTCAAAATATTTGTCAGATATTTTAATTATCCCTTTTTTGCCAAGTAGCTTGCTGTCAAAATTGGTTCCAAATGTAATTTGGTTCATGCTATTGTTGAGCCCAAGTATATCTATAACTCTGAATAGTTGATCTGAGGGAATATGGTCTAATACAGTTCCGTCTTTAATTGCGCTAACTTTTAATTGCTTCTCCATGGCTTTTAAGATTCTTTGTTATTTTGTTTATAGAGTGTTAATGCCCAGTAATAAAGCTATAATTGCCATGCGGGTATAAACTCCGTTTTGGGCTTGAGCAAAATAGTATGCATGGCTGCTGCTGTCTACATCTTGAGCTATCTCATTTACCCTTGGAAGAGGATGTAGAATTTTCATGTTTGGTTTGCAGCCTTGTAGCATAGATGAGTTTAAGCTGTAAACATTTTTAATTCGTTCATATTCTATAGGATCGGAAAATCTCTCTTTTTGTACCCTGGTCATATATATAATATCGGCATTATTGATACCATCGGACAAAAGTTTTGATTCAGTAAACGGAATATTTTTTGAAGTGAGAAATTCTCGGTATTCCTGAGGGAGCCTTAGTTCATTTGGGGAGATAAACTTAAAGGTTGGACTAAAGTGAGACATTGCCTGAAGTAGAGAGTGTACTGTTCTACCATATTTAAGGTCTCCTATAACATTAATCTTAAGATTGTTAAGGGTGCCTTGAGTTTTTAGTATTGAGTAGAGATCTAGTAATGTTTGACTAGGGTGTTGGTTAGAGCCGTCTCCTGCATTTATAATGGGTACAGAAGAGACTTCTGAAGCATAACGAGCACTCCCATCTAGAGGATGGCGCATTACTATAAGATCGGCATAGTTAGATACCATCATAATGGTATCTTTTAGTGTTTCCCCTTTGGTTACGCTGGTATTGCCAGCATCTGAAAATCCCACTACTCTAGCTCCAAGCCTATTGGCTGCAGTTTCAAAGCTTAATCGAGTTCGAGTGGAGGGTTCAAAAAAAATACTAGCTATTACTTTATTGGAAAAAATTGGTTGGGTAGGATTTTTTTCAAAAGCAGCTGCCATTTCTAGCGTTTTTAAGATATCTTCACGAGAGTAGTCGTGAATTGATATTAGATGTTTAAGCATATATTTATATTGTTATTCTCTAATTATCTTATTATTAAGTTTTCTATCTTATTAAGAGCATCATATAAGCTCTGGTATTCTGAATTTCTTATAGAGATGAGAAAGTTACATTTTAAATCGAATTCCTGTTTTTTAATATCTAGTTCAAAAGATTTTAATAGCTTCATTACAGGCTCCATATTTATGTAATCGAAATTAAAACAAATATCTTTTGAAGCAATTTTTTCTACAATTTCACCGTTGTTTATAGCATCTATTGTTGCACTTTTATAGGACCTAATGAGCCCTGGTATACCCAATTTTGTTCCTCCAAAATACCGTATAACAATAACTAAAATATCACTTAATTCGTTGGATAAAAGCTGTCCTAATATTGGCTTACCTGCCGATGAAGATGGCTCTCCATCGTCGTTGGCTCTCCATAGTTCACCTGTTACTCCCAATCTATATGCATAACAGTGATGCCTTGCATCGAAATATTTTTTTTTAAAAGTAGAAATTAGGTTTTTTATCTCTTCTTCCGAAGATACTGGATAGGCAAAAGAGAGAAATTTACTGCCTAACTCTTTATAAATACCGGTAGAGGGGTTAGATATTGATTTATACGAGTCTAAAGCTAGGTTTTCACTCATGTCGGTTCTTAAAGATTTCGGTAAAATTACTCTCTTTTTGCTAATTTTGCAAAATGTATAGAGATGTTTTTATAAAAGAGTTTTCTTGTTTGGGTCGTGAGATTTTATCTTATGTAGATAATGCAATAGGTTGTATAGGTAGTAATGAGGAGTTACTTTCGAATGCTATCTTAAATTCATTTAAGAATAATGATTTATTTACCCCCTATATGCAACGTAATGCTTTAAAAACAATTGCATTGGATTTTTTAGCTGAATCTCAATTGAGCGAATGGACTTATCTATATAGCGATAAAATTGGCGAGAGTAATTCTTGGGTTCTTGTAGTTATGGCAGGAAATCTGCCTCTGGTTGGGTTTCACGATTTATTGGCTATTATGGCTTCGGGTAAGAAGGCTATTGTAAAACTCTCTTCAAAAGATAAATATTTGTTGCCTGCATTGATGCAAATTCTCTCAAAGATAAATGTTTATTGGAAAGGTCGAGTAACTTTTACCGAGACAATAGAGATAAATCCTAATATATTGATAGCTACAGGAGGAGACCAAACTGCTGCATTATTTAAAAGTAAATTCGGCAATATCCCAAATTTGATTAGAGGAGCAAAAATGTCTGTGGCTATTCTAAAAGGTGATGAGTCCAATCAAGAGCTTGAATTGCTAGGGGGTGATTTGTTTTTGTATTTTGGAATGGGGTGTAGGAGTGTAAGTACTCTTTTGTTACCAGATGGCTACGACTTAGGTAGATTGGTGCCAATGTTTACTCTTTTCTCTCAAATAACAGCAGATTCGCACACTTTTAATTGGGCATATAGATATCAAAAAGCTTTATGTTTAATGAAAAAAGAGTGGTTTTACGATGGTGGCTTTTTTATTTTTATGAAAAATGCCGGGTTCCCTCCTCCAATTTCTGTTATTGGTATAGTCTATTATTCTTCATTAATTGAGATTGATAATTTTTTGAATATTAATGAAAAATTGGTGCAGTGTGTGGTTAATTATAAATGGAATGGGAGCTTCATAAAGCCAGGCCAGGCGCAGAATCCTTCGATAGACAATTATGCCGATGGGGTAAATAGTTTAGAGTTTCTTGTCAAAAATAATTAGCTTTGTACGAACTTTCTTTAATAATGATTTATCTTTAATAATGATTTACAGATATAGAGCTACAATTCCGGGAAATAAGATATTTATGAGAGAATATGAGGTAAAAGGGTTGTCTTCACTTTACTCATATAGTAGCTATCTAATAAATGATCTTGGATTTGCTCCCGATCAGTTGGTTGTTTTTAGAGCTCTCGATAAAAAAGGAAAGGTAAAAAAAGAGTATGGTCTCTTTGATTTGGGAGATGGTACTATGGATTCCGTAACTATCGATGAGCTTATTAATCAAGGGTTGGGCACTTTTGAATATGTATATGATATGTTTAAAGATAGGTCGCTATTATTAGAACTTTTGTCTAAGGAAGAGCTATTCCCTAAACGATCTTATCCTAGACTTATTGCCGAAAAAGGGAAAAATCCCGATCAATTTTCTGATAATTATGATGATTTTGAGCAGATGTTAGATACTGTAGAACCGGAATCTTCGTTAGATGCTACAGAGCATTTGCATGAATCAATGGAGCCTTAATGAGCTCAAAAAAATTATATTTAATTACAGGCCCTACCGCTTCGGGGAAAACTGATTTGAGTATAGAGTTAGCTCTTAAACTGAATTCTCCTGTTATATCATGTGATTCTAGGCAAATTTATAAAGAGCTCAAGATTGGAACCGCTCCTCCAACATCTAGCCAACTAAGGGCGGTTAAGCATTATTTTATTCATTCTCATTCTATATTTAACCATTATACAGCTGGAAAATATGAAGTGGAGGCGTTATCTTTGATGGATTCTCTTTATAAAGAATACGACTCTTTGGTTATGGTTGGGGGATCGGGGTTGTATGCCCATGCTATTTGTTACGGAATAGATGATTTTCCAGCTGCAAATCTTGAGTTAAGAGTAGAGCTTAACCAAAGAATGGAAGCCGAAGGGGTTGAGTCACTAAGAAAGGAGCTTAAGTTAATTGACCCATTGAGTTATTCTCAAATAGATATAGCCAATCCACAAAGAATTTTACGAGCAATAGAGGTTACTTTGGCTACAGGTAAAAAATTTTCGGAATATAAAAATTTTAGAAAGAAGCAGAGATTTTTTACTGTAGAAAATATTAACGTAGAGATAGAGAGGGACTCTCTTTATAAAAGGATAAATAGACGAGTAGACACCATGATGGAAAATGGTTTGTTAAATGAGGCTAAAGATCTATATCAATATAGAGAGCTAACAGCTTTGAAAACTGTAGGGTATAGGGAGCTTTTTGAATATTTAGATGGCAAATATTCTCTTGAAGAGGCAATTGATCTTATTAAACGGAATACACGCCGTTATGCTAAAAGACAGATTACTTGGTTTAAACGTTATTAGATTATCTTTGTAATCATATTTTTAAATATAAAAGAGGCTACCCATTCAGGTAGCCTCTTTTATATTTAAAAATCAAGGGATTCTTTTATTAACTAGAAAGGCAAATCGTCTTCTCCAGCATCTTCGGGTAGATCTCCTGGTAGCTGTTGTGCAGTTTGAGAAGGAAATCCTTGTTTATCTGGTTGGGAGAATGATTGTGCCTGTGGGGTTGGTGTATCGTTTTCGTTGCTCGCTTTTTCAATGCGCCATGCACGAAGATCGGTATACCACCTTTGGTTGTATTCTCTTGATTCTACGTTAAAGGATATTTTTAAAAGTTCGCCTTCTGAATATGAGGCTAAATCGGCTACCTTATCGGCCCCCCATACGTTTAGACAAACATCTTTCGGAAAATTATCCTGAGTTTTTATTACAAACTCTTGTTTTTGCCACTCGCCACGAGCGCTGGTACCCGATTGTGCGGGTAATTTTTTAATGAGAGATCCAATTAGTTCCAGTGCCATTTCCAATCAATTTTAAAATTAGACTTTATTTTGTTTCTGTTGCTATAGCTTTCTTTATGCCTACAAGTTCTACTTCAAAAACAAGAGTAGATCCTGGTTTAATCATTCCCATTGCTTGTTTGCCGTAAGCAAGTTCGGCAGGAATAAATAGTTGAATTTTACCACCTTCACTTACTTTTTGCATTCCTTCTATCCAGCCTGGGATAAAGTTGTTAAGAGCAAGAGTTGCAGTTTCGCCTCTGTCATAAGAAGAGTCGAACTGAGTTCCGTCTATAAGAGTTCCTTTGTAATTTACTTCAATTGTATCTTCAGGAGCAGGAGTGTTTCCATTTCCTTCGGTAAGAATTTTATACTGTAGGCCACTTTCTAGTACAATAACTCCTTCTTTAGTTTTATTCTCATCCAAGAATTTTTTTCCTGCTTCACTGTTTTGAAGGCTCAAAGACTCTTGTCTTTTTGAAAGATATTTGGTTATAATTTCATTTGCGGAACTCATCTCAACTTTTAGAGAATCACCGGCAAGAACGTCTTCGACTGCTTTATATACCTCTTTCATGTTAAGGTCGCCAAAATCGGCTTGTTTTATCATTGAACCTAAAGAGGCTCCAACTGCATAACTAACTGAGTCTTGGAATCCTTTCGTAATTCCGGGAAGAGTTTCAGCTTTTTTTTCTGTGCAAGATGTTATTACAAATAATACAACTGCAAATAGTGAAATTGATTTTAATGCTGTTTTCATCTGGTTTTTTATTGTTGTTAATTTTATAAAAATAGTTGTGTTCTGTTATTTCGTTTATTTTTATTCTCTTATTTTTCTGTATTTAATTTTTTTAGGCGTTTTTTCTAAAGTAATTTTGAGAATAATAAGCCCTATTATTCCAGCAATTACAGAAGTAACCATTATAGCTGCCTTGCCCTCATTGATTATATTTTCATTTGAAAACGCTAAGCTATTAATAAAAATTGACATTGTAAAACCAATTCCTGCGATAATTCCTACTGCAAATATTTGACTCCATTTAATATCTTTGGGCAACTCAGCTACGTTTAATTTTACAGCAAGAAAAGTTGCAATAAAGATTCCAACGGGTTTGCCAACTGCTAATCCTAAAAAATGCCATATGATAGTGTGGAAAAGGATGAAATTGGAGGGAGTCCGCTAAAAACTACTCCTGAATTTGCGAATGCAAAAATTGGCATTATTGAGTATGTTACGTAAGGGTTTATTCTATGTTCAAATCGGTTTATAAGTGGATTTATATGTCTTATTTGAGTGTGAAGTTTATGTATTATTCCAAGTTGGTTAGCGTTTGCAAGGATGTTTACTTCACTATTACTGGCCGCCTTGAATTTTTCCAAATAGTATTTACTCCTAACGTAAAACCTTACTTCATTAATTGGAGATTTTGACGGGATACATATTGCTAATAGTACTCCTGCAATGGTTGCGTGAATTCCAGACTGATAGACAAAATACCATAATACAATACCTGGAATTAGATAGACAGCAGAATTGTGGATATTCAGCCGATTTAATAAAATTAGTAGAGCTACTATAGCTAGAGCATACATTAAAAACTCGAGACTTAGAGCATGGCTGGGGTAAAATATTGCGAGAACAACAACAGCTCCAATATCATCTACTATTGCTAGGGCTGTAAGAAAAATTTTTATTGAAACTGGGACTCTTCTTCCCAAAAGAGATATTACACCAAGTGAAAAAGCAATATCTGTTGCCATTGGGATCCCCCATCCGTTTTGGAATTCAGTCCCTGCGTTTATTGAATAGAAAATAATAGCAGGACAAATCATTCCACCTACTGCTGCAAATATTGGTAGTGCTGCTTTTTTAAATGAAGAGAGTTGGCCAACAACCATCTCTCTTTTTATCTCTAGGCCTACTACAAAAAAGAAAACTGCCATTAATGCATCATTAACCCAGTGCAAAAGAGTCATTTCAAGAATGAAATTGCCAATTGCTAAACTTGCTTTTAGTTTCCATATTTCTAGTATACCCGATAATGAATCTACATTAGCTGTGATTAATGTGAAAAGAGTAACAATCATAAGAAAGAGGCCACCAAAGATATTGCTGCTAATTAGAGCATTAAAAGTAGTTTGAAAACCTTTTCTTCTAAGTGCCTTTTTTCGAGGAAAAACTGGTTTCATGAAATCTTCTTTTTTTTAGAGGATTGATTTTTTATTGGTGTAGTGGGTATATATGCAAAGTTTGTATAAGATTCTTGCTCCTACATTTGCATCCCATTCGTTGTTTTGTCCTGGATTAACTTCACAAAGATCGAACCCAACAATATGTTTTCCAGAGGTTGCAATCATCCAAAGAAGATAATCTATCTCTCCGAAATTTACTCCTCCTGGAACAGGCGTTCCTGTATTGGGGCACAAGTCAGGAGAGAGACCATCGATATCAAAAGATATATATATATTGGCAGGGAGAGTAGCAACAATCTCTTCACACTGTTTTTTCCAGTTTTTACCCTCGAAGCTATTTTTTTTAAGTTCCATGTCTGTATAGCATCTTATACGGGGGTCTGTATTTATAATATTAGCCTCTTCTTGGCAAAAATCACGTATTCCTAATTGTGTTAACTGTGATATTTGGGGTACTTCGTTTAATGCATTATATATAATTGATGCATGGGAGTATGTAAATCCTTCATAGGCTTTACGTAAATCGGCATGAGCATCTATATGAAATATCCCAAAATCGTCGTATTTTTCGCCTATTGCCCTTATATTGCCCAATGGGACACTGTGGTCTCCTCCAAGAATAGCAACACTCTTTCCTTGGTTAATATATTTAAGAGCTGTCTCCTTTATGTAACTATTTAGCTCTTCTGAGGCATTGTCAATGGTCTCTAGAAGATTGCTTTTCTGCTCAATCTCTTTGCCTTCTTCCAAAGAAATAATTATCTGTTTGGCAAGTTTCCTAGCCTTATCGTTTTTTATGAGCAGAGTGTTATCTAGGGGGTGTGTTCCTATTTTTACTTCCCATGCATTTTTAACGTTTATGTCAAAAAGATCTACTTGTAAAGAAGCATCTTTAATAGCACTGGGTCCTTGGTGAGTTCCTGCCCTGTACGAGGTAGTTACGTCCCATGGTGCCGATATTATAATTATTTCTGATTCTTCTATAGAATAAGGGAGTGCAAAATAATTGTCATTTGCAATTCCAGGGTCGTTTGGATTGAATGTTGTCATACTATTCCTTCTCTTATTATATCATGAATGTGAACAAGACCTTTGAATACACCTTTGTCTAAGACAACTACAGAGGTTATTTTGTTTTTTTCCATTATAGTAAAAGCTTTATAGGCAAGTTCAGATACATCTATAGTCTTAGGATTTTTCGTCATTATATCACATGCTTTTAGAGAATCAAGAGTAAATCCTTTTTCCAACATTCTTCTTATGTCTCCATCGGTTATAATGCCTAGTAAATTTTGCTCATTATCCAATACTGCTGTAGCACCTAATCTATTTGCAGAAATGTTGAATATTGTATTGTGAATATTCTCTTGGCTATTTACAAATGCCTTGTTGCTATTATCTATAAGGTCTCCTACTTTTAGATACAATTTTTTGCCTAAAGATCCTCCTGGGTGAAGCTTAGCAAAATCCTGCCGAGAGAAGCCTCTCATTTTTAGAAGCGACACTGCGAGAGCATCTCCCATAACGAGTTGAGTAGTTGTGCTAGAGGTGGGTACTAGATTGTTAGGGCATGCCTCGGATTCAATTGTTGTTTTAATTATATAGTTGGAGTGTTTTGCTAAAAAAGAGTCTGTATTCGAGACCATGGCTATTAAAGGGTTTCTCATTCTCTCAATTAGTGGTACTAGCATTTTTATTTCGGGAGTATTGCCACTTTTAGAGATACACATAACAATATCTTGGTCCATAATAATGCCCAAATCACCGTGAATTGCATCGGCAGCGTGCATAAAAACGGAATGTGTTCCTGTAGAATTAAGTGTGGCAACAATTTTGTTGGCAATGATTGCACTTTTACCAATGCCAGTAATAATGAGTCTACCGGAGCAATTATAAATTAATTCTACAATTTCAGCAAAAGAATTGTCTAAAAAAAAAGTGAGATTTGCAACTGCATAAGCCTCTTTTTCAATAACCTCTTTTGCAATTTTAAGAATATCTTCTTTGGAATTGTTCATGAAAATTTTGTAATAAGAAAACTATTAGATAACTTAGATTGACAAAGGTAACTAATTTTACAAATTTTCTTAGAATATCGCTTAATTATATATGCAAATAGATTCAGAGTTTTTACACCTTGAACTTAAACGATTTTTTGGTTTTAGCTCATTTAAAGCACTACAAGAGCAAATTATAAAAAACTTATTGGAGGGGAATGATGCGTTTGTGTTAATGCCAACTGGTGGCGGAAAATCGCTCTGTTATCAGTTACCTGCTTTAATTATGGAGGGCACTGCAATAATTATTTCGCCCCTTATAGCTCTAATGAAAAATCAGGTAGATGTGATAAGAGGCTTTGTTGCCGAACAAGAGGGTGTTGCCCATTTCTTAAATTCATCATTAAATAGGGCGCAGATACAAACGGTTAGAGAAGATTTG
>Ga0265294_10006159_pt1 | contig 14476 bp, 14 predicted proteins | sample MunlanPumphouse3_FD_192504 | JGI IMG/M metagenome (GOLD analysis project Ga0265294, IMG submission 192504) | Groundwater microbial communities from a municipal landfill in Southern Ontario, Canada - Pumphouse #3 | ecosystem: Environmental > Aquatic > Deep subsurface > Groundwater | place... | reverse complement strand
ACCGGGGTGGAAGAACCCCTTCGAGACTGAGGGCGACCTGTTCACGCCAGATCCTCGTCCTCGAAGAGAAAGACCTCCTCGATGATGGAGCCAAGTGCCCGGGCCACGCGGTAAGCGAGTTTCAGGGAAGGATTGTACTTCCCTTTCTCGAGGAAGACGATCGTCTCCCGGCGGACCCCGACCTGTTGCGCCAGTTCCTCCTGGGTGAGCCCTGCCCTCGCCCGGAGCTCCTTGATCCGGGTCTTCATCGTGCTTCCCTTTCGCAGGGCCAGTGCCCTTTCACGGCGTTCATCTGCTTCATTCCTGCGCTGCCGTCCTCATGCCACGTCCCCCTGCCGGAAGAGGTACCACTGGAAGATGCGGGCGGAGAGCCCCATCAGCAGGATGGTGGTGAACAGCACGCTCTCGACCGTGAGAGCGAACACGCCGAGGTAGTCCACCCAGAAGAGGACCGCGAGGAAGACAAGGGTGAGGAGCCACGAGTATGAGACGCCGTATGCCCCGATCTTCTGCGTCCGTTCGTCCTTCTCCAGTTCGTCCCGGAACCTCCAGTGCCGCACGGCGGCCACTGCAAGGATCACGAGCCCGATCGTCACCAGAAGTGAGGAGAGCGCTTCTGTTCCGTTCACAAGAAACGGGAGTATGAGCCCCAGAACCCCGATAACCGCTCCCGCCACTATCTGTATCGCGTACCGTCTCTTCACTGTGTCACCTGTTATGTATATCTAACGTGGTGTTAGAAAAATATAACCATTGCGGTAGCGGGCTCCACAGAATAGGGGAGCTGGGCGCTATAGATCATCAGACTCCGCCGTGTCTTCCCCACCCCGGCCCACACCAATCCGCCCTCCCGCCGCCGATCTTCGCCGCAGGTGCCCCGACAGGATCACCCTGACGGCCATGCGCCGGATATCCGGTGCTGCGAGACGCTGGAAGAACCGTGGAGGAGGAATGGTTGCCGGGGGCGTGATGTCTGCAGTTTTTTGAGATTTCGCCAAAACCTTAATTTTGGTTGAGAATCCTTGTGGTGCAGATCAATCTATCCGATCGTAAAACAGGTCACACCATGAACAGGTTATTGATAGTATCGAACAGGCTCCCGGTCAACATCTCCAGAGAAAACGGCGAACTCCGCTTGCAACGAAGTGTCGGAGGCCTCGCCACCGGAGTCGGCTCATTCTACAAGTCCTGTGAGAGCCTCTGGGTCGGCTGGCCCGGCATAAACCTTCAGAGGAAACAGGATGAGGAGAAGGAACGGATCGTCAGGGCGCTCAGAAAAGAGCAGTGCCATCCGGTCTTTCTGACGCCCTACGACATCAAACACTATTACAACGGGTTCTGCAACAACACCCTCTGGCCGCTCCTCCACTACTTCAACCTCTTTGCGGAGTACGACCCGAAGACCTGGCAGATCTACCAGCGGGTGAACGAGAAGTTCTGCGACGCTGTGATGGAAGTGGCCCGGCCAGGCGACATCATCTGGGTCCACGATTACCACCTGATGCTCCTGCCGCAGATGCTCCGGGAGCGCCTACCCGATGCGGAGATCGGCTACTTCCACCACATTCCCTTCCCGTCATACGAGGTCTTCCGCCACCTGCCCTGGAGGAAAGAGATCCTCTCCGGCCTCCTCGGGGCGGATCTCATTGGCTTTCATACCTACGGCTACGTCCGCCACTTCCTCTCCAGCGTCCAGCGGCTCCTGGGGTATGAGCACACCTTCGGAGAGATAAGGGCCGGCACCCGGGTGGTGCGGGCCGACCTCTTCCCGATGGGCATCGATTATCACCGGTTCGCCGACGCCGCCAACAGTACCCCGGTCCAGAAGGAGATCGCCGGGATCCGGCAGGAGTACGGAAAGCGAAAGATCATCCTCTCGTTTGACCGCCTGGACTACACGAAGGGGATACCTCTCCGAATCGAGGCCTTCGACGCACTCCTTGCAAAGAAGCCGGAGTACCGGGGGAAGATCTCCCTCGTCCTCGTTGCGGTCCCATCTCGGACCGACGTCAACAGTTACAAGGCGCTGAAGAAGCGGATCGACGAACTTGTCGGCCGTATCAACGGGAAGTACGGGACGACCGACTGGACTCCGGTCCGCTACTTCTACAACTTCCTCCCGTTTGAGACCCTGGTGGCGCTCTACAGTGCCGCCGATGTCGCTCTGGTGACGCCTCTCCGGGACGGCATGAACCTTATGGCAAAAGAGTACGTCGCCACCAGGACCAATGGCACGGGGGTGCTCATCCTCTCCGAGATGGCGGGAGCGGCCGAGGAACTCGGCGAAGCGATCATCGTCAACCCGAATGATCAGGACGCGGTGATCGAGGCGATCGAGGTGGCGCTTGCCATGCCGGAGAAGGAGCAGATCGAGCGGAACCGGACCATGCAGAAGCGGCTGATGCGCTACGACGTCGAGCGCTGGGTCGGTGATTACCTCACCCGCCTGAATGATGCCCGGACGATCCGGGTCGAACGCTCCGAACAGGTCGTCACTCCTGCCATCAGGGACAAACTGGTCGCGGACTATGCTGCCGGCAACGATCGGCTCCTCCTCCTCGACTACGACGGCACCCTGGTCCCCTTCGCCGCACAACCCCAGAGGGCGGTGCCTGGTCATGCCACGCGGGAGGTGCTCGAGAGCCTCTCCCGGGCACCTGAGAATGAGGTGGTGGTGATCAGCGGCAGGGACCGGTCTACGCTGGACGCCTGGTTCGGGACGATGGATATCGGGATCATCGCCGAGCACGGCGTCTGGGTAAAGGAGCGCTCAGGGGAGTGGCGGATGCCGGAAGCGCTCTCAGATGAGTGGAAAGAGGCGATCTATCCGATCCTCGAACTCTACACTGACCGGACGCCGGGTTCCTTCATTGAGGAGAAAGATTACTCCCTCGTCTGGCACTACCGGAGGACTGAACCAGTGCTCGGCGCACAGCGAGCAAAAGACCTCAAGGACGACCTCCTGCACCTGACGGCGAACCTCAGTGTCGGTGTCATGGAAGGGAACCGGGTCATCGAGATCAAGAACAACGTCGTCAACAAAGGTCGGGCGGCGTTGAACTGGGTCTCCCGGCGCACCTGGGACTTTGTCATCGCGGTCGGGGACGACAGAACCGATGAGGACCTCTTTGCGGTGATGTCCCCCGACGCTTACTCGATCAAGGTCGGGCTTGCTCCGAGCAAGGCCCGCTTCAACCTGGTCGCTCAGCGCGATGTGATCCCCCTGCTCCGGAAGTGCATCGAGTGTGACACCGAGGAGGAATCCGGGAAAAAAGAGAGGCCGGGTCGAGAGAAAGGCCTTGTTAAGTCTGCTGCTCCGGGATGACGGACCGGATCGTCAGGAAGACCGGTCCCCGGAGGTCCACTTTTTTGCTGTGGTCGGTGATATACCGCATCGCGTACTCCTCGATGCGCAGGTTGACGTCGGAAGGGAGTTTCGACATCTTCACCTGGACGCGGGTCTCTTCACCGCACCGTGCCGCCTCCTCGATCCGGGCGGCGGCGAGGCTTGCTACCGCGTCGAGGTAGGTGATGCCGGTTGAGATTCCATCCTTCCTGACCTCTGCCCACTTCTCGGTATCCGGCACCCCGAGCACCGCACCGTTGTGGACAAAGACCTCGTTCGCGCAGGCTGGTCCGCAGAGTTTCGTGTTGGACTCGGGCTCCTCGACGACCACCTTGACCAGTCTTCCGGCGATCTCCCCTTCCCAGGCGGTGAATGCACAGGGTCCGGGGGCGGCGGCGTGCTCGGCGGCCGTGCTCCGGATAGCCTCTGCTATCCGCTTTCCGGTCGCAGAAGCCGGCTCCTCACGGAGGTGGACGGTGCCTGCTATCTCGCGGTCGGAGAGGGCCTGAGGGAAGAACTGGGGATGTGTCAACTGGCGGATGTCGTTAGACTGGTAGGCGATCATCGCGAGCCGCTCCACCCCGAGGCCGAGGTTCATCACCGGCACGCCGATTCCATACTCCGCAAGTGCCGAGGGCGAGTAGATCCCGAAGGTGGCGACCTCCACCCAGCCGAGGACCGGGTGGCGGGCGTAGACCTCCGTCTGGGTATCGGGCATGTAGTACTTCGATCGCTTCTCATCGGGCTGGAACCGGAACTCGGTGAATCCAAAGGCCGAGAGGAGAGCCTCGCTGATGGCCTTCCCCTCTTCGAGGGTGACGTCCTCTCCTGCGACGACGCACGAGGCCGAGTGGTAGGCCATCAGGCGGGTGGGCCCCTCCTCCTGCTCCCGCCGGAAACACCGGTCCACTGAGAAGAGCCGGATCGGAAGATGGCGTCTCTCCCAGATGGAGGAGAGCGTCAGGAACCAACCGCTCGTCATGTGGCTCCGGAGGGTGTTGCGTGACGACTCGGGGGCGAGCGCCTTGAACTCGGGGAAGACCGCGTCAAGGACGTGCACCACGGCGGCGTCGTCGGCCTCGAGGACGGCGGCGAGTTCGTGCGTCAGCTCGTCTCCATCGATTGTTCCCTTCTTGTAGCCGTGGAGGGTCTCTCGGAGTTTCCCCTCGGTTCCGGCGGAGATCCCTCGCCCGAGAATGGCCTCGATCTCCTCGATCTGCTTCTTTGCGATCCCGACGTTCGGGCGGGGCAGCCCCCCGAGGTAGAATACCCGGTCGAGGACAGCCATCGCTTCGGGGCCGAATTGCCGGTAAATGTCAGATTCCTCAACGATCAGGGGGTTCATTGCCTCGTCAAACCCCATCGAGAGGTAGGTCTCGCGGAGCCGTTGCGTGATCTCGAAGATCGGGTGCGCCGTAGCCCGGGTGTACTTCAACCGGGGGTATCGGCCCGAGACCCCCGGTGGAGTCAGGACTGACGGCCCTTCGTGCCATGCGTGCTCGAAGTCCTCTCTCGCTCTCTCTTTGAACTCTTCAACATCGAATCTCATATGTTCCGCTCCAGACAGACGACCCGGCTTAACGGGCTCTCGTCCTTGATGAAATAATCGCAGTGCTCCACAATCTTCTCCGCGAACGCCCTGACGTCGGCGTGTTCGGGCATCTGGTCCCTCTGCAGTCGATTTCTACTGTATCCCAGATGCATATAACCTTTTACTTCAACGAACAGGGCCCCGGAGTCCTGATAGATCGCCGCGTATCCCTCAGGCGCAAAGTCGTTGTAGCCGCGGACCACGGTGGTGCGGATGGCGGACCGGCGGCCTCCAAGTCCGGCAAGGCTCTCCTGTATGCAGTCCCAGTAATCCTCTCTCGGCCGGCAGAGGGTCAGGTAGGTCTCGCGGTCGGGAGCGTCGAGGGATACGTAGGCCTGGTAGGGCCGGCACCGGACGAGGACGTCCGGGTTGGTCCCGTTTGAGACGAGGAACGTCGTGTAGCCATCGGCGTTGAGGCCGTTGATCAGCTCCGGGAGGCGTGAGTAGCAGGTCGGTTCCCCGGAGAGGGAGATCGCGACCATCGTGGGAGCAAGGGCCTCAGCGAACTGTTCCGGCGTGACGTAGGGCGAAACCTTGTAGCCCGAGAGCGCCCTCTTCTGGAGGCGCCGAAGGTTTGCGATGATCGTCTCGGGTGGGCACTCCTCCTCCTCCACGACCTCGTGCTCGAACGACCGCCAGCAGAAGAGGCACTGCTGGTTGCATTTGAGGGTCGGGGTCATCTGGACGCAACGGTGGCTCTCGATACCGTAGAACTGCGCCTTGTAGCACATCTCCCCACCCCTGAGCGCCCGCTTGTTCCACATGCAGGGCTTGACGGCCGCCGAAGAGGCAGGGCTGACGAACTGGTAGCCCTGCCTCCGGAGGGCCTTACATGCTTCTGAGTGCATCGATACCGAGGGTCGCGAGGGACTCCTGCAGGGTGTTCCTGACCGCGTCCACAAGCGCAAGGCGGCTGTTCCGGGTCTCGCCCTCGCTCTTTAAGACCGGGTCATAGTGGTAGAAGGCGTTGAAGAGGTCGGCAAGCTCGCGGGCGTAAGCGGCGAGGAGGTGCGGGCGGAGTTCCTGCACGGTCTGCTCGATGACGACCGGGAACCGGGCAAGGTGCCGGGCAAGCGCGACCTCGTGGTCGGTCTCAAGTGTGTAGGCCCGTTCGAACTCGCCGGCCTTATCAAGGATGCTGCAGGCCCGGGCGTGGGCGTACTGGATGTAGGGGCCGCTTTGCCGCTCGAAGTCCAGCGCCTCCTTCCAGTTAAAGACCGTGCTCTTCTCCGGGGAGACCTTCACGATGTCGTAGCGGATGGCGGCGATGGCGACCGACTTTGCGATTGAGCACCGTTCCTCAAGGGGGAGTTCCGGCCTCCGGGTTGTCACTTCCTCGTAGGCCTTTGCGGCAACCTCTTCGATCAACGCGTCCGCCGAGACGAACTTACCCGCCCGGGTGCTCATCGAACCCTCAGGGAGGGAGACGAACTCGAAGAAGACGATCTCGGGCGGCTTTTCGCCGAGAAGGGTGAGGGTGGCGCTGAGCTGGGCGCCGATCAGTTTGTGGTCTGCCCCGAGGACGTCGATCAGCCGGTCGTAGTTGCGCCCTTTCCAGGTGTGGTAGGCGAGGTCGCGGGTGCTGTAGACCGATGTGCCGTCGCTCCGCCGGAGGATGTACTTCTTCTCGAAACCCTGCTCGGTGAGGTCGACCCAGAGGGTCTCGTCCTCGTGGGCCTGTGGCAGGCGCCGGACCCGCTCGACGATCCGGTCCACATCGCCGATCCGGATGAAGTCGCTCTCCCAGACGAACCGGTCGTGGTGGGCGTTCAAGGCGGCAAGGGTCGCCCTGATCCCTTCCGCGCAGAGGGAGACGGCCGCCCGGAACTTTTTGACAGTCTCGGCGTCGCCTTGCTCCACCTGCTGCATGAGGTGATCGATCTCCTTTGTGATATCCGGGTTCTTCTGGAGTTCCTGGTTCGCCGCGATGTAGACCCTGGCAACGTAGTGGTCCTCCTTCTCCCCCTCCTCGCGGGCGAGACCGAGATGGTCGAACCCCCAGGAGACGATGGCGATCTGGCGGCCCATATCGTTGAGATAGTACTGCACCTCGAGCGCGTGCCCGGCCTTCCGGAACGCCCGGGCGAGCGTATCCCCGATGACGGTGTTCCTGATGTGACCGACGTGGAGAGGACCGTTCGGGTTCGCGCTCGTGTGTTCGAGCACGACCCGCCCGGAGCGACTCTTGAGGGCCCCGTAGTCGGGTTCAAGGGCTTCCCTGACCGCCTCCGCGAGGAGTGACGGCCCGAACCGGAAGTTGATGTAGGGTCCAGCTGCCTCGACCTGGATATCTCCGAGGTCAGGGTTTGCCGAGAGTTCCCCGGCGAGATCAGCGGCTATCTTCTGAGGTGGGCGTTTTTGCTGCTTTGCAAGTTTGAACGCTACGGTCGAGGCGAGATCGGCGTGATCTCCCCCCTTCGCGAGGAGGACATCCTCCTCACCGGTGCATGCGCGGAGCATGCGCTCGATCTGTTGGTACTTCTCCTGGAACATCAGTATCCGGTCCTGTAACGCAGGATTGCTGCGATCCCGCCGAATGCATTATAGAGCATCGAACCTTCTTCAAAGTCGTCCGATATAATCCGGACTGCTGTGCTGCTCTGGTCTGCGAGTGTGGTCAGTTCGTCTATGATATCAGCCTCTTCGGCCACGTAGAGCGTGGCTCCGTCATTCGGGCAGGTGCCGAAGTCAAGGTCCTTGATATGTTTGCCCGGTTCGAGGCTGACCGTCCGCTCCTCGGTGTAGTCACTGTTCGGGCAGGCAAGTTTCAGTCGGGCTCGCCGGAGCTTGTCCGAGAGGAGGAGGGTGTCGACGGCGCCGAGCTCCAGGTTCTTCCGGACGCTCTCCTCACCGTAGGAGGACGCTCCATCGTCCTTCACCAGTTCCTGGAGGAACCGGTTCATCACGTTCTTCTCTTTGATGATATCAAGGCCTTTGAGGGCGTCTGATGCATTCTCGACGAGTTCGGCCAGTCCGGACTCGTTTGTGTAGGAGACGTCGAAGAGCCCGATGATCCTTTTTTGCAGCTCGTGGTGGAGGAATTCACCCGCCTCGAACTCCTCCTTCGTCGGGGTCGGGCCGCCGATCAGCACGCCCTTGAACCGCTCGAAGAAGTCCTTCTCGGCAAGGAAGATGTCGCTCGCCCGGTCGCCGATCTTCTTGTAAAACTCGTTGATGGCAATCAGCCGCAACCGCTGGAAACGGACGCTCGACTGTCCGCCCTTCCGCTGCTTGCCGGGGACCGTCGAGGTGACCCCGTGGATCGGCTCGATCCGGCTCCCCCGCAGGAAGCCGATGTAGGCCTCCCGCCGGTCGAGGACGATCAGGCCGTAGACCTCCTTCTCCCCGAGCATCTGGTGCAACGGTTCGAGTTCGAACGAAGAGCTGCACCGGTACATGTAGGTGTTGAGGGGTTCGGGCGGTTCGATGATCTCGCAGTTAAGATCGGTGCGGTCGCCGCCGATGTTGATCGTGCCGCAGAAGACCGCCATGCCGTTCGCTGGTGGGCGCTTATAGTATTTCAGGCGGGAGAGGATAGAGGATATAGCGCTCTGGACGTTCGTCCGGGTCTGTTTGCTCTTGATGTTGGCACACTGCCCGAACTCGTCGCGGAGCTGGGCGGTCACGTCGTATATCTGTTTATCCGGAGGTATATAGAGGGTGATCAGCTCGGTACCGCTCCCTTCCTTCTCCGCAAGCCGTTCAAGCATCTTTTTAAATTCGTAGCGCTTTCGCGGCGTATCCATCTCTTGCGTTTGTGTCTCTTCCATTAGGGTTCACCGGGCTTGCCAAAGGTTGTTCATATATCGAAGCTACTATGTGTTTCTCCGGGGAAGGCATAAATATGCGCACACCTTGCGCGCTCCCTCCGCGCGCGTTTTGTTGTCTTTCACTCGAGGCAGCGGCAGGCGAGGCAGATCGTCTTTGCATCGACGATCCGCCCGTCCGCGATCATAGCCTTTACATCCATGATCGGGACGCGAACGACCTCGATCACCTCGTCGTCGTCCATCCCATAATCCGCGCAGGGAGAGAGCCCCTCTGCGAGATACAGCCAGATCCGTTCGTCGGTGTACCCGGGTGAGGGATAGATCCAGCCTTTCGAAACGAAGGTCGCCGCTTTCATCCCGGTCTCCTCGATCAGCTCGCGGTACGCGGTCTCGTGTGGTTCCTCGCCCTCGTCGATGGTGCCCGCCGGTGCCTCGAATATGTAGTCGTCGATAGCGAAGCGGTACTGCTTGATGAGGTAGCAGTCGTCCCCCTCGACCGGGAGGATTGCGACCGCTCCGCCGGGGTGGATGATCACCCGCTCCTTCTTCTGCCCGCCCGGGAGGGTGACCTCCCTCTTCTCGACGGTGAGCCGTTTGCCCCTGTATATCTCCATGATTATCTCTCGTAGTCTATCGGGTCTTCCACCCCGAGGGCGCGGAAGGCCTCTCTCCTGTAGTGACAGGATGAGCAGATCCCGCATGCCTTATCGTTGTTCTGGTAGCAGGACCAGGTCTCCTGGTAAGGGACGCCGAGGGCGAGGCCCTTCCTGACGATCTCCACCTTCGACATCCGGACGAAGGGGGTCATCAGGGTGATCCGGGGGTCTGCCGCCGTGCCGAGATCGATCACTCGCTGGAATGCCTCGATGAACTCCGGCCGGCAGTCGGGATATCCCGGGTAGTCCCCGGTCTGGACGCCGATGAAGATCGCCTCCGCGTGCCGGGCCTCCGCGAGACTGGTCGCGATGGCGAGGAGGTTCGCGTTCCGGAAGGGGACGTAGGTACTTGGTATCCCTTCCTCCTCGCCGGCATACTCTTCGACCGGGATGCTCTCATCCGTCAGGCTCGAGGCCCCGATCTTCTCGAAGTGTTCCAGGCTGATCTCGACGAACTCCTGCGCGTCAAGCATCCGGGCAACGGTCCGGGCGCATGCGCGTTCCTTCTCTTCGGTCCTCTGGCCGTAGGTGAAGTGGAGTGCGATGATATCATAGCCCATATCCTTTGCGACGTAGGCGAGCGTGGTGGAGTCCATGCCGCCCGAGAGAAGGCAGACTGCTCTCTTCATTTTACCCCCAGGATCTTGTGCAGTTGGAGTTGAAGCCTTACCGGGAGGTTCTCCTCAACGATATAATCCGCGATGGCACGGCAGTCGGACCCTTCCACCGGCGAGAAGAAGACTTCGCCCCGGATCGTGTACCGGGCCATCACCGCCCGGGCGTAGAGGAGGTCGTCCTCGTCTGCCACCACGAACTTGACGCAGTCGCGCTGGCTGATGAATGGGAGGAGCGAAAGATCGCTCCTCTCTCCCGACGAGGGGCACTTGACGTCCATGCAGATGGTGGCAAAGGCCTGCACCTTCCGGAAGTCCCGGGTACCGTTCGTCTCGATCTCGACCGTGTACCCGTGAAGGCTGAATTTTTTGAGGAGCTCGAGAATCTCCTCCTGCTGCAGGAGCGGCTCTCCGCCGGTGATGCAGATATGTTTCCCATTCAGGAGCCAGACCTGATCGAGGACCTCGGTGACGCTCATCTTCGTCCCGCTTTCCTGGGCGTAGTCGGTGTCGCACCAGGCGCACCGGAGGTTGCACCCGGTGAGCCTGATGAACGTGCAGGGCCGCCCCTGGTTCAATCCCTCCCCCTGAAGGCTCCGGAAGATCTCACTGACGATCATAGGTGCGCTCAGCATAACAGGTCGTCGACTCCCAGACCCGGACCTTTGCCACCCGGGCGTCACGGCCCTGTCGTGCGGCTTCGGCGTCGATCATCTCTGCGATGAGGCTGGCAAGGAGTTCGCTCGTCGGGTCGCCCTCGGTGGTGACGACCGGGTGGAACGTCTCGATGCATGCCGCCATGGGATCATCCGCGTTCAGGATCACCTGGTGGTCGAACTGCCCGACGACTTCTTTGATGCAGTTGTAGTCAAGGACGATCCCGGTGCGCTCATCGGCAGTACCCTCGATCCAGACCTCTACCCGCCACTGGTGACCGTGCAGCCGGAAACACTTCCCCTGATAGTGAATCAGGCGATGGGTTGCCTCGAAAAAAACCTCCTTGTATATCCGGGTTCTCATCCATGAAGGTTGCTCGTCAGGATATAATATTATATCAGCTGCCGATCAAATAGATAAAGCGAAAGATCGGCGCGCGGACGGGTTCCACAATATATAAATCCGGGACGCGCGTTGTTTTATAGCACACCAGGAGTTGCTCCTATCTACAAATTCAACCGATACGAGGGTATTCGATGGGAAATGGTAAATTTGCAGCCCGAAAACTGAAGCGCGTCGCAAAGGCCAACAGGTGGCACGACACTGTCTACGTGCGGCGTCAGCTCGGGCTCGATGTAAAAGCTGACCCCCTCGAGGGAGCACCGCAGGGCCGCGGGATTGTTCTCGAGAAGGTGGGTGTTGAGGCAAAGCAGCCGAACTCTGCGATCAGAAAGTGCGTCCGCGTACAGCTGATCAAGAACGGCCGCCAGGTGACTGCGTTCGCCGTCGGCGACGGTGCCATCAACTTCATCGACGAGCACGATGAAGTCGAGATCGAGGGCATCGGCGGCAGGCTGGGCCGGTCGAAGGGTGATATCCCCGGAGTCCGGTTCGTTGTGACCAAAGTGAACAACGTCAGCCTGAATGAAATGGTTATCGGACGCAAGGAGAAACCGCGGAGGTAAGTGGTATGATGGAAGCAGAAGCAGAAACCACGCAGCCGACAGAAGCAGGAATGCCTCAACTCCTCTTTAACCGCTGGGACATGAGCGAAGTGGAGATCCAGGATCCGAGCCTTGCCCGGTACGTGAACCTGCACACGATGATCGTGCCGCATTCCTGCGGCAAGCTCGTCGGCCAGCAGTTCAACAAGAGCAACATGCTGATCGTCGAGCGCCTGATCAATAAACTGATGCAGAGCGAGAGGAACACCGGCAAGAAAGAGCTCACCATCCGCATCGTCCGGGAAGCCTTCGAGATCGTCAACAAGAAGACCAAGAAGAACCCGGTCCAGGTGCTGGTGGACGCAGTCGGGAACACCGGGCCCCGTGAGGAGACCGTCCGGCTGAAGTACGGTGGTATCAACGTCCCGAAGTCGGTTGATACCGCACCCCAGCGCCGTGTCGACATTGCGCTCCGGTTCATCACCGCCGGTGTCCTCCAGGCGAGCCACAAGAAGAAGAAGACTGTGAGCGAGGCACTTGCCGAGGAACTGATTGCAGCCGCGAACGGCGACACCCGCTCCTACGCAGTCTCAAAGAAAGAAGAAAGAGAACGTATTGCAAAGGCTGCCCGCTAAACCCCCTATTATTTTTTTCGGTGTAACTCATGACCAGACGAAAGAAGATGGTAGAGCGAGTGACGGAGCTGATGGACAAGCCGGAGCATATCCGGAACATCGGTATCGTCGCCCACATCGACCACGGAAAGACAACACTCTCAGACAACCTGCTTGCAGGAGCAGGGATGATCAGCGAGGAGCTTGCAGGCAAGCAGCTCTTCATGGATTCGGATGAGGAAGAACAGGCACGCGGTATCACCATCGATGCGAGCAACGTCTCGATGGTCCACGAGTACGGCGGCAAGGCATACCTCATCAACATGATCGATACCCCCGGCCACGTGGACTTCGGTGGTGACGTGACCCGCGCCATGCGTGCGGTAGACGGCGCCGTCGTCGTGGTGGACGCGGTCGAAGGCACCATGCCCCAGACGGAGACGGTGCTGCGGCAGGCCTTGAAGGAGGGTGTCCGCCCGGTTCTCTTCATCAACAAGGTCGACCGGCTGGTCAACGAGCTGAAGGTGGACGAGCAGGAGATGCAGATCCGCCTCGCGAAGGTGATCGACAAGGTCAACAAGCTGATCAAGGGCATGAACGAGAAGATGTACAACGATGGCTGGAAGCTCGATGCCGCGAAGGGCACCGTTGCCTTCGGTTCTGCGCTCTACAACTGGGCCGTCTCGGTCCCCTTCATGAAGAGCAGCGGGGTCTCGTTCAGGGATGTCTTTGAGAAGTGCAACTCCGGCGACATGAAGTGGCTGGCAAAGAACAGCCCGCTGCATGCTGTGCTCCTCGACATGGTGGTCAAACACCTGCCAAACCCGCTTCAGGCTCAGGACCGGCGTATCCACATCATCTGGCACGGCGACTACAGCACCGCCGAAGGGAAGGCCATGGTCGCGTGCGACCCGAATGGCCCTGTCTGTATGATGGTCACCGACATATCGTTCGACCCGCATGCAGGTGAGGTCGCCACCGGCCGTCTCTTCTCGGGAACGCTCCGCCGAGGCACCGAGTGCTACATCATGGGTTCGGCAAAACGCGCGAACCGCCTTGCCCAGGTCGGCATCTTCATGGGTGCTGAGCGGATTGAGGTGGAAGGGCTGACCGCCGGCAACATCGCCGCCGTGACAGGTTTGAAGGATGCCATCGTCGGCTCGACCGTCACGTCGCTCATCGATATGACTCCGTTCGAGTCGCTGAAGCACTACTCCGAGCCGGTCATGACCGTCGCCGTCGAGGCGAAGAGCATGAAGGACCTCCCGAAACTCGTCGAGGTTCTCCGGCAGGTGGCGAAGGAAGACCCGACGGTGCTGGTCTCGATCAACGAGGAGACCGGCGAGCACCTGATCAGCGGCATGGGCGAGCTCCATCTCGAGATCATCACCGGCCGTATCAAGCGCGACAAGGGCGTCGATATCCTCACCTCCCCGCCGATCGTCGTCTACCGTGAGACGATCACGGGCACCGCCGGTCCGGTCGAAGGGAAGTCGCCGAACCGTCACAACCGGTTCTACATCGAACTCGAGCCGATGGACCCGGCGATCGTGAAGCTGATCCTTGAAGGCGAGATCTCGATGAGCCAGCAGGCTGTCGAGCGGCGTGATGCCCTCGTTGCTGCCGGTATGGATAAGGACGAGGCCAAGAACATCAAGGCGATTGAGGGGACCAACATGTTCATCGACATGACGAAAGGTATCCAGTACCTTAACGAGACGATGGAACTGGTCCTCGACGGCTGGCGTGAGGCACTCCACGGCGGTCCGCTCGCTGACGAGCTGGTCCAGAACCTGAAGATCCGGCTGGTGGACGTGAAGCTTCACGAGGATGCCATCCACCGTGGTCCCGCCCAGGTCATCCCGGCTGTCCGGAGCGCCGTCAAGGCAGGCCTCCTGATGGGCGGCGACTCGCTCCTCGAACCGATCCAGAAGATCCAGATCACGGTCCCGAGCGACCAGATGGGCGCGGCGACCTCGCAGATCCAGGGTCGGCGCGGCCAGGTCTTCGATATGCTGAGCGAGGGCGACACCATGACGATCGTCGGCCGGGCACCGGTCGCCGAGCTCTTCGGGTTTGCCGGGGATATCCGGTCCGCCACGGAAGGGCGCGCGATGTGGAGCACCGAGTTCGTCGGGTTCGAACTGATCCCCTCCGGTATCGTGACCGACGTGGTCAAGGCCATCCGCAAGCGCAAGGGCTTAAAAGAACAGATCCCGCGCCCGGACGACTATCTGGCGTAATCACCCCCCGATACCCTCCTTTTTTGTTTTTGTCGTGGCGA
>Ga0265294_10006158_pt1 | contig 14477 bp, 15 predicted proteins | sample MunlanPumphouse3_FD_192504 | JGI IMG/M metagenome (GOLD analysis project Ga0265294, IMG submission 192504) | Groundwater microbial communities from a municipal landfill in Southern Ontario, Canada - Pumphouse #3 | ecosystem: Environmental > Aquatic > Deep subsurface > Groundwater | place... | reverse complement strand
CTTGAAAGCGTAGCCAAATAACCACTTCACACTTAAAATAAAAAAAACTGCCTCAAAAGGGCAGTTTTTTTTTACAATAAAAATCACTTTTTATACATCAACCAGATTTACCCGATTCCGTCTAAATGTGCAAGAAGTAACCCTCAACAGAAAATACTTTATCCTAGAATGATTTTAATATCTTTGTAAGAACAGATACCTAATTCAAAGATTCTTCCTAATAAGAAAATTGTGTCCTATAAAAGAGAAATAATAATGCAAAATAGAACATTCAATAATAAAATAAAAATAATAGCATTTGACGCCGACGATACCCTTTGGGTAAATGAATACCATTACAAAAAGGCCGAGGAGAGATATACCGAGTTAATGTCGCTCTGGTGCGATAAAAAAACAGCCATAGATGTACTTTTAAGAATAGAAAAAGATAATCTACCACTACTAGGATATGGTTCAAAACCATTTATAATCTCACTTATAGAGAGTGGAATAGAGATAAGTCAAGGGAATCTTTTAAATGAAGAGATTGAGGCACTTATAGAGATTGGGAAAGAAACTATTGGACAAGAAATTGAACTATTTCCTAATGTAAATAGCGTATTAGAAACTCTTCATAATAAATACCCATTACTCCTTGCCACCAAAGGAGATCTTAAAGAACAAGAGTCCAAAGTAGAACGTTCAGGTTTAAAAAAATATTTCAGCCATATAGAAATTATGAGCGAAAAAAACAACGATAGCTATTTGAATATAATTTCAAAATTAGAAATAAAACCCGAAAACTTTCTAATGGTTGGCAACTCTTTCAAATCTGATATTATGCCTGTCCTTGAGATAGGAGGAAATGCAATTTATATCCCAGCCTCTATTACATGGGCACACGAAGTTATAGAAGAGCACGAACATCCAAACTTGATTAAAACAGATAGTTTAAATAACATCCCCCAATTTTTAAATATTAATACCAACTAAATAATCTCGAATATGATACCTTTTAGAGCAAATAGAAGCTATAGACGATTCTATCAAGAACAAGATATTCCTCAGGAGCATCTTATTTCTATGGTAGAGGCAGCTCGGCTTTCCCCATCTTCAAGAAACGTTCAACCAATAAAATTTTATATAAATAACAATCGTGAAATGAACGCACGTATTTTTCCTCATCTTGGTTGGGCAGGCTATCTTAAAGAGTGGAAAGGGCCACAAGAGGGAGAGAGACCTGCGAGCTATATAATTTTCTTGCACGATAAATCTATCTCGGCCACATATTCATGCGACAATGGAATATTTGCCCAAAGCATACTTTTGCAAGCAACAGAGTTAGGCTGGGGTGGCTGTATGATAGCCTCTATAAACAAACAAGAATTAGCTAGTCTATTGGAACTTCCCCAAAACTTATACCCAATTTTGGTAATAGCTCTAGGAAAGCCAAAAGAAAAAATAGTTATAGATGATGTGAAAAGTGGCAATATTAAATATTGGAGAGAACCCAATGGAACACACCATGTACCCAAAAGAACCCTTGAAGAACTAATATGGAAGCCATAGGCTTTGGAGTATTAAACAATTATAAATAACCTATCTAGCGCTAAAAAAAACATTACTAAATTGGATTTTAACCCTTTAGATATTTTAACCCTTGCACAGGATAAAAAGCCCTTTGTTATAGCAGGCCCTTGTAGTGCCGAGAGTTTTGAACAGACTCTTAGTACAGCTAAAGAGTTGGGCATGCAAGGTGTAAAGATTTTCCGTGCCGGGCTCTGGAAACCAAGAACCAAACCAGGATCATTTGAAGGAGTAGGGAGAAAAGGGCTAGAGTGGCTTCGCAAAGTAAAAGAGAGCACAGGAATGCTCATAGCCACAGAAACTGCAAATGCAAAACATGTAAAAGAAGCTCTTCAAGGAGGAGTAGATATATTATGGATAGGAGCCAGAACAACAGCCAATCCATTTGCAGTACAAGAGATTGCCGATGAACTAGAGAAACAGCTCAAATCTTCTAATAATAGCGGTAAGAAAATAACTGTCTTTGTAAAAAACCCCGTTAATCCCGATTTAGATCTTTGGATAGGTGCAATGGAAAGAATATCCAATGCAGGAGTAGATCAAATAGGTGCAATACACAGAGGCTTTAGTACATACGAACAAGGGTTATTCCGCAATCTTCCTCATTGGCAAATTCCAATAGAACTCAAAAGAAGAATGCCCCAACTCACAATTCTTTGTGACCCAAGCCATATTGGTGGAAAGAAGGAACTTATATATCCTATCTCACAGCAAGCATTAAATATGGGATTCTCTGGGCTTATGATAGAAAGTCATATTGACCCTACTTGTGCACTAAGCGACAAAGAACAACAAATCACTCCCAAAATGCTTAAAAGCATAATGGATCTCCTTATTATTCGCGAAACCACCGATACCTCAGAAAATTTAATTGAATTAAGGAGAGAAATTGATGAACTTGACGAAAGACTTCTTGATCTACTCTCTAAAAGAATGACTATTTCACGAGAAATAGGTCGCTACAAAAAAGAGAATAACATACCAGTGCTTCAACCTGCAAGATACAACCACATAGTTACCGAAAGAATTGCTCAAGCGCCAGAACTAATGGTAGACAGTAATTTTATCAATCTCATTTTGCAAGCAATTCACGAAGAATCGGTACGGCAACAATTAGAAATCTTCAATAAATCACATTTATAATAACCATCTAATATTAATTCCATGAAAAATTTAAAGAAATATTTGCTCAACACTATTACCGCTCTCATTCTTGCTCTAGTGCTATTAACCGGATGCAAAGAGAGACCCACAACAGAAAAAGACCCCAACCCATATGGGCTAGAAATTATTGCCAATACAAACGACTATTTAGAAACGGTAGAGGCCGACAGTAGCAATCTACTTGTAAATCTAGAAACTTACATACCCAATATTGTAATGGATATTCGTTATGCAACCGACAATAATTTTACAGGAACAACTATATATACAGCTCCAAAGGCATGGCTAAGAAAAGAAGCTGCCGATTCTCTGCTTAAAATACAGAACATTTTAAATGAACAAGGTTTAGGAATCAAAGTATTTGATGCCTACCGCCCATATGCAGCAACCCTCTATTTTTACGAAGTATATAAAGACACTACCTTTGTTGCAGCACCATGGGAAGGCTCAATTCATAACCGTGGAGGGGCAATAGATCTTACTCTTGTAAATCTTGAAACAGGCCAAGAGCTAGAAATGCCTACCTCTTTTGATGAATTCTCTGAAAAAGCTGCGCATAGCTATTCAGATTTACCCGAAAATGTAATTGCCAATAGAGAAAAATTACTTCAAATAATGACTAATAATGGCTTCACTATGTATGAAAACGAATGGTGGCATTACAATATTAAAGGCCGAGATAAATATGCTTTATTGGATATTTCATTCGAAGAATTAGAAAATTAAATTTTGGCACACGATTTGCAATTTATTAAGTCGAGAAGTTTTTTCATAGTTTAAGTTTTAGGTTAAGTAAGAAGATTGGCATCGTCTGAAAAGGCGATGCCTTTCTTATTTAGACTATTTACTTCTTCAAATCTTTTGATATTATATAAAAAGTAGTATATTTGCACACCTTTTCTCGAGAAGATTAGGAAGTTAATTTTAATTAAAACTTTAAAAATCAAAGCATTATGGCTGTTAAAATTCGTCTGTCTAGACAAGGTAAAAAGAATTACGCATTCTATCACATAGTTGTAGCAGACAGCCGCTCACCACGCGATGGTCGCCTTATTGAACGCATTGGCGTTTACAACCCAAACACAAATCCTGCAATAATAGAGTTAAACAACGAGAAAGCTCTTCAATGGCTTTTAAACGGTGCCCAACCAACCGAGACTTGTCGTAGGATTCTCTCTCATAAAGGAGTACTTCTAAGAAAACACCTTCAAGAAGGTGTGAAAAAAGAAGCTTTAACCCAAGAAGTAGCAGATCAAAAATGGAACGCTTGGATAGAAGAGAAAGATTTAAAACTAAATAATAAAAAATCGGAACTTGAACAAACCAAACGTGAAACTAAAAAATCTGCTCTTGAAGTAGAGGCTAAAGTAAACGAGGCAAGACAAGAAGAGATTAATAAAAAAAGGAAAGAAGAGGAAGAGGCTATTGCAAAAATTGCTGCCGCTAAAGCTGCCGAAGAAGAAGAGGCTGCTGCCCAGATTGCCGCTACAAAAGCTGCTATCGTAGCTGAAAGAGCCGAGGGTGAAACCCCTACTCCTGAATCAACAAACACTCAGGCATAACTGCGATGTTAGCCCCGGCAAATCAATTGCTGCCTATCGCAAAGGTTATAAAATCGTTCGGAACTAAGGGCGAAGTACTTATCCGGTATGCCCCCTCTTTTCAAGAAGATATAAATGAAAAAAAACCGGTATTCATCACATTTGATGAATTACCGGTTCCTTTTTTTATAGAAACTATCACTCCCAGAGGAGCTAGCCAAGTAGTTATTAAATTAAAAGGGGTAGACAATATAGAACTTGCCGATGAAATTACAGGGCAAGTTGTAATGATTGAATATGGTTCGCTGGAACCTGATGAACCCTCTCTTACAGATTATATAGGATTTAAAGTTGAAGATTCTACCGGTACTACTATTGGAACAGTATCAAACTTCTACGACTATCCCAATAATCCCTGCTTTGGTATAACTAGAGAAGACAAAAACAGTGGAGAACTTTTATTGCCTGTACACGAACATATTATACTAGGATCTGATTCAACCTCATCTACCATTATAGTAAATATCCCCAATGGCCTCCTAGATATTTAATCTTTGCCAACTGTATTACCAATTAAACTGAATTCCAATAGACAACTTGGGCAACTCAGAATCTAACTCCAATGGATTAAAGAGATTAGTCAATCTATATCTAACATAGAGCGAATAGTCTCCTTTTGTTATTGCCCCATACAAACCTGCCTGCAAAGGATTAAATTTTGATCCATCTCTATATTTATATTTGTGGGTTTTCCCATTCTCTACTGTCTTTACATTATATCTTTTACTAAAAGCGAAATCTATATAACCACCTAAATCTAGCATAAAAGGATTTCTCTTTAATGGGAACAAGTAGAACCTATTAATGAGACCAGTACCAATATTATCTGTTCTAAAATACTCTTTTTTAACCTCTCCTGGCACATCTTGAATAATCGAATTATTTTGAGCAGCACCGTTTAGTTTGTAATTATAGTAGGTATATTGAAAAGTTGTTCCTAAAGCATAACGTCTAGAAGCTCTATAAAAATATTTATATCCCATTTCAATGGTATTTATCCTCCCATAGTGAATATCCATGTAGTCTTCTCTATTAACAGGAATTGCAAATCCAAGTCCAAAGAAAAAATCTTTATATATTTTTGGATACTTTCGTTTTGAATCTACTTTGCTAGAAAGATCAATAACATTGCACGAAGGATTGTCTAGAGTATCCTGTTTTTTCACTGTAATTGGTGATTGGACAGAAATTTGGGCTTGCCCAATTTTTATTACTCTTTGTGCATATACTTTATTAGTCCCAGCAAAAAATGCTACAACAAAAAATGCTATTGTAAAAAATTTAATAATATTGGTTTTCATATCTCTAAGAATGTTATGCTTGAATTATAATTATTTAATCTTAATCTCTCCAGAGATTGCTGCATTAATAACCGATTTATCTATTTCCCCGAAAATAGAAATAACAGAAAACTCTTTAGGGCTAGTTGCCAAAAACAGCAAAACTCCTTTTGTGCTCTCAGTTATATACATCTCTAGTAACTCTTCGTTATCCTGAACCCTGATTATTCTTTTAAACTTCTCTATTTCAATGAGTTTATCAAAGTCTGCTCTAAGCAATTTGCTCAAAGCCACTCCATTTTCCATGGCAGAAGATTTTATATTCAAAATTCTCAGTTGAGATATTTTAGACAACAAATCCTTTGTAGTTGCATCTACATTGGCCCCCCCTGCCAACTGTAGCAAAGCAGGAGAAACAAGAATAGATTCAACGTTATTCTTTTTCTCATATTTATCTAGAATATCATTGACTTGTTTAACCTGGCCAATCATAAAAATTGGAACCAGAACAACTATCATTAACGTAAATACTCTTTTCATTATTATAATTATTTATTGTTACTGTTAAGACGAGTAGCTTGCGAGTTTTGTTTCAAAAGTTTTTCCATAGAAGCCAAAGGAGACATTGCATCTCCCACTCTATCTAGCCCTTCTAACTGTTCATTGCTCTGTTTGTATTTGCCCAGCATAAAATTAACCCGAGACAACTGTGATTCAGCCATAGAGATAGCAAGCTCATTATTATTTATATTGACTCCATCTACTAATAATCGCAAAGAATCTCTCTTTTCTGGTAAAACATTAAACATAAATACTACTAATGCTGCGGTAGCTGCAATAGAGACCCATCTTAACCCTAAATGCACTCTTTTTGAAGATGAACGTTTTACAGAAGCATCTTTTACTGTGAAATCAAATCTTTCAGATATGTTATCTATAAGTTCTCTCTCACTAGAGAAACAATTGAAAAGAGGCTTATAAATACTAAACTCGGCTGCCACCTCCCCAGCAAAATAATCTTTCAGTTGCTGTTCCTCTTCTAATGTGGTGAGTGCTTCGAAATATTTATCTAAAATATCCCGAATATTTTTATTGTCTATTGATTCCATTGCCGCATCATTTTTTCTCTTAATTTTTGTCTTGCTCTTGAAAGCAAAGTTCTCACATTACCTTCTGAGGTGTCCAGAATTGTAGCAACCTCGTTCATTTCATAACCCATTACATCTCTAAGGCGTATTGCTAGCATTTGATCTTTTGGAAGGGTATCTATTAAAGATAATATACTGTATACATGATCTTTACTTTCAAGTACTTGAGCTGGATCTCTATCACAATAAATTCTAAAATTGGGCTTTAGCCCTTCCATATTGTTCTTTTTGAGTTTTATATAGTCCAGACATACATTTCTTAATATTTGAATAGTTAGAGCTTCAGGGTTTCTTATTTGCTGCAACTCACTAGACTTCCATAGTTTAATAATTGCCTCCTGCACCATATCCTCTGGAGTAGATGGGCCATCCTTAATAAATCCACTTGCAAAGTGAATCAACCTGGGCCGTAACCGACCTACTAAAATATTAAACTCATGACTTGTCATTCAAAATATAAGACGAACCGGCTGCAATAATGTTACAACTATTCCTAAAAATTAATACCAATTAAATAGATCTTTTTAGAAAATAAAGTTTAACCCTATGTTTAGACCGTTTGTGCCATCTCTTTTATCGAAAGGTTTGCCCCATTCTGCCGAGATTATAAAATTACGATTCATAACTGCTTTGAAGCCTAGGCCAGCACTCATATGCAAAGCTTCTTTTTCTCCACTGTAAATAGGATTGGCACTAAATAACTGCATAGACTCTTTTTTATGATATTGCACAACTGCACCTGCATCAAAAAAAGGATTAAGAGCCAAATACCAATTCTGTCCTAGAAAAGGAAAGTAGGCAAAACGGTATCTTAATTCAATATTAGCCCAAACAATTCCAGCACCCACAACACGATTCCTTAATACTCCTCTAATTGTGTTTAACCCTCCAAGCCCTTCATTGGTTATTTGACGGTAATAGAGAGTAGAGATATTCTGTAACATATAAAAAGGCTGCTCTCCATACATTGTGCCTTGCCATGAGCCCTTGGCTGCAAAAGTGAGCCTCTCGCCCCAAAGTGGAATAAAGGTAGATGCCGAGGCAAATATTTTTCCATAGTTGTCTGCTTTATTGTTAGTTATAGAATAGAGCGTAAGCAACTCGGCCTTAAAACCTTTATACGGATCGGCCTCATTATCACGAGTGTCGTAAACTGCACCAAGTTTAACCTCGGCAACGCCCCCACCCCTCTTCTCGTTTGCTCCTATTAGCCCAGAGGCAACATACAAATCATATAGCTTTGGATAGTCTTCATACTCTTCGGCCTTAACAGAGGCTGCCTTGTAATCATAAAAGCCAATTCCTGCCACCCAACTAAATTTACCACCTAGAGAGCCCTGAATATCCAAAGTAGATCTAAAAAGATTCCTATCGAACTTATAAAAAGCATCTCCGTAATTGGAATTATAAGGAGACATATAGCCGTTAAAACCATAGAAATCCATCATTCTATCTGTCAAATAGCTAATATCGGCAGTAACTCTTAACCCAGAAATAAGATAACGAGAATCGTAAAACAGGTGATAGACACCAGACCCTTTTGTGTAGTGTGAAATCTCTACATTGAATTTATGAAGATATTCGGGATAGTTAGACCCATCTCCAAACCAATAAATATCACAAAGTACACCATATTGAAAGCCAAGGTCGCTATTATAACTTATGGCAGGCAGAGGTCCAAAGTTCCACCCTTTTTTTACCTCTTGTGAATACAAAGATGTGCTAAATATAGAGGCTCCTACTATAATAATAATTTGTAAGAAAAATATATATGAATTTTGTCTAAAAAAAGTCTTCATGTCAGTACTATTTAGATTAAAGCTAATATAAATCCAATATAATTGCCAATTGCATAACCTACAAGACCTACTGTTAAACCGGTAATAATAACGCTGCGGTTTTTCATTGCGGTAGCTACAAGGGGCACAAATGGAGGGGAGTTTATCAAAGAGACCGAAGAGATAAGAACTGTATCGGCATCTAGTTTCATAAATTTTGCCAAAATTAGCTGTATTACCAATGAGAAAAATATCACAAAAGCAATATAGAGAAGTAAGTAAAAACCTCCCGAAAGATTGAGCTTACTAAGATTGGCCATAGACGCTACCACTATACTAAAGACATATACCAAATACATCCCAGCATCGTAACTCATCTTTATCTCACGCACCTTTCTAATGAATGATACAGCAATTCCTAATGTAGTAATAGTAAGAATCACTGTAACCATCTGTAGGTCTTTTGGTAGTAATAGAGACAACCCTCCTGCAATAGCAAAAATAATAATCGAGAGTAAAAGTGCACCCATGAGAGGTATAAAATTTTTACGTTTAAAAAAATCTTTATATGGTTGTTCACCAGGAATTTCTAATGGCATATGTTTTTCTACAGGAGTTCCGTTGCGAGGTGCGTACCAAAGAATTTTTCTGAACAGTTTTATCCCAAACGAAAGAACAAATGTAAGATAGAGAAGACTTATTGCCATATCGTAGGAGTGAATCATTATATATATTTCGTTTGGCACTCCAAGCATTATTTTGATTGCTGCAAGATTAGGGGTGCCTCCAGTATAAACTCCAGCAAGCATTCCCGATATCTTATTCATATGTTGGCCAAAGAGTGGGTCATCACCTAAAACAGAAGAGAAAATCATATGACCACACACAACCGAAATAACAACAGCTACTAGGCCAGCAAAAAGAGTAAGAACAGCATTTTTTATATCCCAATGCAAAAAATTACAAGAAAATAGCATTAAAGGAATAGCCAAAGGGATTATAACTGAAATCATAATATCCTGAATATCATAGGCACCGTTTGGAATAAAGCCAGAATTACCAATCAATATACCAATGAGATAAAGTAACAATACAGGGCCTATTTTTTTAAGAATTTCATATCTACTACATAATTTAAGAACCAATGCAGGAGTAAAAAGATAGATAACCACTAATAAAAAGACCATAGTTCAAACTATATTAATTATTATTTGGAGTATACTCTTCTTCGTATAAGATATCTCCATTTTTCCCCCGGCGAATTTGGACATTGGGGTTGTCATAAGTTCCCGTAATTGTAATAGGAATACCAATAATGCCCAATGGAGGCAATCCCAATCTCATTTTTATATTTAATCGCCCATCTAATGTGGTCTGGCCTTCGAACCTTGGCCTAAAGCCGAAAACCCTCATTTTAGTTCTCTCTATTGTAACAATATTGTTTTTAATTGAGGTATTAATCAATACTGCTTTAAGATTTGGATTATTCAAACTATCCTTTCCTGTAGCCCTAGAAACAGTTCCTAATATCTTTAAGCCTTTGACATTTACATCTTCCAATCTAATAAATCCCTTTCCTTTTACCGAAGGATATATAGGAGCCATTAGGGAATCTAAAGTTGTAGAGATGCTATAATCCATAGAAACAAGCCCCTCTAAACTAGATGCTGTAGAGAAAAGTTCTCTAACTATTGGGATTTCGCGATAGGCTCGTGCAATATCGAACGAATCTGCACGGGCATGAAACTCTAGATTGGCTTTCGTTCTATCTATAGGTTTATATATTGCATCTAAAAGAAATTGCGCCCCCGCAATATTTACTCCAGTACCGTTCATGAAAAAAGCCCCCTTTGCAATTGCTACTTCTCCCTTAAAATTTTTAGCTTTTATTGACTCATAGACTATCTGCTTAATATTTGTGCTAAGCGATAGATTCATATTATGGGGCACAAATATAACGCTTGAACATTGTTTAGACACAACAGAACTATCACTAATACTCGAAGCAAGCTCACTATCTGAATTGTCAAACATAATAGAAGTAAAGTCTTTTAAGTTAACTTTATCAGATATAATATCCAATGCACCCGATAGCTCACCCTTAGTAATAAAAAAATTTATAAAATTAGATGCATACCCAAATACCGTTATACTATTAGAACCATATTGTATAGTGGTATTCTTTAAAATAGCCATATCTTGTTCAAAAACAAATTCCGATTTAGGAATTAAAAATGGATATGGGTAACTAGCACTAGAAAACTCGAATTTTGAAAGAGTAAGAGAGCCTGAACCATTGGCCTGGGCTATGTTCTGAACTTCTGTATTTGCTTTATTACCATTTACATTAAGATTGACATCTAATTTTCCTTTTATCTTAGAATTTTCTATCCCAAACAATAATGCTAAACTATCTAAATCTAAAGATCCTTTGGAAGTAATTGCATAATTAAGATCTTCAAAATTTTCTAAATCACAATCTAAATAAAAAGGCGATCCAGCAAATTTAAACGCTATTGGATGGAATTTAACCTTCAATCCTGCCAAAGTTCCAGAACTATTCTTAATGCTTAATTGAGTATTTATCTCTTCTATCTTTTCTGAAACAAAAGGGGTAGCAATAGATCCATTTTCAAGTTCAATATTAATATCACAATTGGGAATCTTTCCATTCACATCATCTAAAAGTCCTTGAGCAATTAAATTATAACGCATAGCTCCACTTGCATAATAACTACTTAAGCCGAGTGCTCTAGATAGAGTATCTAAATTGAGGTTCCCCTTTCCCTCTATATTAATTACCGGAGTTGAAATCCCTTTTATCTGAAGTGCGATTATATTTTCGCCTCCAGCAACATTAAAAGAGAGAGTATCCGTTGTAAACACCAACTTCTCTATATCTAGTGAAGGCAAAGTAATAGATGAACTTAATCTAATATTCTGTACAGGCACTAGAGCGTCCTTACTCATAATTTTACCATTGTAAATATCAAATGAAACAGTTAAATCTGGAGACAAAGTTGTACCTTTTTTTGTTTTTCCCGAAAAAGTCACATTTGCTTTGGCATCTCCCTGTACATCTGTATTCGCAAGCCAATGGGCATAAGCTCTGGGCAACAGAGATAAAATATTTTTAAATGAAGCTTTTTTTGTAATTAAATTCAAATTTACAGAATACCCATCTTCCAAAATATCTAATTCACCACTAAATGAAGCACTTAAATCTTCTATTTTAACATCATTTTTAATGAGTTTAAAATTCATTCCTGCTGTATTCATGTTGGTAAACAACTTGGCTTTAACTCTTTTTCTATCAATATAATTAACTCCCTCATAACTTAACATAAGAGACTCAGCCTCTACCCGCGAACGCAAAGAAAGATTTTCTCCAGTTATATTTCCTGTACCTTTATAATCTAAATTATTAAGTTCTATTGAGAAGTTAGATACTTTATCATGAAATAACAAATTACCTCCCTCAATGTATATTTTTCTAATTTTAATATTGTTACTGAATATAGAGAAAAAATTAACTCCCAAACTTAGCTCCTTCCCTGAAAAAAGAGAACCTTTTTCAAAACCAGACACATCATATAATGCAACATCGCTCATAGTAATTGCGAGTGTTGGAAAATGAGAGAAGAACGAAACATTTGCATCTTTAAATTCAAAAGTGCCATCAATAGAACTATCTATCATTTCTTTGGCTTGCTCTTTAATTTTATCTGAAAAAATTAAAGAGATTATAACCATTAGCACAATTAATACTGAAAATACAAAAGCAAAGTACTTTAGTAACCGCTTTATTAATGTATTCATAAATTTTTCATCTATTATATATCCCAAAAAATCTTCTCACTTAACCCAACAACCAGTATAACAATCACTAAAGCAACAACTAAAGCTTTTGCAACAACTATCCAATGATAACTAATTGGATAAACTGCGTCATAAATATAGATAAATATTATTGAAATTGATATTATTGAAATGGCTGCAAAAGTTCTTTAACTTTAGAGACTTTGCTATCCAAAAGTTCTTTTGATAAAGCCTCGGCAATAAATCTTAAATAGGGTTCAGTATTAGACGGTCTTATATTAAACCACCACTTTTGAAATTCAACTCGGTATCCATCAAAATCTAAACTTACAAGAGCTTTCTCATGAGAAATAAAATAATTCCTCACAACATCCATTGCCTCTTTTTTCTTCTCTATCTTAAAGTTAATTTCTCCTGAATTCTGATACTTCGCTATACCTGCAATCACTTGTGAAACCGATTTCCCAGCACTTTTCATTTTAGCAAATACACCCAGAATAATTAAAGATGCCATAATGCCAGAATCGCTATAAAAGAAATCCCTAAAATAATAGTGGCCAGCCAATTCTCCACCATAAATTCCATCTATTTCCCTAAGTTTAAGAGCTGCAAAAGCCCGTCCTACCCTCCATGTGTGAACCGTTGCGCCCATAGGTTCCAAATATTCACCAACAGCTTTAGAACTCCTTATATCCTGTAAAACATTACCTTTAAGCCCTTTCTCTTCAAGAAAATAATGGCCAATAAGAGCAATCATAAGATCGGGAGAGATAAAACGGCCATTTTGGTCTGTAAACATAACTCTATCGCCATCACCATCATAAATGACGCCTATATCACAAGCTTTATCTTTCACCAACTTTTGAAGATCTACAATATTCTCTGGAGCAAGAGGGTTGGCATCATGATTGGGAAAAGTTCCATCTAGTTCATCAAAAATATAATGCAAACTCTGCGACTCCTTGCCAAGCACATCTTTAATGAGAATCCCAGCCATACCGTTAGATATATCTACCCCAATATTTAAAGAAGATAGATCTTTTTTATAATGCAACAAAAAAGAGATATACTCCTCTTTTATATCCATCTCATGGACAACTCCTTTTTTCTGAGAAACCGTAACCTGTCTTGTTTCAATCCACTTTTTAAGGGTACCCAAACCTGTATCAAACCCAACCGGAAGAGCATTTTCTTTAGATATCTTTAAACCATTATATTCCTTTGGATTATGAGATGCTGTTATTTGTGCCGAGGCCGTAAAGTCATATTTGCCAGTCGCGAAATAGACCATTGGCGTAGTTGCAAGTCCCAGATCATAGACATCGGCTCCCGAATCAATTATTCCCTTTACTAAATATTCTCTTATTTCCTCAGAAGAAACACGCACGTCTCTACCAATAAGCACTTTAGTAGAATTCAAAAGTTCCGACAAGAAAAAGCCAATCTTATAGACATCTTCTTTATTAAAATCTATATCATAGATACCTCTAATATCATATGCATGAAATGCTCCCATAACTTAAAATTATTTAGCAATTTTATAACTCGGATGTACCCTTCCAGACTTTATGTTTTTTAGTTTCGAATTGAACATTTTTTTTCTGATAGGGGCAGCTCTGTCGGTAAACAAAATCCCTTCCAGATGATCCATCTCATGTTGAATCATTCTGCATGCAAAGCCGTCTAACTCTTCTACTACTGTATTGAAATCGGTATCTAGGTAAGAGATTTTAATCTGCCTAGGTCTCTTTATTGAAGCATTAATGTCTGGAATACTAAGACACCCTTCATTATAATCTACAGATTGATCACTCTCTTCCAATAAAACAGGATTAATCATAGCCCGCTTAAAACCTTTGAGCTCGGGCATATCTTCTGAAAGTAAAGAGCCATCAACTATAAGAGCTCTTATGGACCTACCAATTTGAGGAGCTGCAAGACCAACACCATCGGCCTTATCCATTGTCTCCCACATATCGGAAAATAATTTATTAATCTCTTGTTGTACACCTGGTACATTTACATCTACCTCGATTGCCTTCTGTCTTAAAACTTCGGCACCATAAACATATATAGGTAAAATCATTACTATAAAAATTTATATTCTAAAAACTACTCTCT
>Ga0265294_10006157_pt1 | contig 14478 bp, 10 predicted proteins | sample MunlanPumphouse3_FD_192504 | JGI IMG/M metagenome (GOLD analysis project Ga0265294, IMG submission 192504) | Groundwater microbial communities from a municipal landfill in Southern Ontario, Canada - Pumphouse #3 | ecosystem: Environmental > Aquatic > Deep subsurface > Groundwater | place... | reverse complement strand
CAGCTGTCCGTGCGCATACCACGAAGCTATAGGATTTTGGGTGGGGTCATCGTGTGGAAAATAGTGTTTCGGAACATCGATTGCCAATCCTTTTGCACTGTCTCTCCAATATTCCTGGGCAAGCGTGTCGGTCTCATACTCCGGATGTCCGAACACAAATACCTGACGGCCGTCTTCATGGGCTACGATATAAATACCTGCTTCTTCGGATGAAGAAATAATCTGTAATCCCCTAATGCGCTCGATATCCTCTTCATGGACCTCGGTATGTCGGGAATGCGGTGCTTTAAACACGTCATCGAAACCTCTAGTCAGAGGGATATCGCTGATACGTGCAGTATGTTCGAAGATTCCGAACATTTTTGACGATAGCGGATATTTTTCAACACCGTAATAATAATGTAGCGCAGCTTGAGCCCCCCAACATAAAAACAGGGATGCAAATGCGTGTTTCTTTGCCCAAGAAAACACTTTACACAACTCGTCCCAATAATCGACTTCGGTGAAGTCCAGTGTTTCGACAGGAGCCCCGGTAACGATCAACCCATCGTATGTCGAATTTTCGATTGCATTAAAATTTTTGTAAAATGTAGTCAGATGTTCGGATGAAACATTCGCCGAAGTATGTGATTCCATATGCAGCAGGTCGACTTCTATCTGTAACGGTGTATTTGACAATCTGCGCAAGAGACTCGTCTCTGTCTTTGATTTCAGCGGCATGAGGTTCAGAATCAACAGACGCAACGGCCTGATATCCTGACTGAGTGCCCGTTTTTCGGTCATCACGAAGATATTTTCTTTTTCTAGAATTGAACGAGCTGGCAACGCATCTGGAATTTTAACGGGCATACAGTTAGTTCCTTACCATGCTGAAAGTGCTTGCGACAAGTCTTCGATAAGATCGTCGACATGTTCGGTTCCGATTGAAAGCCGTACGGTACCTTCTTCGATATTTGATAATGCAAGCTCCTGCTTGTTCATTTGTGAGTGTGTGGTGGTCGCTGGGTGAATGACCAACGACTTTCCGTCTGCGACATTAGCCAATAAAGAGAATAGCTTTAGGCGATCAACGAATCGGACTGCTTTGCTTCGTCCCCCTTTTACCACAATCGTAAAGATAGAGCAGCCTCCTTTAGGGAAATAACGCTTATAGAGATCGTGATACGGGCTGTTCGGTAACGAAGGATGGTTTACTTTTTCTATCGCGTCATGGCGACTCAAGTATTCGACTACCTGCAACGTATTAAAGATGTGACGTTCAACTCGTAAACTGAGCGTCTCGAGTCCCTGAAGGAATAAAAACGCATGAAATGGGCTCAGTGCCGCACCAAAATCCCTCATCAGTACGGTACGTGCTCGGGTAATAAATGCACTCTTACCTGCCAGTTCGGTAAATACGATACCGTGGTAGTTGATATCGGGTTGGTTGAACTGACTAAAACGTTCATTGGCAGCCCAATCGAATGTTCCCGCATCGACTATCACACCCCCGATTACGGTTCCGTGTCCGCCGATAAACTTTGTAGCTGAGTGAATGACGACATCTGCACCATGATCTATCGGACGGCAAAGGAATGGTGTGGCAAACGTATTGTCTACCACCAGAGGGAGATTGTGCTCGTGCGCAAGATCGGCAATCGTCTTGATATCGATCAGATCGGCATTCGGATTCCCGATGCTTTCGATAAATATTGCCTTTGTGTTAGTCTGCAATGCTCGTTCAAAATCAGCGGGATTATTTGTACGTACGAAGGTAGTGGAGATGCCATTATCTGCAAAAGTGTGGGCAAAGAGATTATAGGTTCCTCCGTAAATGCTTTGCGAAGAAACGATATGATCACCTTGTCTTGCCAGATTCTGAATTGCCAGCACCGTAGCAGCTGAACCGCTTGAAGTCGCAAGAGCGCCTACACCGCCTTCGAGTGCAGCGATTCTCCGTTCGAATACGTCGTTTGTCGGATTACTGATTCTGGAGTAGATATATCCCGGCTGCGATAGATCAAAACGTGCTTCGGCCTGTTCGCAATTTTCAAACACATACGAGGTAGAAGCGTAAATCGGAACAGCTCGTGCAGCGGTTTGCGAATCTGCCTTCTCTTGGCCGGCATGCAGTTGGAGAGTCTCGAAACGATAGCGATTATCCATCATTGCACCTCTCTGAAACAAAAATTAAAAAAACCGCCAATCACTGTATAACTGGCGGTTTGCTTCATCATACAGGGGCGGTCAGTAGCTTTTCATGGAATGCATTTTTCGGACTTTCTTCATCTGCTTTCTTTCGAGAGATTTCTTTTTTCTATTCTCGATGGTAGACGGCTTCTCAAAATATTCCCGCCTTTTCCACTCGCGGATGATGCCCTCTTTCTCAACCATCCTCTTGAACTTCTTTATAGACTTTTCAAGAGGTTCGTTTTCGTCGACACGAACATACGCCACTGCTTTCACCCCCTTCCCTTGAATTGGTTCGGATACTATTCTTGTTGAGAATAATTGCGGAATCGAACGAAATTGTCAATACGCCTGCAATTACCTTATCATAATTTCTTCAATCGTACTCCTGTGAGGACGCAAAGCTACTACCGTCAGCTGTAACGTTTCATTATTCCGGTAATAATTACGCCCGAGACGAAATATCATATCAATCGGATCTTGTGTGTCGAATTCCTTTCCGACCAAATCGGCAGCGCCCCAGTATAATGCCGGCCAACCGAATTTTCCATATTTCACCTGTAGCTTCAGATGGCCCGGGGCGTCGTTTTTCGCATTATTCAGATATTGCACATTTTCAATCGTCGCATTTCTGATATAGAATTGCAAAGGAGGATTCCCTTCGCCATACGGTTCGAATGACTCGACAAGTTTAATCAGACTTGGCATGAGGTACTCCGGAGGTAGCTCGACATCGATTCGAACTTCTTCATCTTTCTCATCTTCGTCTTCCATCAATTCGATTGCCTCCTCGAGACGACGCTTAAATTCAGGAAGATTCTCCTGAAGCATACTGAATCCCCCTGCGCAATGATGTCCTCCGAAATCGATGTACAAATCTTGGAACTTTCGTAAGAATTCACGAGTATTAAAATTTGTAGGACTACGCATCGATCCTGTTACTCGATCATCGTCTATGTAGGCGACTACCAGACAAGGTTTGTTGTATTTCTTTAAAAATCGTGAAGCCAACACTCCGGTCATTCCCCGGCTGACAGCACGTTCTTCAAGGTAGAGGAACTTGCCTTCAAAATCGCTATGGCTCGCATCGGCCTTACCCTTCAACAAATCCCAGAACTGCTCTCCCTGCCGCTGCCGTTCCCTATTCATTGCGATAAGGTTTTGAACCAATTCAGTTGATTCTTGTTCATGTGCAGCCATGAGCAATCTTGCCGCAATATCGGGTTTTCCCATTCTGCCGGCAGCATTTATGACTGGGGTAAGCTGCCAGCCGATATCGGTAGTACTTAATATTTTTCCTGTAAGATTCTGGATATTTGTCAAAGCCCGCAATCCGGTCCTGCCGGTATTGGAAAGAACCGAAAGACCTTTTCGTACCATGATCCTGTTCTCATCCGTCATCGGCATCAGATCGGCAATGGTACCAACTGCAACCAAATCTAGCAATGACTCGAAATCTTTGGATAACGAAGTATGCTTTTTCAACACGTAGGTATTGAACATTGCTATCAGTACGTCAAGTTCGGAAGCATTGTCCAGATACTGGATCGACCGGCAGTGTTGTTTCAGATTAAACAAGCTTTTACCCGTTATCTGCTCGATACTCTGCTCAAGCAGCGCTTGAATGTCGACAAGGGCGATTTCTATCGAAGAGCCGAATGCCCGGGCCAGCAACGACTGTTCGGTATCGACATCGAACGCGAATATCGGCCTCTGGCGGTCCAGGAACCGGACAAGCCGGCTCTGATCGATACGCATCAGTCCAGGAACGATTTCTTCCCTGATCCGATCTTCGACCAGCATGTTCTTCATACGTACCGCTTCAATAATGACTGTCTCGTTTCCCGGTTCGGTATTACCGGGCATTGCATGCAAGAATAAAAGTTCTTCCTGATACAAATCCGTTTTGGAAAATCGTAAAGCCCAAACACACTTGGCTACAACACCGCAGCCGGCAAGATGAGCGAACGGGTAACCGCAGCCGGTAAGCTTGGGATCGATTACTGCCAAAGCACCCGGAATCACATCCCCCGCTATATGGTGATCTGTGATAAGTACGTCGATTCCTAACGATCGGGCATATTCGATTTCCTCGTGATTCGAAATACCGCAATCGACGGTAATAGCAAGCGTTACTCCCTGCTCGTACGCTCGATCTATCGCAGCAATACCGAGGCCGTATGGCTCGTCTCCGTTCGGAAGACTCCAGAACGTCTCTATTCCCATGTTCTCCAGTTCGGTCTTTAGCAGCACGGTCGCAGTAATCCCGTCTACGTCTCTATCCCCGTAGATCCATACTTTTTCATGCTCTTCTACCGCAGCAGTGATTCTATCGACAAACATTTCCATTTCTTCGAAAAGAAACGGATTATGAAGATATTGGATATCGGTTTCTAGATAGAATTTTATTTGATCGTTGTTTGTTATTCCTCTACGAGCCAATAGCGAGGCAGTAAGATAATCGACTCCAAACCGCTCGTTCAGTTTCCTGACGTCTTCCACCGCTACCGGTTTCTTTTTCCATTCCATATATGCAACCTTATGTAAAATATTTCGATTTCACTACGCAACTGTCACATTACCATTGAAAGTGATTTCAACTCTCCCCCCGCAATAGATGCGATATATTGAAGCATATACCGCTTTATGCGACTTGCAGTCGGTAAAGACAATTCAACAGAAATAGCCTCGTCAAAATCCATTGCTGCGGTCAATACAGCATAGCGTCTGAATCCCGGGCCCATAATCATCCGCGAATCATCCTCGAAAAGATCACTACAGCGCCGGCAGCAAGGCACATGGAGAGCACTATGGTAACCGAGAGTATCGCGTTCATGATAAGCTGTATCGCAAACCGGACAATGTGTCAAACTCGGCATTAGTCCGGCAACTGCAATAAATTTCCAAATATACTGGATCAGAACAAGCGTAACGTCTCCATTTTTTTCTAAGGCAGAATAAGCTTTCAAGACGAGATCATACAGATCTTGTCTTGCCCCGCCTTCCATCTTCAGTATTGTTTCGGCAATAAACGAAGCAGCAAACGTTTTTTCCAATGAACTGCGGATTCCGTCTGAAAGGCACTGCGGTTGAACGTCGACTATCGAGTATTCATGTCGCACGGGATTTTCGTATACGTAAAAAATTCCGCTTAAAAATTGTTCAATTTTCCCGGCAAGCTTACCCTTTCGGGCTCCGTATGCAATCGCTTGGATGATGCCTAGTTCTGGTGAAAATATGGTAATGTAGCGATGCATGTCTTTGAATCTCCGTGTCTGCAACACCACTGCCGAAACGGTCTGGTTTCGTTCCATCATGATTTCCGAGTCATTACAGCGACAGTAGAGACATGCCTTGAAACATCCTGCATGTGTGTAGATTACTTGCTAGGAAATTCTCTGTCAACCGAGCAAAATTCAAGCGCTTTGAATAGTTGACTGAATCGCTTCGTATGGTATGATGACCGCATGGTTAATTCGCACACCAGATGGCTGTTCATATCGATCATGACCATCCTGTTATCGACGCAGGCTTTCGCTGTCTCAGTACAAACAAACGGACGCGTCGAAGATCCGTTCTCTTCCGAAAGCCTTCTTGCGGGAAAAGATTTTACCATTCAGCTTACGGAAGCGGAACGTCAATTATCTGAAAAATTCTCCGTTCAGCTTTCAGTGATAGGAAAGGGCGATCCGCTGTACGTATGGTTCGGGCACACAGGTTTAGTGGTGAATGACGGACGCGATAATCGGAAAATCATGTACGACTACGGAATTTTTTCTTTCAGAAGCGGATTTTATAAATCGTTCATCATGGGCAGGTTATTGTATGAAGTTTGGGCTACCAATGCCGAAGCAAGATTTCGCCAGACGGTAGAAGAAAATCGATCGGCCAGACTCATCGACCTTCAGCTGGACCCATCTGCAAAACTCGAACTTATCAGATTTCTAAATTTCAATACCCAAACAGAAAATCAGCAATATTTATATCATCATTACTATGCGAACTGCTCAACGAGAATACGGGACGTCATCGATAAGGCAGTCGACGGGCAATTCCGTACATGGGCGCTGGGGCAACCGTCGCCTTATACGATACGGCAGGATGTGATGCGCCATACCGCACCCTACCCGTTCATCGATTGGGCACTTAATTTCCTCCAAGGAGGCGCCATCGACAAACCTGTTACACTATGGGAGCGGATGTTTATTCCCGAAGTACTGGAGCAGGCCGTACTTGATTTTCACTATACGAACGAACAGGGCAAATCGGTTGCTCTGGCTTCTGCAGTGCAAAGCTTGCATGTCCAATCTGATTCGTCGGTTCGCCCTCCCGTACTGAGTACGTACCGACCTTCAACAATCTATTGGTTTGTTGGGTCTACTGCAGCCGGTTTGATAGTACTCATTATGAAAATCCTCAGTACGATCACAGGGTCTCGTGGTCTTCGATTATTGTTTCGTTTCTTATTTGGTTTTTTCAATTGGGGATGGACGCTAGCAACCGGATTTGCCGGTTCGCTCTTGCTGTTCATGATGCTCTTTACCACCCACGACTACAGCTATTGGAACGAGAACATTATTTTCGTCAATCCACTGCTTTTGGTTATGTCGATACAATCTTTACGTATCATCGCGGGTAAACCAAAAGCATTGAAGCGTTTTGAAAATCTTAACGGATTTCTAGCACTGGTAACGCTTATCGTCATGATGGCAAAGGTACTGCTACCCGAATACCTCATCCAGGCCAATTGGCAGATCATTCTCACCATGCTTCCGTTGTATCTGAGCAATGCTCCGTTGAAATTCGAACGCAATAGAAAACAGAAAGAGTCTTCTAAAAGACGCGATGGCGCAACTTTACGCGAAGACTCTTCCGATTTTAATGATTTATAAGACGATTCTGGTGCCCTTGTCGCCATAGAGAGATTCGTACAAATGATCCGGATCGGTAATGATACCCACATTACCGGTCGACCGCACGAAATCAGTCATCGCGAGGATTTTAGGTAGCATGCTGCCGGGTGCGAAATGACCATCTTCGATATACTTTGCACATTCGTCGAGCGTAATACGATCCAGAAAGCGTTGCTGAGGCTTTTTATAATTCAGACAGACTTTTTCTACTGCAGTTGAGATGATGAAGATATCAGCTTTCAGCTGTTTCGACAGTAAGGCTGCCGCAAGATCTTTGTCGATGACAGCCTCCTTACCTTCCAGGTATCCGTCTTTACTTCTTATCACAGGGATACCTCCTCCGCCGGCGGCGATGACGATAATCCCGTTTTCAACTAAAGTCTTAATCGTTTCCAACTCAATAATCGAAACCGGCTTCGGAGATGCAACTACCCTACGGTAACCGCGTCCCGCATCCTCAACGATATCCCAACCATCTTTGATGCGATGCTGTTGTGCATCGTGTTCACTCATGAACGAGCCGATCGGTTTCGTTGGTTTTGCGAAAGAAGGATCGTAAGGATCTACCTCGACCTGCGTCACAACAGTTGCTACCGGTTGTTCTAGTCCTGCTTTTATGAATTCGTTATACAGAGCCATCTGCAATTGGTAGCCGATCGCTCCCTGTGTGTCTGCAACGCAAGAATCGAGCGGAACCGTATGCAATATTGATTTTGCATACTCGGAACGCAATAATATAAAGCCTACTTGCGGACCGTTTCCGTGAGCCAGCACCACCCTGTGTCCGGTTTTTACTAACCGGACGATGTTAGCAGCAGTTTTACGAGCTGCTTCGTATTGTGATTGCACAGAAACATGCTTGTCGTCTTCAATCAGCGAATTACCCCCGATAGCGATGACGATCAATTTGCTTTTTTCCATACTAAACATCCTTCTTATTGAATCGCGATGCGAAATGTATTGGATTATAGCAATGAAATGCAACACAATGCAACAAGTTTACTACAATTCAAGAGAGTGCCGGAGTTTTTAAAATAATGTATACTGCCTGTATAGGAGATACGTTATGCCCGATATGCTGGTCAATTTGCTTGACATACCGCCACTCGAACCTGAGCTCGAACGAATGAAGAATCTTCAGGTTACCATACGTAGAGCGCTTACTCCGGACAAGCTGCAAATTCTCGAATGGGTGGGCCGGCATTCTGGTCCCGATACAGTCGGTGAAGCCGACGCATGCTTCAGCCGAATTCCCGTTTCTCTATTTTTAGCTACCCGTGAAAAGCAGATTATCGGTTACGCCTGTTATAACGCTACAGCTCCCGACTTTTTCGGGCCTACACGAGTGATGGATGCGGAGCAATCAAAAGGCATCGGAAGAGCGTTGCTTATCAGAAGCCTGCACGCGATGCGGGACGAAGGATACATATATGCCATCATCGGAGGGGTCGGACCGGCAGAATTTTACCGGGTTAGCGTTGGAGCTATGATGATTGAACATTCCCATCCGGGCATCTATCGTGATTATCTGGGGAATTAAGACTATAAAGGATGAATCCGTACATCGCTTTACTAAACCGACTATCTCCGGTATTGTTCGGTGTTAAAGCATTATTCTAAGGTTATGGAGAACCACTCATGGAAAACCAGCAAAAAAAGCAATGGATCGTTTTCGCCCTCTATGTAACCTCGATGGTACTGGTCAACACGCTCGGTTCGAAGATTACCACGATATTCGGTGTTCGCGTATCTGTCGGAATTTTGTTCATGCCGGTGCTCTTCGTCGCAACCGACGTTGTTAGTGAGGTCTTCGGTCGAAAAACTGCAACATTGTTCGTGAACATCTCGACCGCAATGTTGATTTTCATGTTTTTTATGATGTGGGTTTGTATTCAGATGGAACCGTATCCGACATGGGGCATGCAGGAAGCCTATACAACCATTTTCGGTTCGAGCATGCGCATGACGATTGCCAGCGTTACCTCGTTTTTACTTTCTCAGCATGTAGATGTGATTACATTCTTTCTTTTTAAAAAATTAACTGCAAACAAAGCATTCTGGCTGCGCAAGAATCTTTCGACTATGGTAAGTCAGTTTATTGACACCACCGTGTTCATGTTCATAGCCTTTTATCGAACCACAGACCAATATACTGCTGCATTCATCTTTTCGCTCATCATCCCGTATTGGCTGTTTAAAATAGTATTTGCCGTTGCCGATACCCCGCTGTGCTACCTTGGAGTCTGGTGGTTAAAAAGGGAGCCCCGTTCTTCAAGAAATTTAAATCAGAGCGAAAGTAAAAACACGAACTAAGGATTATAGGTGTGAAACAGATCGTTTGTTTTGGAGATAGCATTACCGGAGGAAGGTACGGAATCGGTTTTACCCGATACCTTTCAATGCCACTTTCGGTACATGGTATTGACGGCGATACATTATCAAACATTCTTAATCGTTGTACTACATGGTTGAAAAAACCGAGACCGAACAGTTCTTGTATCGTAATCGAAGGTGGAGCAAATGACCTGCTGATTCCCGAAATGTCACGTACAAACAGTAACTGGGAATCTTTGGGTACTCGTGTAAGGATGAGCGGTGCTTCTCCTGTTGAGCGACTAGATCAGTTTGTCGAACAGATCGACACCAGCTTGCGCGAACTGGTGGCAAGAGGAAAAAATCTACCGGTAATCGTCTGTTCGATCCCTCCCTTGGGAGAACGACTCGACTCGCAATTAAATCGAAGGCGGACATTGGTAAATCAAGCCTTACGCCAGATTGCCATCGCCCATGACTGTATCTGGTGCGATATCGGTGCTGCTCTTGAAGCACTGATCAAACAGACATGCGTCAGACTTGGGTGGGAACAAGCGTCAGGCTATCTTCCCGGATCACCCGATTCGATGCAAGAAGATGTTGCCTATATCAGAGGTGATGAATCGAGAGCACACATCCTATCAGAGCACAGACTGCTTGTTTCTACGGTAGACGGCCTACATCCCAATGCCCTCGGTGCCCGACTTATTGCAGAAATCATCGAACGCTGCATACCAATATTTTAGGATCAACAACCTGAATACTTCACGCAAGCCAAAAGTTTGATTACATTAGCTATGCGGGCAACCCGCTCAAATATGTATTGGAGGAAATTATTCATGGCAGACCAGGAACTAATGCCCGTTGAGCAGACGCTTCCACATAATGTATTCATACTCCCGCTCGTCGGGAATCCAATATTCCCTGGATTATTCACACCATTGGTGATAGAAAGCCGAGAGGATATCGAAATTGTCAACCAGGCGATGACGCACGGGGGCGATTTAGGCTTGTTACTCGTCAAAGACGATACGAAGGTCGAATACGACCCTGAAAATCTCTATCGGGTCGGAACCATCGCGAAAATTATCAAGCGCATCAAACTTCCCGATGGAGGAATGAACATTTTCATCTCGACACTCAAGCGTTTCCAGGTAAAAGAATTTCATAATACCGGTAATTTTATCGTGGCAGAGGTCGACTACCTCGAAGACATAGAGGACAATCCCCAGGAACTGAAAGCCTGGACTCGTCAGCTCATTACCGAGATGAAGCGATTATCCAAAGGAAATCCCCTGTTTACGGAAGAGATGCGGCTGAATATGGTGAATATCGACCAGGCTGGGAAAATGGCCGACTTCATTGCCAGCATCATAAATGTCGATAGACGTCAGCAACAGAGAATCCTCGAAACACTCAACGTACGGCGGCGGATGGAACGTGTTCTCGTATTTATTAAGAAAGAGCAACAGCTGCTTGCGATGCAGGAACAAATTCAGAACCGGGTTAACAGTAAGCTTGAGAAAAATCAGCGCGAATATTTCTTACGGGAAGAACTGAAGCACATACAGCAGGAATTGGGGCTTACAAGCGACCCGCGAAGTGCTACATACAATAAATTAGCGAAACAGATCGCAGCGCTCAACCTTCAGGGAGAAGTTCTGGAAGCCGTTACCTCTGAATTGGAAAAGTTTCAGTCTCTCGACCCCAACTCTCCGGATTATTCGATTACGAGAACCTACCTCGAGACCATAGCTGCCCTTCCCTGGCAGGAGCCGAAACCTGAAGACTTTTCGCTTGAAGCTGCGAAAAAGATTCTTGAACGCGACCATTACGGCCTCAAGGACGTAAAGGACCGCATTTTGGAATACCTGGCGGTACGTAAGAAGAAACAGGATACCAAAGGTTCGATTATCTGCCTTGTCGGACCTCCGGGAGTCGGAAAGACTTCGGTAGGCCGTTCAATCGCCAGAGCCCTTAAAAAAGAATACTTCAGGTTCTCGGTTGGCGGTATGCGCGACGAGGCAGAGATCAAAGGCCACAGGCGCACTTACATCGGAGCGATGCCCGGGAAGATTATCCAAGGGCTTAAGACGGTAAAAACCAAGAACCCCGTATTTCTCATCGACGAAATCGACAAAATGGGTATTTCGTTCCAAGGAGATCCCGCTTCTGCCCTTCTCGAGGTTCTAGATCCTGAACAAAACGTAACGTTCCGCGATTATTATCTTGACTTGCCGTTTGACATTTCCGAAGTATTGTTTATCGTTACTGCAAATACACTTGAAACGATACCAAGACCATTATTGGACCGAATGGAAGTCATACAGATTGCCGGTTATACCACGCAGGAGAAACTGATGATCGGCAAAAAGTACCTGATTCCTAAATCACTGAAAAAACACGGACTCAATCGCAAAGAAATATCATACTCTACGGCGATCCTCACTGAAATTGCAGAATCGTATGCGCGCGAGGCCGGTGTAAGAAATTATGAGAAATCTCTGGATAAGATTCATCGAAAAGTAGCCCGCGAAATTCTCGAATCAAATCCGAAGCTCCCGATTACGGTTACTCGCCAGAGGATGATCAAATACCTCGGTCAACCGATTTTCCATGAGGACGAAATACTTCGTGCTGATAAACCCGGTATGGCAATCGGACTTGCATGGACAAGCATGGGTGGAGATACGCTCGCAATCGAAGCGGTTGCTTTTTCAGGAAAAGGTGAACTGAAAGTCACCGGCCAGCTTGGAGAAGTCATGCAGGAATCGGTGTCAATCGCGCTCACCCATATCAAATCGATCAGCAGTTCTCGAGGAATCGACCCATCTTGGTTCGAATCACATTCGATTCACCTGCACGTTCCGGAAGGTGCTACTCCGAAAGACGGGCCATCTGCAGGTATCACCATGGCGTGTGCACTCTATTCGCTTATTAAAAATTCGGTGATTAGGGAGCATCTTGCGATGACTGGAGAACTTGATCTAGTCGGAAAAGTAATGCCCATCGGAGGCTTGAAGGAAAAAGTACTGGCTGCCAAACGTAATAAGATTGAAACCATTATCATACCTGCTTTTAACAAACGGGATTTGGATGAATTAGACGAAGAGATAACGAAAGGAATTGACTTCCATCCGGTAAAACACTTTGATGAAGTGTTGAATATTGCATTCCCACATGATAAAAAGGCAAACGGTCAAACGTCATGATGGAACTGTTGTCGCCTGCAGGTGATCTTGAAAAATTACGCATCGCTTATGCCTATGGCGCAGATGCAGCATACGTAGGACTTGGAAAATTTTCTTTACGCGCTCGCGCCATAAATGTACATGAAGCGGAAATTGAAGCCATCAAAAAAATCAAAGGGAATAGGAAATTATATGGTACAATCAATATCCTTTTTCATGAGGAAGATATACAAGCTTTAGAGTCGCAACTGGAAGTGATCGCCGAATATCCGTTCGATGCATTTATCGTAAGTGATTTGGGAGCTGCCGAACTTTTACGGCATCGCTTTCCCGAAATTCGCCTTCATCTCAGCACGCAAGCCAGTTGCCTCAATAGTCGGGCTGTGAGAGCCTATAAGCATCTTGGTTTTTCACGGATTATTCTCGGACGAGAGGCTTCTTTAGACGACATCAAGCGAATTCGTGATGCCGTCGACGATATCGAGCTGGAAACATTTGTACACGGGGCTATGTGCATGGCCTACTCGGGACGCTGCCTGCTCAGCGCTTTTATGGCAAATCGCAGCGCGAATCAAGGTGATTGCGCTCACTCCTGCCGGTGGGATTATAGAATCATGCAGCACTCCCAGAATACCGAAAGCGACGAATACCAGATTGCACTGGAGGAAAAGCAACGCCCGAACGAGTATTTCCCTATATATGAGGAAGACGGGTATTCGACGATTCTCTCCTCAAAAGACCTTTGCATGATCGATCACTTATCTGAATTGGAATCTGCAGGTGTCTCTTCGATAAAAATCGAAGGACGTATGAAATCCTTGTATTATGTTGCGACGGTGACACGAGCATACCGGAAGGCATTGGATACAGCAGATTGGAAACCATTCCGTGACGAGTTGTTCCATGTCAGTCACCGCGAATTTACAACCGGTTTTTATTACGATCATGAGGCTTCGGATGTACAGACCACAGAAAGCTACATCAGACCGTATCTGTTTATCGGTATTGTCGGTGAACGTCGCGCAGACGGCTTGTTTGCGCTTCATTTGAAAAATTCCATCTCACATGAGAAACCGATCGAATTTATCGGACCAGATATTGTAGCGGCCACAGACGATGCATTTGAATTATTTGACGAAGCTCTTCAGCCGGTCAACATGCTCCATCACCATCAAAAAGCGTTTATCAGAACCAGCGTTCCAATACAAACCGATTATATCGTAAGAAGACCTCGACTGTAGGTATTCTCGAGTTGTCACTGACGTTGAAGATGTTTATACTCGTTTTATGGGAAAAAAGAGTTTGCTGCTGATTCTTGTGCTCGTCAGTGCACTCGCGTATGCGGACGTTCAAGATGAATTGACATACCAATGGGGCTATCTGAAGCACATAAGTGGCTTTGAGATGTTTGTTGCCTCGGTACTCAACGATCACATGCTCATTGAATCCGAACAATATTATCATAATGTATATACAGCTATCGATACATCATCATTTCCAAACGGCCTGGGGGCGCTTGCGAAAGCAAAAGCCTCCATCATGTTCGCACGTAGTTACGTAGAGCTTGACAATTCGTCAACACAAAAAATCAAAGAATTACTTGATGCAGCCGAAACCCTATTATCACAATCTGAAGCAGAAGGCGCCTCAAGGGCAATGGTTATGACCTTGAGAGCCGATCTTGCGTCGGTCAGATATCTTTATAGTGGAAAACTCGGAGATGCTCTTGCCGTTTCGAAGGCAATCGATGCCGTGTACCGTGAATTTCCTAATGATTTGAATGCAAGACTGCTTAAAGCCGATAAGATGCTGTACGCACCTGCTATCGGGGGCGGTGACACGCGAAAGGCACTCGATCTATTTATTGGAGTATGGAATCAGATAGAAAAACA
>Ga0265294_10006156_pt1 | contig 14480 bp, 16 predicted proteins | sample MunlanPumphouse3_FD_192504 | JGI IMG/M metagenome (GOLD analysis project Ga0265294, IMG submission 192504) | Groundwater microbial communities from a municipal landfill in Southern Ontario, Canada - Pumphouse #3 | ecosystem: Environmental > Aquatic > Deep subsurface > Groundwater | place... | reverse complement strand
TTTACAAAGATTATCTTTACAAACCACTTCTTTTAAAGAACTTAATCTCAGCTAAACTCTTCTCATCGTTCCTCTGAAATTGGACGGGAATTATAGACAAATTCTCTCCTCTTGTCAAGGGTTTTTTCTTTTATTTGGCTTAAATTTTTGAAAATATCTTTGTCTCATTTTAGTACTCATATAATAGGCTTTAAAAATTAATTATTTAACCCTTATGAGTGAATGATTATTTATAATTTTTGTCATTTAATTTATGGCTTTAAAGTTTCTATTAAGAGTAAAAGTATAAAATGCACGATTATATATTTATAATGAAAGGAAATTACTATGTATAACAGAGATTATTTATCTCATAATGATTCAACACAATACACAAATGAAGCCTCTCAAGCACAGTTGATGAGCTTTTTAAAATCGACTTATCAGCTTTTTGCAGGATCACTTCTTGCTGCAACGGCGGGGGCTTATATTGGTTTAGATATGGTTTCAACTATTGCCAGTTGGTACTGGGGATTGGTTATATTAGAGTTCGTATTACTCTTTGGTCTTTTTGCAGTTAAAAATAAACCAGGAATTAACCTTGCTGTTTTATTCGGATTTACGTTTGTAAGTGGGTTAACGATTACGCCTTTATTGTCGTCTGTTTTTAATATGCCAGGTGGAGCTTCTATTGTTGCTCAAGCATTTTTAATGACATCAGTTGCATTTGGTGGAATTTCTATGTTTGCGCTTACAACAAAAAGAGACTTCTCAGGTATGGGAAAAATGCTCTTTATTGCATTAATCATTTTAGTTGTAGGTTCAATTTCAAACATTTTTATTCAAGCACCTTTATTACAACTGGGAATTGCAATGGTAGGAGCAGTTTTATTTTCTGCTTTTATTCTATACGATACACAACAAATCATTAAAGGTGGTTTTAGTACGCCTGTTGAAGCAGCGATTGCTTTATATTTAGATTTCTTTAATCTATTTATTTCGCTTTTACAAATACTTGGTATTTTTAACAAAGAAGAATAACATAACTCCCTTTGGGGAGTTATTCACTGCACATGAATCCTACAACAAATCCAAATCACAGACTCATCGACGCCAACCTTAATCGACTTCGAGAAGGTATTCGAGTGGTTGAAGATATTTTTAGATACATTTACAACAATAAAGAGATTGCTTCACGACTAAAAACATTACGGCATAAAGCACGTATTGATTTATACAATGAACTTTTGCAATCACGTGATATTAAAAATGATGTTTTAAAAAAGTCGACGACAACAGAACAACACCGAGAAGATTTAACCGCGATTTTAATTGCCAATTTTAAACGAGCGCAAGAGAGTGCTAGAGTCCTCGAAGAGTTTACCAAACTCCACGATGTTAAAACCAGTGAAGTTTTTAAAACTATTCGCTATGAACTCTATGATATAGAAATCAGTTTAGTTCAGTAGTGATTATTTTTTGTTGGTCAGCGTTACGGCTTGTTCAACCCATTTTTCTTCTTTAATTCGGTTTTCAAGCCCTAAGTATTCACTCACCCAATCACAATTCTTTTTACTCCACTTTGAAACTTGGTCAAAATGAAAAATGCCCAATTCGTTTAAATCTTCTTCTGTTTTGTCATCAATTCCATCAATATATCTTAAATCATCTTTTCCTGTGGGTCTTGGTTTACTTAAGATAATGGGTCGATTATAAATATTTCCGTGAACTTTAAAATCATGATTATATTTATAAAGGGATGACTTTGTTTCTCTTGTTGCGCGTCCAATTAGAAGCCCAATAAAAAAACCTATAAACGATGCAATGACTAAACATAAAACCATTTTTGAAGCTATTTCTATCACGATTTATTCCTCTATAATATTAAATTCTACTCTACGATTTGCCAAGGAGTATCCCTCTTCATCGTTGGCAACTAAAGGTTTGGTTTTCCCATATCCTTTTGCAACCAATCGATCGGCATTGACTCCTAATTCCACTAATCTGCTTTTAACACTGTTGGCTCTTTGTTCTGAAACGGTTTGATTAAAACTGTCATCGCCTTTGGCATCAGTATGTCCGGCAATTTCAATTTTAATTGTTGGGTTATCAATAATAATTTTAGCGATTTTTTCGAGTGTTTCTTTGCTTTCATTGGCAATGTTTGAACTCATTCGTTGAAATACAATGCTGTTGTTCACTAAAAGCATATTAATTTGCGCTTGTAAACTTTCATTGTTTGAAACTTCTGCGTTTTGTTTTTGTGTTTCATCCAAATTTTGTTCAACCGTTTTTTCCATATTTTCTTGAGTTTCAACAACGGATTCATCTTTAAGAACCACTTCGCCTTGAACTTTTTTAAACTCTTCTTCGGGTGTTAAAGGTGTTGGCAAAAGTGCTTCTTCTTGCTGTTGTATTTGTGCATCTTGCACTGCTTCTTCTATGGCTACTTGCTGTTGAGCTTGCATGTCTTGAATAAATTGTTCTTGTTGTGTTTCTGCTGGTTGTGTCTCTTCCACAACAGTAGTTGGGATTGATACGGTGAGTTCATTGAAAATTTGTTCAGCTTTTGTATAGACACATATCGTAATAAACACGACCAATAAGAGTAATAATAATATAATTTTATTCGGTAAACTCATATCTTTTTCTTTTTAATAATTTTTTTGTTGCACAAATAGAATACAACTGCACATTATATAACAATAATTATTAAGCAACAGTTTAAAATAAAATAAAAAAATTTAATTTTGAAGTAAAAGGAGGTAAAAAGATTCTCAAACAATCTAAGAGAACTTAAATTGCCAGAGAATACGAGATATATGCACCTAAAGTATAAATGCCCATACACAAAAAATAAAACTTGAATTGTTCTGCAACTAACATGGTATTTCCTTTTTCTAAGATAAGGAAATTATAAAAACAATGCGTTGCAATTTGATTGCATTACAGTGTCAATTCAATTACAAATCTGTAAGCAGTTTGTATTCACCCAAAGCCAAATCTTCTACGCTGTATCCGGCAAAATTGTTTCGGTGCAGTTCAAGCACTTTATTGCCCACCGCTGCAAACATCCGTTTGACTTGGTGGTATCGACCTTCACAAATCTCCAGTTGCACTTTTGTAGGAGTTAATACAGTAAGTTTTGCAGGAAGTAAAGGTTTACTCTCACCGTTAAGCATCAAAGTTCCACTGGCAAAGATTTCAGCTTCATTGCCATTTAAGGGTTGTGCCAATGTCGCTTCATAGACTTTTATGGCTTCACTTTTTGGCGAAGTGAGTTTGTGATTTAATACCCCGTCATCGGTGATAAGTATGGCTCCTGTTGTATCGACATCAAGTCTTCCAACGGTTGAAAGTTTGGGGTTTCTTCTTTGCCAACGTTCGGGCAAAAGTGAATAAATCAGCACTCCTGCATCATCATGTGAGCAAATGACATTTTGAGGTTTGTTCATCAAAAGAGTAAGAGAAAGTGCATCTAAAGGTTCACCATCAATGGTAATATCAGTGTGCAGTGCTTTTAAAGCAGGATTAAAAACTTCTTCCCCATTAATACATACTTTATAATGACGCATAAATTTTTTGGCTTCTTTACGAGAACAGTAACCAAGGGAAGAGAGAAAAGCATCGAGGCGTTTTGGGGTGTTTTTTTGCATGATATTTAACTCTTTTTACTTTCTAACTTATTATATTTATTTAAAATACTTTCATTTTTACCAAAAGCTTTTATCTCATATTCTAATAATTGTTGTTCAATATCTGGATTTAAAATGATATGTTCAAAAAACTCATAATCTTCAACTAATTTTTTAAATTTTCTTTTTCCAAGAATTCCTAAACAATGATAAAATAAAAATTCTAGTTCATCTTTTGTAAATTGTGCTCTGAAAATATCGACATATCTTTGTTTATTATCAATATTACTTTCGTCAATAAATTTTATTATTTGATATATCTGCCCAAAATAAGTTCCAGTATATTTTTCATATCTTTTATTAAATTCGTCGTAACCAAAAGTCTTATATCTTATCTTAAAGATAATTAAATATCTTTCTATTACATCATAAGATATGAACACAGAAGTCTTCATACAATTTAAAATATCAAGGTCAGCATCATCAATTCCAAAACATTCAGTAATTTCTCCTCCTCTTCCATCCATAAATCCATCATTACTCTTATATATATCTACTTTTATAGATAAGCCATTTTTTGTATTATTAAAAACTTCATTTAATTGAAAAAAAGTATTTTCAAACATTTGTAATTTTGTAGCTTGATTTTGTAATTTTAGTGATTCACTTTGTTCTTGTTGAGCAATTCTTGATTCTTTCAACTCTTCTCTTGTTGCTTTAAGTTCTTCAGTTTGAATATAAATTGTAAAGAGAAGAAGTAATATAGTAATGAAGGCAAATATTGGATTAAGTGTACCTCCAAGAAAATCGCCAAGTTGTGCAAATTCTTGAATATTATTTAGAAAGTTTTCCTTATTCATAAGCTTATGATAGTAAATAAAGAGAAGAGAGCTTATTACTATAATTACAACTGTAATAATTATTAGTAATATATACTTTAAAGAGAAGCGTTTTTCTTTTTCTTTCATTTTATAGCCTTTGTAAAAAATAATATACTTTATCACAATCAAAAGAGATTTAATATAGTCTATTTTTGTTAAGGTCAAGGCGGTGTTTGGATTTTATGGAGGAGCGTACAATTAGTACGTGAGTCTATAAAATTCAAATGCCAACGCAGAGATTGGCAAAAAGAGATTGTAGTAAATCTCTTTTTAGAAATCGTCGAAGTCGATACTGCCTTTAGAATAGTTCACCACATTCCCCTCAAAGAAATTCGTTCTTTGGTCATTAAAACTTGCATACCCATCAACCCAAGGAATGGGGTGTTTGACGTTATACAAAGGTTTGTATCCTACCGCATCGAGTCGTTTATCCGCAAGATATTCGATGTATTGTCGAATAATCGCATCGGTAAATCCTAAGATTTGCCCTTGTGTGATGTATGAACCCCATGCGGCTTCTAAATCAACGGCTTTTTTGAACATCTCTTTGACTTCTACTTCCAAATCCGGTGTGAAAAGTTCGGGTCGCTCTTTTCTTACAGAGTTAATCATGTTTTGGAACAATAAAAGGTGCGTGACTTCATCTCTTTGGATAAATCGAATCATTTGAGAACTTCCTAACATTTTTCCCGATTTTCCCAAAGCGTACATGGCTGCAAAACCTGCGTAGAAGTACAATCCTTCTAAGATTTGGTTGGCAAACATCGCTAGGACTATTTTTCTGTCATCAATACCACCAGAAAGATTTTTATACACTTCGGCAATATAATTGTTTTTCTCTTTGAGTTTCGCGTCGGTTTTCCACATGTTATAAATTTCATCGGTATTATCTGAAATCGACTCTACCATCACGGCGTAACTTTTTGAGTGGTTGGCTTCTTCATAACTTTGTCTTGACAAACACGCGTTGATTTCGGGTGCGGTGATATACGGATTGATGTTGTCCATTAAGTTATTGGTTTGCAATGAGTCCATAAAAATAAGTTGGCTTAACACAAGGTCATACATTCGTTTTTCAGCGGGAGTAAGATACTTATAATCTTTGGCATCACCGGTCATTTGAACTTCTTTTGGAAACCATGTGTTGGCTTCCATGGTGTCCCATAGATTTAATGCCCACTGGTATTTCATTTTTGTAAAGTTAATCATACCATCGCTGTTTCCACCAAAAATTCTTCTGTCGTTTAAACTCTCTTTAGAATCAGGGTTATAAATTGTCTTTCTTTCCATTATTATTTCCTATGTATTTTTAAGCTGTTCTACGTTTTTGGCTTATTGACAACCACTGCACTCCATGCTTCGGTCTTCCACATTGGAAGCTGCTTCGGGTGATTGGCTTCTTAGATAGTACGTTGATTTTAATCCCAATTTCCAAGCTAAGGTGTAAATTTCGTGCAGATATTTTCCACTGGCTTTATCTAAGCTCATAAAAATATTGGTACTTTGTCCTTGGTCAATCCATTTTTGTCGTACTGCGGCTGCTTTAATGATATCCAATTGATCCACCTCATACGCAGGCGTATAGTAACTCCATGTATCAGGACTTAAATTGGGAACAACTACGGGAATAAGTCCGCTTAAGTTCTCTTCAAACCATTTTCGCTTGTACACTGGCTCAATGGCTTGGGTTGTTCCTACTAAAATAGAGATAGAACTTGTTGGGGCAATTGCCATTAAATATCCGTTTCTCATACCATCTTTTTTCACTTTGGCTCGAAGTTTATCCCAATCGTACCCCGAATCAAACAAATCTTTTTCAACCAACGCATTGGCGGCTTGTGGGGCATGTTCGTGAGGCATGATTCCTTGACTCCATTTTGAACCCTCAAAGTGTGGGTATGAACCTTTTTCCACCGCAATATTTGAGCTTGATTCAATCGCATTATAAGAAACTGCTTCTAAAATGGCATCGATTTTTTTAAGGTGGGCATTGCTTCCCCAAACAATTTGTTGTTCGGCTACCATTTGCGACTCACCCATAACACCAAGCCCAATGGCTCGTGTTTTTAAGTTGGTGGCTTTCACTTTTCTAAGCGGATAAAAGTTTAAATCAATCACGTTATCCAACATACGAATGGCAATTGGCGTAACTCGTTTGATGTCTTCATCGGTGTTGATTTTACTTAAATTAATAGAAGCCAAGTTACAAACAGCCGTATCGCCATCGACTTTCTCTTTTTCTACAATAAAAATTTGTTTGCCAGCAATACTGTCCAGTGCCGTTACTTTGTTGGCTTTTTTAACCACTCCCGTGTCAATGGTGATTAAATCTTCTTCTTCGTAGGTTTCAATGCTTCCATCGTTGTACTCAAATTTGATTTTATAGTGGTTAGGGTTGGTATTTTGGAAAATCTCTGTACATAAATTTGAACTTCTAATATGCCCCATGTGTGAGTTTGGATTGGCTCTGTTTGCATTGTCTTTAAAACATAAGAACGGACTTCCACTTTCAAAATAGGAGGTTAAGATTTTTTTCCATAAATCTTTGGCTTTCATTCTGTCTTTGGTGATACTCTCATCGTTTTCATACTCAATGTATCGTTTTTCAAACGCATCACCAAACAAATTGCTTAAATCTTTAACTTCATACGGATCAAACAACGTCCAGTAAGAGTCTTCTAACACTCTTTTCATAAACAAATCTGGAATCCAAAGTGCTGGAAATAAATCGTGCGCTCGTCGTCTCTCTTCTCCAGAGTTTTTCTTTAAATCGATAAAATCACTGATATCCATATGCCACGGCTCTAAATAAACGGCAATCGCCCCTTTTCTTGTACCCAATTGATCCACCGCAATAGCTAAGTCGTTGGTGATTTTTAAAAAGGGAACCGTACCTCCTGCTGCACTTTTGTGGTCATCAATGACTCCACCCAAACTTCTGATTTGATTCCAATCCCAACCAATTCCCCCACCAAATTTTGACAACAGTGCCATCTCTTTATAACCATCAAAAATTCCTTCGATGTTATCGGGACTTGAACCAATATAACACGAACTGAGTTGGTGTCGATTGGTTCTGGCATTGGAAAGGGTTGGCGTTGCAAGCATCACTTCAAATTTTGAAATGACATCGTAAAACTCTTTGGCTCGTTCTTGTTTATTTTTTTCATTTTGCGCTAAGAACATGGCAATTCCCATAAACATGTGTTGTGGCAATTCAATGGGTTGTGCTTTTTTGTCTTTGATTAAATATCGGTCATAGAGTGTTTTAATCCCTAAATAGTTAAATTGAAAATCTCGTGCAGGGTCTAAATGGCTGTTTAAATCCTCTAAATCGTATCCTCGTTCAAGAGCAGGAATCATTCTTCCTGCTTCTTGGGCTTTTTTAATATAGGTTTTTAAATGGCAATACGATTCCCCTTTGATTCCACTTGTGGCAATACCTACTTTGTGATATAAATCAAATAAAAACAGTCGAGCAGCTACAAATGTCCAGTTAGGAACATCAATATCAATCTTCTCAACCGCCGTTTTAATCAACGCATCTTGTATTTGAGAACTTGTCATTCCATCGATAAATTTGATGTGTGCGTCCAGTTCCAATTCACTCTGACTAACACCATCCAACTCTTTGGTTGCAGCAATCGTCATTTTTTGAATTTTAGTAATATCTAAAACTTCTTTTCGTCCATTTCTTTTTAGAATCATTATTGACATATTATTTCCCACTCTTAGATAATTTTTTATTTATTAAATACTCTGTTAAAAATCGCATCGACATTTTTGGTGTAATACTCAAAATTAAAACACTCTCGTATTTGGTCTTCGCTTAATGATTGTCGTAACTCATCATCGGCTAATAGGTATTGTAAGTACAACGACTCGCCTTTGTCATTGGTGGTAGGTTTTCCTTGTTGTAAACCTTCCCACACTTTCATGGCATTGCGTTGAACAATTCGGTACGCATCTTCTCGGCTTACGCCTGCTTTTGGAAGTTCAAGCAATACTCTTTGAGAAAAAACCAATCCGCCTGTTAAGTTAAGATTTCGCATCATATTTTCAGGCATTACGGTTAAATTGGCAATAACATTGTTCATTCGGTGTAACATAAAATCGGTCGTAATAAACGAATCAGGTAACCAAAATCGTTCAGTTGAAGAGTGAGAAATATCTCGTTCATGCCAAAGGGCTACGTTTTCCATTGCAGGAATGGCGTACGCTCGAATCATTCGAGCAAGTCCTGTGATGTTTTCAGTCAAAATCGGGTTTCGTTTGTGAGGCATGGCTGAGCTTCCTTTTTGCCCTTTGGCAAAAAACTCTTCACACTCATACACTTCTGTTCGTTGCCAATGTCTTACTTGCACCGCAAATTTTTCAATAGAAGACGCCATTAAAGCTAAAGCCGTTGCGAGTCTTGCATATCGGTCTCTTTGAATAACTTGATTGCTTGCAGGGGCTGATTTAAGTCCTAATTGGGCACACGTATACTCTTCAAGCTCCAGTGGTGCATGAGCAAAATTTCCCATCGCGCCACTGACTTGTCCTACACAAATCACATCCATGGTTTGTTGCAAGTTTTCTAAATGTCGAGCCATCTCATCGTACCATACGGCCAACACCAAACCAAAGGTAATAGGCTCACCGTGGATTCCGTGACTTCGTCCGACCATTAAAGTCATTTTGTGTTCATAGGCTCGTGTTTTTATCGATTCCATCATCATTTTTACATCTTCAATAATCAATTCCAATGAACTTTTCATTTGAAGAGCAACCGCAGTATCAACGGTGTCTGAAGAGGTCATTCCATAGTGAAACCATCGTGACTCTTCTCCTAAAGTTTCAGAAACAGACGTAGTAAACGCGATTAAATCGTGTCGAGTAATGGCTTCAATTTCATCAATTCGTTCAACACTGAATCCAGCATTTTCAACAATTTTCTTAGCATCATCATCGGGAATTAAACCTAACTTATTCCAAGCTTTTACAACCGCAACTTCCACATCCAGCCATGCTTGATATTTTGCTTGCATTGTCCATTTAGAACTCATCTGTTCTCGTGCGTATCTCTCAACCATTGTTATTCCCTTGTATGCGTTTTTATGAAGTATTTTGTTATTTTTTTGTATGATATGTTATCTTATTTATTCAAAATATTGGCTAAATTTGAAAAGACTTTTACACAAATTTTAGGAAAAAATATTGCCCTTTATACTCAAAGAATTTCAAACCCAAGTAGATAAAAAAATACAACTCTTTTTAATGCAAAATCTCGATATATCCACGTCTGTATCGCAAAGACTCATCAACAAAAACCGTGTTTTTAAACTCGACATGACGCCGTACAAAATGTCCGAAATCATAGAAGAAGAACGCTTGATTGTGGCACTGTTTGAGGGGCATACACGAGGGTTGAAACCCCTTTTAACGTTTAAAGATTTTGCTTTATTTGATAAGCCCACTCATCTAATGGTTCACCCCATTTCAAAACAAACACCTTACTCTTTGTTGGATGAAATTCGTTACCATTTTGGAAAAGAGTCAAACTTAATTCACCGAATTGATGCGGAGACGTCGGGTTTAGTTTTAGTGGGATTAAATTATAAAAGTATTACCGATTTAAAAACCATGTTTGAAGAAAAAAAATACAAAAAATCCTACTTAGCCATTGTCCAAGGGCACATCAAAGAAACTCTGCATATTGATGCCAAATTGGAAAAAGAGGGAGAACTCATAGGCGTACGAATGAAAGCAGGCAACAGTGGAAAAGAGTCACTGACAATCATTCATCCTTTAAAATACAATGCCAAAAGAGATATTACACTTATTGAAGCCATACCCGTAACGGGACGACAACACCAAATTCGTGTGCATTTGTACTCAAAAGGGCATACCATTTTAGGAGACCCCATTTATGGAATCGACGATGAAAATGCGGAAAATTATTTGAATAAAACATTGAGTCAAGAAGATCGGTTTAACGTTACAAAAAGCCATCGGCTGTGGTTGCACGCCAATTATTTGGAGTTTGAATATAAAGGCATCGTTTACAAAATCTGTTCAAAAAACCATGAGCTTCTTGAAGAATTCAATCAATAAACGCCTAAGAAGCCAACGTACAGTGAAAACAGTTGCTGATATCTCCACACGTCGCACAAGCGGGGGCTGTTTTACCAATGCAATCGTACAAATATTTTTTCCATCGCACGTCATTGGGTTTGACTTTTGCCAAAGAGGGAAAATGTTTGCTCATGAGTTTTGCCATCTCTTCTCGGTTAGCAAGCCCCAAATCAGAGTACAAATGCCCCATTTGCAGTGATGTTTTAGCAATCAAAGGCGCCATAAAATTTTTAGCATACTCATCGCAAGCATGCTTTTGTAAAAGCTCTAAAACGGCTTTTTCCATTGCATCTAAATCTCTCATGGCAAACTCCTTTTACTCTACATCACAAAACTCAACCACCAAATCTTTGGGTTTTTCTAAGGCATTGTTGTTGTCAATGTAAAGGTTTTTTAAATTTTTTAATTGGCTCAAAGAGGCAGGTAAACTTTTCAAATCGTTATCTTCCACATCCAACTCTTGCAGATTTTCTAAATCGCCAATATTCTCAGGCAACGCAATTAAACTGTTGGAACTCACACTTAATTCAGTTAAATTCGATAAATCACATATTTCATCGGGCAGTTTGGTTAAAAAGTTGTTGTCTAAAACCAAAATCTTTAAATCTTCGAGTTTGCTGACATCAAAATCCAACGAACGCAAAGCATTATCGCTCAAATCAAGTTTGATAAGCATATCGTGCGCTTCCAATGAAGGCAAATCTTGGAGTTGATTGCCCTCCAACAACAGCGTTTCAAGCTCTTGAATTTCAGAAATCGAAGGCGGTAAACTTTTTAAGTCGTTGTACGACAAATTGAGGTAATACAACGATTTCATATGGGAAAAGGCATCGGGCAACTCTTTTAACGCGTTGGTATCCAACGATAAAAAAAGAAGTTTCGACAAATTTGAAAACGCCAGTGACAACTGTGTTAATTTATTTGCAGCCATGGTCAAACGACTTAAGTTTTTAAGTTCGTAAAACTCTTCGGGCAAACTCTCCAAACGGTTGACACTCAGATTTAAAATCATCAGCTTAGAAAGCTTCCCAATAGAACTGGGCAACGATTCCAACAAATTGTTTTCGCATTGTAAGTTTTTTAAATGTTTCAAATTACCAATGCTTTGAGGCAAAGAAGTTAGGCGATTGTTAGAGAGTTTTAACACACTTAAATTTTCCAAACAATCAATACTTTCAGGCAAAGAGGTGAGTTTTTTTCGTCGTAAGTCCAAATGCGTCATCATCTTTAAATCATCGGGATGAACACTTACCGTAGATTCCAAACAATTATCAATCACCCATTTGACAAAATTTTCACAGCAATTCTTCATCATCACTCCTTCATCGTTCGTTGGTGGCATCGACTAAGAAAGCGATCTCTTCATAATCAATGGCTCCAAACTCAACCATATTGAACAAAGCGATTAACGCCCTTCGACAACAGGTTTTATTGCATTTCGTGACCAATTTTTTAGCTTTTTTATACGGAAGAGTGGTGTTTTGAAATAACTCAACAGCTTCTTGTATGGTTGTTAGACCACACTCACAAATTTGTTTATTTTTTAACTCTTCCATTATAAATTTCTACTTTAAGTAAGGATGCTTGTCCAAAAAAGCATTAACATCTTTCATAGCAAGGACGATATCTTCACCCAATTTTGGCAATTTGACATAATCTGTCCAAATGGTATCTTCGACAATATCGTGCACAACTCCGGCTAACTCAATCACTTTTCGTTTGTGTTTAGCGAGTTCTTTTTTGTACTCTTTTTGTTCTTCTGTTAGTTCCATGAATAACTCCTTGCAAATCATTAAATGATTATGCAAATTTTATTCCGCTACAAACTGCTTTTTAAAACAAATTAGGCAAAAAGAATCGACGCCTTGGCGATGTTTTTAAAAATAGTTAATTTTTTACGTAAAGGCAACCAACGAATCAAAAAAGTTGCCAACGCTTCCCACAACGAAACCCAACCTCCTACCATAGCCCCTTCGGAAATAATTTCTACAATAAAATTTTCGTGCCGTCCTAAAATAAGGGCAAAAGAAACAAAACAAAAACCAATAAACATAAAAATAAAGGAGTTTTTGATTTGCTCTTTCATCTTCTTTTGTTCCACTTCTTGCATATAGTCAAAATAATCAAAAATGCTGTTTTGAATTTTTGTTTTGGTGGAATCTGTTAAGTTATTATTGTCAAAATAAAACTGTAAAACAAAGGTATGATTGCCTATTTCATCGACACTTTGAATCAAATACTGCACCAAAGAATCGCTTAAATCTTTTTTCAAAAAGGTTGATTTTTTGTCGTAATAATCGTACAAATCTTCCACATTTTGTGTCGCAATTTTAATGATAACTTCCCCGTTTGGTGTCGTATCGTAGCGGTTGATGATTTTATTTTTCATGGGTTTTCTCGTTTTGAATTTTTTTCTATTTTGAACTATTGGGAATTTCCCCATAGTTGCATTGTGTCATGTTAGCCCTAACTCTTTACTCATATCAACGATAAGTTTACTAAATGGTTTTTTGGATAAATCTTCGTTTTCATCTATGAGATTAAAAATATCTTTTTTGATTTGTTGAAAGGGAATACCCGTCAAATCTTGTAACTCTTTGAGCCTACTTTCTGGGTATAGTTCTGCTTTTTGAATCATGTCAAAAGCTATATCTTTGTGAACTTTGTAGCGTTCATCTAAATACATTTTTTCAATAAAATCTTTGAAGTCATTTGAATAGTTTTCTTTTAAATTAACTTCTATGTCATTTTTATTTTTAATATGTAAGTCATGACAAGAATCACTCATTTTGAGTTTGAATTTTACTTTTTCATCAAAATCATATTGTTGTGAACTTGGAGCTAAGTTTTTAAATTCTACAGTTCCTTTTAACTTGCTGTTGCAAGTATAACAACTGGGAATAAGATTATACAAAGAGAGTGTCAAATACGTATAGGTTGATTTATCGTAATAATGGTCTAGTGTAAATTTATTTTTTTTTCCACTTTTTGTATTGTAACTGTTTACAAAATCAATATTACAGTAATAACAAGTAGAGAGTTCAAGATTATTTTCAAAAAATGGAGATATTTTTTTTTGTTGCAAATCAGTATAATTAAATAAGAATTTAATGAATTTATTATCTTTTTGACCAATTTTATTTTTGATTTTTTGCAGAGTTCTAAAGTTTCCAATAGTTAAACACTTCAAACTAATATTTTCAAAAATTGTATCAAATTCCCCTATTTTATTAGTTTTAAAATAGTTAAATATTTCTTCTAGTGTAATCGTTGATTTAGAATGATTTACAACATTTGCTTTTAGTAACGCATTTTTTTCAATATAAAAAAACTTTTTTGAAATGCTTTTATAGTAATTGTTTCTATCAAATTTTTTAGAGTAATTAATTTTTAGCATTTTTTAACTTCTCTAAATATTTTTTTCTTTCTTCTAGTGCTTTTAGTTCTATATCAATTAAATCATTTTCATCTAAAAAAATAAGTTCTAATTCATCTAAATAATTTTTCATAATTGTTTTTAAAAATGGCTCACCGATGATACTTTGGATATGTTTAAAGTTTTTAATTTTATATAAATACAATATTTTTAAAATTCTTTTATATTTTGGATTTTTAGCTTCAAGACACTTAACCATTTCATAAAAATCTTTTATTGCTTCAATTTTCCCTTTCGCAAACTCACCCATAAGCCCATTTTCCATAAAAAAACCATGAGAAAGCAAAGTGTGGATATTTGCTCCGAAAGTTTGTTCTATATCAGGATTATCTTGTTTTCCATTTCTTAAAAATATTACATTTTCTTTTGGGATGTCAGAGAGAATAAAAGGAGAATGGCTTGAAAAAAAGATATGAATTCTTTTTGTTTTAT
>Ga0265294_10006154_pt1 | contig 14484 bp, 34 predicted proteins | sample MunlanPumphouse3_FD_192504 | JGI IMG/M metagenome (GOLD analysis project Ga0265294, IMG submission 192504) | Groundwater microbial communities from a municipal landfill in Southern Ontario, Canada - Pumphouse #3 | ecosystem: Environmental > Aquatic > Deep subsurface > Groundwater | place... | reverse complement strand
CACTATTGTCCTTTTTAGATACATCAATTCCCATAGTAGCAGGACTTAATCTTCCACTTAATATCATATTCACAATACTCATTGCTTCTGTGCTATATTGGTCAAAGTTTAAGTTAGGTTGTGTAACTGTTATTTCTCCAACTTCCGCTCCATCACCATTCCTGTTGACAGGGCCTTTTACATATGTTCTATCATATCTAGCAGGGACTTGAGCTTCTCCACTTCCTTCTTTTCTTTCTAGCAAATCGGCTGGATAGTATTCAATAGGTGTAGATTTCCTTACGGTGTTGGCACTTTGTGATAAACATTGATCAAGGTCATCAAATAAATCTACTTTCCCCGCATAAATACTCATTCCATCACCATTTTTGTCATAAAAGAATTCACATGGCACTGCTAACATATGGTTATAATTGCTTATTTTAAAAGGTTTAAGCCTAGCAAGATTTGGAATTGTAGATAATGGGACTTTTTGTTGCTCGGTAAAGCCACTAGAAGAAGTCTTTAACTCGTATAATTCGTATTCTACAATGCTATTAAAATCTTCTATACGCCTAGTGTCTAATAATAAATAATTTTTCCCACTACAAGTATAATAATCTTTAAAAACTATTGCTACTACTCTATCTTTTACCTTTATAATCTCACATTTAGTAGCATCATAATAAGACACAATAGGATGTTTAGATAAAGAAGTATTAATGTCTACCTTAAATGCTCCCTTGCCACCTACAAGAGTAAAAGGCATTTGTTTTTGATTAACCATTGTCCTAAAGTCATTATCATCTAAAATAGTGTCAAGAACATATTGTTTTTGTGTAGTTATTTTAGGATAGCCAACAGCATTGACAAGAGTATCAGTAATTGCTCTCGCAATTCCACTATGAGTTCTTTTGATTTTTTCTTCACTTACTGATAGAGCCCAAAAGTAATTCCTGTTGTTTCTATTATATATAGGGTTTTTGTAAAATTGTTGAACCATATTATCGGTATAAAAATTAAGTAGTTCATCACTACTACCCGTATACCACACAAAATAAGAATAAGTATTTAACTCTTTTATTGCTTCTTCATCGTTGATAAAAGTATATTTTTGAGAATTTGGGTTGTCAGGTATTTCTATACCTTGTCCAAGCCAACTAGATAATTTATTTCGTAACCAATCTTTAATGTTTATCATACTTATATTTTATATACTCCTTTACTATTTTACAACATTTTAATTTTTAATGCTCTTTAAATGTCTTCCAGCGTGACATCCTACTCATAAAAGGAGCAAAACCATATTCATCAGCATTAATAGCGTGGTCATTTGTGTCAAGTCTAGGAGCACCATTGTCTCCAGTTCTACAAGCCTTAATTTCTCGTATAAGATTTGGGCACATTGTAGATACAAGATATTCTCCCCACGCCATTTGTAATCTTGTGTAGTCAATACGAGTTTGTATCTTGTGTTTAGTAGAGCCAATAAACTTTATGTTTATGATGTTTCTCTTCCTTGCCACAAGTTCTAGTCCTTGTCTAAAACCAATATCAGCACAATCGACAAACACATAACAAATACCTTTCATAAGTATATTATCACTTCTATACATTTCTTTCCATTTTACAATTTCATCTATCATTTCTTCATATAGTTGTGGTTCAGTCTTTGGCACTGCTTTCCCCTCATTAGTCCAATAGTATTCTTGTAGTGCCACTTGTTCCTTATAGCCATTAGTAATGCCTTTTAGCACCATTGTCGTAGCACTACGCACAAGTTCTTTGTCTTTTTTGCGTATGACATTCCCCTCTCCATTAGATAGTCCTGTATCAACTCCTATGGCATAATCTATATATTTATATTCCGCAAGTTGACTTGGGGGTTTCACAAGGTCTTGTGAGAATTCAGGGTAAGTAATATTTCTAGGATTTCCCCAGCACCCCAAGTATTCTACAAGATATATATCAATGGAGCGTTTTTTCATCTCTTTTGCCGATAGGTCATAAAATGGATCTCTAAACTCATTGACAAGATAGTTTGTCGTTGCTAGATATAGTCCTTTGCCATAGTCTCCTATGTATTCAGGGTCGCAATATTCTTGTATGCCTTTGCTCTCTAGCTCATTAATGTTGTCAGCAAGGCGTTCTTCATGTGTCTCTTTGTCTACAAAGAAGACATCGTGTATCCAATGCTCAATGTTCCAGCCATTAAGCACCATAGTAATTTTAAAGTAATTTTTAGGAGTAGGTACGACACCTCTTATAGAACCATCGAGTTTTCTAAAGTCTTCATAGGTAGGTATCTCATACGCTTCTTCAATGTACACTCTATTAAGTATTCCTATTTGTACTGTGATACTTGTAATAGTAGTAGGATTGTTCATTCCACGAAAGAATATCATTTGCCCAGTAGGTTTATAGGTAATTTCTAGTGGATTTTTATTAATTTTAAAGTATTGTCCTATGCCCATTGTGTTAATACAATTTATAATGTTAGCAAATGTGCTTTGCCTATTTGTGTATTCATTTTCTCTCACTACTAAAACATTATTGAGCTTATCTTCTAGTATGTCATAAATTGCCCTATACCCTATGATGTCTACACTCTTTTTCGAGTTTCTCGACCCTTTAATGATGTTGTATCTACAAGTCGAGTTAAAGGCATTGTCATAATGCTCTCCTATGAGTTTTCGCAGCGACAGCGTTACCCCTTTAGGGACATTATCATCATCATTATCAGCATATGGCCTAGATAATTTATCATAATTAGACATTATTGCTCCTTATGTTGTCCCAAGTCATTAACAATATTAACTTTAGGTATGTCAGTAACATCTTCTTTTTGCCCACAATATTGCTTACCAAGATATATCGCAACATTAGGATTTTTATCGGCGAGTACCATTTGTTTTTGTATAATAGATGCTCGGCCTCTTGACACCATGGTGTCGTGGAATGTTTGATAATCACAACCAAAAGTTACCTCCACAAACTTGTCAAGGTCTTCCTCCTTACACATAAAATATTTAGCAATTTCGCTTTTAGGTGTAAATTGTTGCTCTAGCATTTGAAGTTCCGCTTCACTGATTTCACTAAACTTTGTCATATATAATTTTATTATAATCACACCACAAACAAAATACAAACAAAAAATTAAGCGTGCCAATTCCTACTCGTGGGGACACAAGGGGCGCAGCCCCTGAGCGGAGAGCAAGAACTCTTTAGGGCCTAGTGGGGTCGAATAAAAAAGAACATAACCCCCCCCACAAGCCATATCTAGCGCCCATTTACGAACCCCATGGCCCCATAGCATCCGCAGGCCCACTACATCGCCCCAGCTCTCGCGCGTGTGTGCGTGTGCGCTCCCGCACTTGGGGCCGCGCGTGTAGAGTGCCAATATTCAACAAATAAAGGCTTTTTATACAATTTTGAAATCAGGGGTAAAAAAGTGTTCAATATTGAACAAAACGCCTAAAATGTTGAAAATTGAAAATGTAGCATTTTTTCGGAATGCTACATATTACTAAATTGTTTCGATAAATGGCTCATAATCGGCTCTTTTTTTTATGTAGTAATGTAGTATTATTAAGGTAATATTAAAAAAAAGACCAAAAGTAGATATTTAGTATATTTCTAGTAGATAATTAGTAGTAGTCAATATATGTATATATAGGGATATATAAGCTAAATGCTACACGATTTTCCGAAAAAAAAATCGAATAGTGTAGACCCAATCGCCACTTTTAGCCCTATGTAGGCCCCTAAATATACCTACATTTATCCTACATTGGCCCACTCTGGGCCTTGGCAGGCCACGCGGCCCCACACTCAAGGCCTAAAGCATATATATAGTGTTTGTTTGGTGTGATCATAAAAATAATTTATAAAAAGTTCTTGACAACTTTAAAAAGCCATTATATCATTAAAGCATGAAAGGGAGCGCGGGCCCAACTCAAAAAATAAAGGGCCTAAAAAATATATGAAAAAAATTTATTATGGCGTTGATGTAGTAAATAAAAAGACGCAAGATTCAATTTATGAAGCTGAAGCTTACGAAAACTTTAAAGATGCTAAAACTCATTATTACAAGAGTAAGAGAGATCTCAAAAAAAGCGAAGAACTACATCTCGAAAGACTAGAAGAAGATGAAAAAGGAAATATTATTGCTAAAATTATATACAAATGGAGCAATAGATAATATGAAGAAATATGTATATAACACAACAATATATAAATATTCTAGCGAAAATATTAGCAATCCAGAAGAGCAAAAAAATTATAAGATTGGCAGGTATAATATTAATGTCTGGAGAGCAAAAAAATTAAATTATTGGGGGAACCCCGTTTATCACTCCGCAATGATAGGAGAAAACGGCGCTTTTATTGGAAATAGGTCTATTACTACGGGTGGCGTTCGTGATGCTATTAGATGCTGCTTGAGAGCTAATAAAATCTATATTAGATATAAAAAGGAGATATAAAAAATATGTTAGATAACTTATTAATAAAAATCACATCTTATTGTGATCAATTAAGCAAAAACGATTTAGAAGGCGTAAATGATTTACAACTACGCCAAAAACTTATGCCAATATACACATATAAATATAGTATCGGCAAAAAATATATAAAAATATATAACGGAGACGGTGTATATTGCTTCGTTGATTTTGAAGGCAACTTATATAAACCCGCTGGATGGGCCACTCCAGCAAAAGGCATAAGGGGAAATATTGAACACCCTTTATATAATCGCAGGCAATTTTACAGGGACTAAAACATTATGAGAGCAAAAGATAAAGGCCAACGCTTCGATCACTCTTGGAAAGAGCTTAACGCGCTTATAGAGAAGCAAGAAGGAAACGCCGCTGAATTATTAAAAAAAGTGGTGGCCATTGTGCCTAAAAGCGATTACGAGCTAAAAGATAAAGCTAATTTAATAAATTGTATAAAACATTATGAGAAATGGGGATATTAAGTTATGAGAAAAAAAGAGACTGAAGACATAAAACTTTATAAGGTTTTTAGATTTATAATTTTAAACAATTCTTATTATGAAAATATTAAAAAAGCGATTGGAAGAGATTATATAACCGCTTGGGTTCTGTTTTGGTTTTGGCGAGATAATTTTGTTTATTATTCTATTTATGCTTTTTTGGATACGCTAGAAGATAGAAGCAATACCTTAAAAATGGGTTTTGAATATTTTAAAAAAGATTTTTACAAAAATGATGATGGTTTTGAAATTAAGGAGGCATATTAATATGAGAAAAAACAAAAGTTTAAGCTACAACGATTTAATAGTTATTGAGGAAGACTGGGAGGAGTGCCAAGATCACACGCCAGCAAGCGCTCAAGCGTTTGCTAGCGCTTACGGCGGGGGACTAGGTGTAAGCATAGAAGATATTTATAATTTTGTTAGTTGTGTTGAAGAAAAAAAGGCCGAGTTAATAGACCGCATTAATGCGGAGGCGATGCCATGGGACATTGACCATTTAGACCTTAATAAATTAACACAAGAGCAACTTACTACTTTATTAAAAGATATAGAAAAAGGAGGAAATTATGACTTACAACTACAAAAATAAGACTAACAAATATTTAAAAAGCGTTCAAATTTACACAATTGCGGGCATTGCTAGATTATGCTACTCAAAAAAGCAATACATGGCCCACTTGTGCCAAATTAATGACCTAAAAGCAAGTCTTGTAGCAATTAACGAAGAATTAAAAGAAAGGGGCATTTATTAATATGAAACAAGAAAAAATTGACTTAAAAATATCACAATTAACTAATACATACAACAATAATAAAAAAAGTTATGATTATGATATAAGCCTATATAAAAATTATTCGCAATTAATAAGCTTTAAAGATTTTGAAAATTTAAGTGGAAATAACACCATTAATGATTATTATAATTATATAAAAAATAATTGTGAAACTCTTAAAAACATTGTGGAGCGAGAGAAATTTTTAAAATATTTATTAGATTGTATTGACATTTTGAGAAACAAAAGAAGTGGCTTTACGAAAATATTAAAAAAAGAAACCATAAGTTTTTATGGCTGGAAGGAAGAAGAATAAATGGCCACCCCAATATGGGCCACGGCCACCCCACAAGGCCGAGAGCTTTACAATTTAGCAACACAAGCAAACACCATTGACAATATAAACTATTTTAGTGATTGGTTGGTTGTGGTAAAAACATTCTTCCATAAATTGTATAAGTTGCCACTTGTGGAGCGTGAGAACATACTAAAAAGTGATGATCATGTTATAAAGGAGTTTTTAGATAGGTTATGAACAAAAGACAATATAAAAAAACATATGTCCCAATTACATATAAAGCATATGTCCCAAAACAAGAAGATAGTGAATTCGTAAAAAAATTTGAACAACGACTAAATAGACAACTTGAAAAAATATTTAATGAAGAAAAGAAAAAAATGATGGGTGTAAACTATTGTATGGAACTAGCAAACTACCCACAAAAAAGGTTTATAAAAAGTCGTAGAACATGGAAAGCAAAAAAATCGAAATGGGGACCTATGATATGGGCAAAGCCAAAAAAAATAGAAATACCAAAATTATGCTGTGATGATATTGGAGTTTATAAAAGGAGCATTAACGATGTCAAACAAGTATGTCGTAGAAAACAAAAATCTTAAATATTTAGTCGTTGAGACTGAATATAAAAAAGAGTTGTTAAGTTGGGGAACGCTGAACGAAGCAACAATATTCACAAATAAAGCGTTGCCAAACTATTACGCAAAATTACACAAAAAAGAAAGAGCAAAAGTTCTAAAATTATGAAAAAGAAGGAGGCTTCCAACTAATTTTAGTAATTGCTAAAAATAGTAAAGGTATATGAAACAAAACAAATTTATTTTATTAGAGGGAAAAAGTTCATTTTCCAAAAATTATTAAATAGTTCTTGACAATTGTCTAAAATGGGTTATACTTTAATTAGTCAGTTAGGAGAAAACAATATGACAAACAAAGATTACGAAGCAGAAGTTGAGTTGGCAACATTAGAAATGAAGATTGAGCAAGAAACAGGTTGCAGGCTTGAAGTAGAAACATTTACTTATAATGCTCTAAAAACCATTCACCTACAATTCCATGGTGTAATTCTTATTGGAGAAGTTGAAATGAGTTCCAAGAAGACTATCAGCGAATATGTATCGTTCAAAGGTTATACACATTTTACAAACGATAGTGCTTGTGAAGAAGAGTTCAACAAGGAAATGGCTCAATATCGCAAAATTAAGCGTATGGTTGAAGCGTTTATGCTCACAAGGTAGATTTATATGAAATATGTAATTTTCTTGCCTACAAGCAACTGCTATGTTGGTAAATGTAGAATATGCTTTACTTATGCTAGACCTACACTATCTTACTATCAAGTTAAAATAGACCGAGCAAGAGTTTTTGATAGTCGTGAAGAAGCACAAAGTATTCAACACCAAATTGCCGATAAAACATTAATTAAGGAGTATAAATAGTATGACAATTACGCTTATAAAAGAAGTTTATGGAAAACCATATGGAGAAGATGGGGATCAAGATGTCGTTGATGAAATTGAATATGAAGTAGAGTTTACTTATGATGATGTCGCAAGATATGTAATGGGTGATAAGTTCAATACATATTCAAGAGAAGAGCAAAAAGCAATTTGTGATTATTTAAGTGAAGCAAATGCTTATGGCTATCTTGACAATTTATATGATGATGATTTTAAAGAATATTTAAGGGAAGAATTCCCTTGTGAGGAGCAATAAATGACACTAGTAAATAAATTAAAAAAGCATGGTTATCATCAAGCCCAATATAGAAATGAATTATTTGTTAAAGAGTTTCATGAATTTTATATCAATATAAGTTTGAGTGATGATATGAAAAAAAATTAGTAAAAAGAGAATCACATATGCTTATGATGATTTTGTTAATCAAAACGAAATAGATAATTTACAAATCGCATTTAATATTATGAATAACGATATAAAGGAGATAGAAAAATGACACCAAGAGAAGCATTAAAAATATTTTATGAAGATGTAAAAAATTATAATGATGATATGAGAAATTATCCAGCATACTATTTTAATAAACCAAAATATGAACCTCAACTGCAAGAACGGAGTAAGCAACAAGATGAAATGTTTAAAGTATTGAGTGATGCGTTAGATGAATTAGATAAATATAAAGGAGCAAAATAATATGAAAAAGAAAAATAGAGATTTAACAAGTGAAGAGTATAGAGAATGGGAACGCAAAAATTGTAGTCGGGTTATTTGTCTTGCTTGCCCTTTTAACTATGTTAATTGTAAATCGTGGGTTAATCACAAAGATCTGTATAGCAATAAGTTCCTAGACCAAGAGGTCGATATTCCAAGTCCACACATTTTAGACAAAGAAGAACACGATTATTTAAGAGCAGTTTGTAAGCCATATAAAGTCAAATACATACGCAAACTTGAAACAGAAATGGGTAATCAATGTATAGGAATTGTGGTAAAGTCAAGCGTTTATTGGGGCTTAACAACAAGCTGGTCAATGCCATTCTTTACAAAAGACACAATGTATAAAGGTATGGAAGTTGACAAAGATTATACCATTGAAGAATTAGAACTTGATAAGGAGTGGAAAGAATGAAAGATAAAGAAGAAGGCTTATCTTTAATTGAGAAAGTAAGAGAAATTGACAAGCGAGAAAAAAGAAGAGAGATATTTCTTGATATTATATGGGTCGTTAGTCGTATCTTGTCAATTATAGTAACTTGCTTGATTTGGAATTGTTTTATAAATTAAAGGAGAAATAAAATGGAATTAAAAGGAAAATATGGAAATGCTGAAATACATACTGAAGATGTTGATGAAAAAACCGCTTCTCAAGTATTAGATTTATTAAATACTCCAAATGCTCAAAATGCCTATATTAAAATAATGCCAGATTGTCATGCAGGTGCGGGGTGTGTTATTGGAACCACTATGAAGATTACTAATAAAGTGTGTCCAAATTTAGTTGGTGTTGATATTGGTTGTGGAATGAATGTTGAAGTTTTAAAGTTATCAATTAAAGATATTGATTTTAAAAAACTAGATAAAGTTTGTCATGACATTCCTAGTGGTTTTAATGTTTGGAATTGCAATAAAAATTATGTTGAAGATAATTTATTTAGTTTTAAATTAGAAAATTTATATTGTTTTAAATATTTACACGATATTGAAAGAATTAAAAATAGTTTAGGGACTTTGGGTGGCGGAAATCATTTTATCGAATTGGACAGAGAAGAAGATACTGGTAATATCTATTTAGTTATTCATAGTGGTTCAAGAAATTTAGGGGTGCAAGTTGCTTCTTATTATCAAAATTTGGCGATATCTAATTGCAAGAAAGAAGATAATAAAGAAATTATTGATAAATTAAAACTAGAACACCGAGAAAAAGAGATTCAATATGAATTATCGAAAGTCAACAATAATAATAATATTTCTAAAGAATTATGCTACTTAATTGGTAAAGATATGGAAGACTATTTGCATGATATGTTTTTAGTGCAAAAGTTTGCTGAATGGAATAGACAATTAATTTGTAATTATATTATAGAAAATATGAATTGGAATGCTAAAAAATCTTACGGTTTTCAAACAATTCATAATTATATTGATCAAGACGATATGATTTTGAGAAAAGGCGCTATTAATGCTAAAAAAGATAAATTGTGTATTATTCCTATGAATATGAAGGATGGTTCGCTTATTTGTAATGGATTAGGAAATCCAAAATGGAATTACTCTGCACCTCATGGAGCAGGAAGGATAATGTCAAGAACAAAAGCAAAAGAACTTTTAAAATTAGAAGATTACGAAAAGTCTATGAAAGGCATTTATTCAACCACAATTAATAAAGGAACGATTGATGAGAGTGTATATGCTTATAAACCAATTAGTGAAATTATTAAATGTATAAATGGTAAGTGTGTAGATATTATATCTATTATCAAACCAATTTATAATTTTAAAGCAGAAGAGCAAATTCCATTATGGAAAAAAGGAAAGGAGGAATAAATATGGACAAGGAAGATGAAAGGTTTAAAAGACTTACCAAAGATATTAATTTGCTTAGCGAAATATATAACTTGCTAGAAAAAGATGATGAAGGAATTTGTGGTAGAATTAAAAACTTAAAAGATAACGGATCTATATATGCTTCTCTCGATGGTTTTGTGAATTACTATGATGAAATGCGTGTCTTAACTATCGAGCACGAACAAAATATGAAATATCGTAAGTTGATTGAAGACAAAATAAATGACTTAAAAGAAAAGGCTAAAAAGGAGAACAAGTAATGATAAATAGAAAACAAAGACAATGGTTGAAGGATAATAAATTTTGGCATTGTAAACTAGATTGCATTCTAGGCATTGAGAAGTTAAATTATTAAGGAGAAACAATATGATCACAATTAACAACATAGAAGAGATGAAAAAATATTACGATGAACAACTTAATACCTTTGTTTTTGATGACGATGTAGAATTTACAATTAATATCAAAGTCAAGAGCAATATTGATGCTTGTGATATTGATGCTCGTGATATCGACGCTAAAAATATCGATGCTTGCAATATTAAGGCTGGAGGTATTAATGCTTGCAATATTAATGCTTGCAATATTGATGCTTGTGATATTGATGCTCATGATATCGATGCTTGGAATATTAATGCTTGCAATATTGATGCTTGGAATATTGATGCTTGTGATATTGATGCTCATGATATTGATGCTCGTGATATCGACGCTAAAAATATCGATGCTTGGAATATTAAGGCTGGAGGTATTAATGCTTGCAATATTAATGCTTGCAATATTGATGCTTGTGATATTGATGCTCGTGATATCGATGCTTGGAATATTAATGCTTGCAATATTAATGCTTGGAATATTGAGGCGCTTGATATTAATTATTTCGCTTATTGTATCGCTTATTATACTTTTAAATGCAAGTCGGTAAGTAGCGATAGAGTAAATTCGATTTGTAAATGTTTAGATGGTAAAATTGAATATATTAAATAAAGGAGAAATAAAATGAGCAGTTATAGAAAATTAGATTTTGATAAAATCAAAGAATTAAGAACAGCAGTAAGTGTCAAAGGTGGTAAGTATGTTTTTGATGATTTACTTGACACTCAAATAGTTGCTGATAAATTAGGTCAATTAGAAGATATTGAAGAAGAGTTAGGAATTGATTTAGTCAAGTTATTGAGCTTAAAAGAATGTGATACTTTGTATTGTAAATATAAAGGCAAAATATTAATTGGTATGTTTTCATCAACTAATTTTGGAACAGTAGAAATAGATGTTGAAGGTAAGGGGCATTTGTGATAGTCCTAAATATGATATGGATTGTTTAGTATTTAAACTTAAAGATTATGGTAAGACTTGGGCGTTTGACAAAGAAACGCTCATTAGAAAGGAGTTAGAAAATGACGTTACTAGAATTACAAGGTGTTTTAGGAAATAGAATAGAAGTTTGTGAGTGTGGAGAAAACACAAAACAAGAAACTGAGAAATCTATGGTTATCTTATCTATCGCAAAGCAAATGATTAATAACGCAAACGTTATATTAAGAACCGATAAATTAAGCCACAGAATGGATCGTTGTAATTATATTACTGGAGAAATTAAAGAATGTTCACCTACACCACAGAAATGAACGAGTATTTAAAATCTAATATTAATGGTATTGGTTTTAAGGAACTAGCAAGTAGGTTTAATGCAAAGTTTAATTGCGACAAGAGTATTGGTCAATTAACTAGCCATTGCCACCAAGAACTTAAATGCCATACAAAATATTATCCTAATTATGATAGAAAAGAGTTAGTCGGTAGTGTTATGTATCACAACGGCGTAAAGTATATAAAAGTTAGCACTAAAAGGCTTGATTACAAAAGTATTGCAACTTATATGTATGAAAAACTTACTGGGGAAGTTGTTCCTAAAAATTATTATGTCTTCTTCATAGATGGAAATAAAGAAAATTATGCAATTGACAATATGGTTGTATTAAAGAAGCAACAAATTATTGAAATGGGTGCAAAAGGTTGGTTAGATAATGATAATGTTGTGTTTAGGAAGACTTGCGTAGATTACTTTAAGTTAAAGGAGCAAATAATATGGATAAAATAATCAAGGAACAAGGTAGTGTAGTTCATTTTAGAAAAGATGGAACAATTGTAAATTGTCCAAAACTAGATGAAGAATTAGCAAAAATGGGATTTAAACATTTATTCTTAACTGGTGATAATGTGTTTTCACAAAAAATTAGTTTTGGCGATTATATATTTATGAATATTGAGTTAGATAAATATCATATTCGTATTGTAGATAGTTATATTACATTAACAAGAGATATATCAACGCAAGATTATATTAATAATATCCAAGTTGCTTATACACAATTAAGGTTGATTGTAGATAGAATGGAAAAGGAAAGCGAGTTAGCAAAATGACACTAATAAGAGATAATTTGTCGAGTGAAGAAGTGTTAGCTACTATTGTTAAACTAAAAAAGGAATATATCATTACCCACAAGACAACAAAAGCAAATGCTTGTCAAGAAGTCTATGATGATATTCTTAAATTGATCTTATGCGAAAAGTAGCAATGTTTATATTCGGAATTGCGTTAATTGTAATTCCACTTGTAGTTGTGATTATTATGTTTGCCACACATTATGATTTTTCAAAGTTAGTTTGGTGGATAAGCATTTATGTAAGTTTAGCATCAATAATTAGTGGTGTGATTATATTAGAAAGAGCAATAAATGGGGGAGAAGATTAAATGAAAAATTATTTAAAAACATTTGTAAAAAAGAAGAAAATAAGCAACAAAGATTTGGCAAGATTATTTAATATCAGAGTTCCGTTTGTGTGGCGTGTAATTAATGGCAAGAAACCATGCCCACTATATTGGATTAATGAACTTGCTTGTGTGTATAGTCTTGATAAAAAAGAAACATACAAGTTGCTATTAAATGTGATTAAGTATAATGCCTATCTAGATTATAAACACAAAGACTTTAATAACATTTATGTAAAGGAGTATTTCAAATGAAGAAGAAATGGAGCAAAAGTATGGAAATAAATAAAATATATGCAAGGTGGCAACTTTGGTTGTCCTAAAATGTTGCTTTACCAATACTCAAATGATTTTAAAATAAAATTGTCTAGTCAATGTTGCAATGAACTTAAAAAGAAACCTATTCACAAATGGCAACGAGAAAATCATAAAAGTATTGCGATATTAGGTTTAAAGCAAGATGAAGGTGGGCAAAGAAGAAATCATAAAGGTTGTGTGGTGTTTGATAAAGACCACAATATTACAAAGTTTAAACCTTTACCCCCTGTGTCTAGTGAGTGGGAAGAGTGGTTTATAAAAAAGTATAATGTAAGTTTATGTGAGTTATATTATGTGCCTTATAACTTTAAAAGAAGTGGTTGTAAAGGTTGCCCTTACGCTCTTAACTTACAAGAACAATTAAACATTATGGAGAAGTATCTACCACTTGAAAAGAAGCAATGCGAGTTGATTTGGAAACCTATATATGATGAGTATAGGAGATTAGGTTATAGACTTAAAAAGAATGAGCATTTGAAAGGAGAATAAATGATTTATAAAATATTTTTGTGGCTTAATATTGCCCTTGTCGTGCCAATTCCACTCGTAGCGATACTACTTGCATATTTAGCCTTTGTGTGGCTACTTGCGATATGGGTTGTAGAATTAGTTGTTTATTTAACAAGAAAATTGGATATAATGTTCGTAAAGATGATTTAAGTTATAGAGAGGAAAATATTATGAAGGAGAAACATATGGGAGAAGAGAATATATTTATAAAAGAGATTTGCGAAGCTCAAGACAAGTTGTTTATGACTAATGTAGAGTTCGCAAACTACTTGGGAATAACTGCCCCAACACTTATAAGTGTTAAAAAAGGTAAACCAATATTTGCTAAAACAGCTCGTAAGATTTGTGAGAAATTAAACATCACAAACAAAAAAGTTATTGCGAATATTAGTATAAAGTATTATAGTTAAATTACACAAAAAAAGGAGAGCATAAAATATGCCAATTAAAAAACCAAACGAGTTAGACTTCTCAAACAAAAAGTATGAGATTATTATTGCGGGACTTCCGGGACTAGGAAAATCTACACTAGCACAAAGTGCCCCACGACCACTACTTGTCGACCTTGACAAAGGTATCGATAGAGTAGATGCCGAGTTTAGAAGAGATACTATGGTTGTTAATGATTATGCGAGTTTATTACAAGAACTCAAAACTGATGACCTTACCGCCTATGACACGCTTATCATTGATACGGGCGGAGTGCTTGTCGACTTTATGAAAGACTACGCTATTGCCGATAACTCAAAGAACGCCAAAAATGATGGCACGCTTGCTTTGTGTGGTTATGGGTATGTCAATAAGT
>Ga0265294_10006153_pt1 | contig 14485 bp, 11 predicted proteins | sample MunlanPumphouse3_FD_192504 | JGI IMG/M metagenome (GOLD analysis project Ga0265294, IMG submission 192504) | Groundwater microbial communities from a municipal landfill in Southern Ontario, Canada - Pumphouse #3 | ecosystem: Environmental > Aquatic > Deep subsurface > Groundwater | place... | reverse complement strand
CTTGCTTGACGTGCAAGGGGTCATGGGTTCAATCCCCTTTGCCTCCACCAAGTTAGTAGAATAGGTTTGATACAAATGTATCAAGCCTTTTTTTGTAGTGAAGATAGGGAATTTTGCCCTTTATTCACACTCACAACAAAATTCTAATCGGTCGTTAAGTTATAAAAAATCAGCTATTTTATAAGTTTTATTTAAAAACACATCAACGATTTAACGATTACCTTACAATTTAACGATTACTCAACAATTTAACGATTACCTTACAATTTAACGATTTGAGAAAAATATTGTGGTTAAATTTGTGTTAATCATTAAAAAAATACGAAATCGTTTAAAAATAATTATTTAATATCATGCTTGTATGTTATACTTATGTTATATACATGTTATGAGGTGTTTGATTATGGATTATTCAATTAAGATTAAAGAATTACGTGAAAAATTAATAATTTCTCAAAAAGATTTAGCCGAAATCCTTAATGTTTCTGTTGTGACAGTTAATAGATGGGAAAATTCAAAGTTTGAACCAACACTAAAAGCTAAAAGATCACTTAATGAATTATTTATAAAATATGAAATTAAATAAAACACATATTAAAGGAAGGATATTTTAATATGGTAAAATTAACAAATAAGAGTACAATTAACAAAGAAGATCAATTGGTCGTTTTGGAAAATAATTTATATAAATTAAATGAGGATATTCTTAAAATATTACTTATAGATAGAACCACAAATAAAAATATTTTATGGTGTACAGATAATTACACCAAATATGGTGTAGGTTATAATAGTAATAATACAATTGAAATTAATTCTATTACGGGTAAACGTGGGAAAATTATTAGACCTAGAATAAAAAAGAGTAATATAGAAAAGAAAAAGAGAATTAAAGAAAAAGCAGAAGTTTTCACGCCATCTTGGACATGTAATCATCAAAACAATTTGATTGATAATCAATGGTTTGGCGAGAATAATGTATTTAATTATGAAAATAATGAAACCTGGAATATTAATCCAAACAAAATAAAGTTCAAAGACAAATCTTGGAAAGATTATGTTTTGGATCTTAGAATAGAAATTACTTGTGGTGAAGCACCGTATGTTGTTAGTAGATACGATACAGTTACTGGTGAAGATATTGAAACAAGGAATAGAATTGGTATCATTGATAGAAAAATCAGAGTAATAAATGAAAACACATCTGAATTAGATGACTGGTACAAATGGGTTATTAAAGCTTATCAATCCGTGTATGGATATGAGTGGCAAGGTGATAGTCTATTAATAGCAAGAGAAAATTTATTGTATACATTTATTGACTATTATAGAGATAGGTTTAATGAAATGCCTTCATTTGATAAAATTAAAGAAATATCAGAAATAATTTCTTGGAATTTCTGGCAAATGGATGGTATCAAAGGAGTAATACCAAATAGTTGTGACAATGAAAAGTTTATTCAATATGATTTGTTTGGTGAAGCAGTAACTACTAAATGTTATGGATGTGAACACCAAAAAATTAAAGAGCATAATGGAACTTATTGTAAAATTAAAAATTGGCAAAAAAACAAGACTATAAAATTTATAGACCTGTTACCGAAAGAGGTGTTATTGTGAATAATAGTTTTCAAGATACGTTTTCATATAAATTAATATATGTTTTTGGAATTAATTCTAAGAGCCATGAAGGATTATTAAAAATAGGTGAAGCAACTATAAGTGGAATTTCAAGTTTTCATCTTATTAATGATAACAGTGAGGAGTTAAATAAAGCAGCAAAACTAAGAATAGACGATTATACAAAAACTGCTGGAATTAATTATGAACTTTTTTATACGACTTTAGCAATAACTAATGATAATAAGCCATTTAGAGATAATGACGTTCATGCAGTTTTAAAAAGATCAAATATAATTCAACCAAAACAAAAATTAAACGGAGCCCTAGAATGGTTTAAAACAGATTTAAGTACAGTAAAAAAAGCTATAAATGCTGTTAAACAAGGTAAAACATCACTTCATCCTAGTGAAGTGACTAAAGGTAAAACTCCAATTATATTTCGTCCAGAACAAAAAGAAGCAATATCAAAGACAATAAAACAATTTAGTGTTAGAGGAAAAGAAAAGAATGCTAATGCACATATGCTATGGAATGCTAAAATGCGTTTTGGTAAAACACTTTCTGCACTAGAAGTGGTTAAGCAAATGAATTTTTCTAAAACATTGATTATTACTCACAGGCCTGTTGTTAAACATGGATGGTTTGAAGATTTCGATAAAATATTTTATGATAACAGACAATTTACCTTTGGTAGTAAAACATTTGGCTCAAACTTAGAAAAATTAATTGACTTATCAAAAAAAGATAATATAAAATATGTATATTTTGCAAGTATTCAAGACCTAAGAGGGTCATCCTTAGTAGGTGGAAAATATGATAAAAATAATGAACTTTTTCAAACTAAATGGGATTTTATAATTATCGATGAAGCTCATGAAGGTACGCAGACATCTTTGGGGAATGAAGTAATTCAAACTTTAATAGAAAGTACTAATAAGACTAAGACATTATATTTGTCTGGAACACCATTTAATTTATTAAGTGCCGAGAGCAAGCAAACATTTAAAGAAGATGAAGTATACACTTGGGATTATGTAATGGAACAAAGGGCCAAATTAGACTGGGTAGAAAAATACTTTGGAGATTCTAACCCGTATGAATCACTTCCAAAGATGAATATATTTACTTATGATTTAGGAAAAATAATTACTGATAGCAAATATCAAGACATTGAAGATACCGCATTTAACTTCAAAGAATTTTTTAGAGTATGGACTGGTGACGCTGAACTTGATAAAGCCAACCCTAATGATAAGGTTGAAGTTGGCTCTTTTGTTTATGAAAGAGATATAGTGAAATTTTTAGATTTACTTGTTGAATCTGGAGAGCATAATTATCCATTTTCATCACAAGAATATAGAGATAATTTTAGACATACACTCTGGATGATTCCAGGAGTGAAAGAAGCGAGAGCGCTCTCAAGATTAATGAGAAATCACAGAGTTTTTCAGCACTTTGACATTGTTAATGTCGCAGGGGATGGTGACGAAGAAGTTAGAAGTGATGATGCTTATAATATGGTAATGACTGCAATTAGTGAAAAACCAGAAGAAACAAGAACTATTACATTATCATGTGGAAGATTAACAACAGGTGTTAGTATACCTGCTTGGTCAGCAGTTTTTATGCTTTCTGGATCATCTTCCACTTCAGCAAGTTCATATTTACAAACAATATTTAGAGTACAAACACCTGCGACAATTGGAAGTAAGACTAAAACAAATTGTTATGTCTTTGACTTTGCACCTGATAGAACACTTAAGATGGTTGCTGAAGCCGGCAACTTATCGGTAAAAACAGGAGCAATTAATGACAACAAAATGCAAATGGGTGAGTTTTTAAACTTTTGTCCTGTCATTGCAATAAGTGGCTCTGAAATGAGAGCATATAGTACAGATAATATGTTAGTCCAACTAAAAAGAGCACTTGTTGATAGAGTGGCCAAAAATGGATTTGACGATAGGCATCTTTATAATGATAGATTGTTGCAATTAACAGATGTTGAAGTTCAAAAATTTCAAGAATTAAAACGAATATTGAAAGCTTCGAAGGCTACAAAAACTGAGGGAGATATTTTAATTAATGACCAAGGTGTTGATGCCGAGTTAAGAGAAGCTATCAAAAAAGAACAAAGCAAAAAAGAACTAACTGAAGAAGAAAAAGCTCGTTTAGAAGAAAGAAGACGAAAACTAAGAGAACGATCTAGCGCAATTGCAATTTTAAGAGGAATTGCTATTAGAATTCCATTAATGGTTTATGGAGCAGATATTGATATTAATCAAAAAATAGATGTTGATAATTTCCCCAAACTTATAGATGAAAAATCTTGGGAAGAATTCATGCCAAAAGGTGTAACAAAAGAAAAATTTTCTGAATTTAGTAAATATTTTGATAATGAAATATTTGTAGAAGCAGGATTAAAAATTAGAAGACAAGCAAAGGCTGCTGATGAGTTACCACCTCTTGAGCGAGTTGAAGCAATCGCTAATATATTTGCAACTTTTAAAAATCCAGATAGAGAAACTGTTTTAACTCCATGGAGAGCTGTTAATATGCATATGGGAGAAACACTTGGCGGTGCAAACTTTTATGATGAAAAATATGAAAACATGCTAAAAATCGATTTGAATAGCTCAACAAGATGGATAGATAAAAAAGACATAGTAAAGAATACATTTAATATAGAGTCTAAAGTTTTAGAAATAAACTCCAAATCTGGTTTATATCCCCTTTATGCTGCGGTGAGTATTTATCAAGACGTTAAATACAAGGGAAGGATTAAAAATATAAAAACTTTATGGCAAGATATTTTGAGAGATAATATATTTGTAATTTGCAGAACTGAAATGGCAGCTGCAATTACAAGAAGAACTTTAAAAGGATTCAAAAATGATTCAGAATTTAAAACAAACATCATCGTTCTCGAAGATATAGTTAATCAAATGACGACACAATATAAAAATAATTATTCAGAATTAATATCTTTAATTAAAAGCAATAAAACATGGCAAAGAGGTGAAGGGATTATGAAATTTAATGCAGTGGTGGGTAATCCTCCTTATCAAAGTGAAGCAAAACAACAAATATATACTGATTTCTATTTATTATCTAGAGAATTAGGAGAAGTTGTATCTTTAATATTCCCTACTGGATGGCAAGAACCCAAAACAGCAAATAACTTATCAAAATTAAATAATGAGGCAATTAAAAAAGATAAGCAAATTGTTTTTATTGATAATAGGCAAAATGTTTTTCCAGGAATTACTGGAGCAGAATGGACTAATTTTATACTGTGGAAAAAAGGATATGATAATGAGTTGGATGGTGCTCAGTTAATATTCACTAATGGTAATAACGAGGAAGAAATTGTTTTACCTATTAAAAAAACAGATATTGAAAAACCAATAGAAATCGTTAATTTAGCGAAGATAATTAAAAAAGATAAAAATTTCGAAAGTATGACTAAAATCGTGTCATCATTAAAACCTTATGGATTAAGAACAGATTTTTTAAATAATCCCTCAAAATATGGACTTCCAATGTATAACATAAATAAAAAATATGATACAGACATAAAAATATATGGATTATTGGATCGTCGTCAATCACAAGTTTATATATCAAATGATTATCCTCTCCCAAATAGAACAGATTCTTTAAATTCATACAAAGTTTTTGTAGGAAAAGCATGGGGTAATTGGTCGGATAATTATTTGGGCGGTGCATATTCTGATATTATAGTTGGGTCACCTCTAGAAATTTGTACTGAAAACTTTCTTGAAATAGGAAACTTTTCAGAAAAAAATACTGCTTTAAAAATGGCAAAATATTTAATGACTAGATTTACAAGGGCATTATTGTTTTTAAACAAGTTTTCTCAGGATAATTCAAAAGATAAGTTCAAAAGTATACCAATTCAAGATTTTACGGAGAAATGGTGGAGCGAATCAATCGATGAAATTGAAGAAAATTTATTCAATAAGTATAATGTACCTGAAAACATCAGAACTTTTATTAGAAAAAACGTTCAAAGAAAAACCGAAGAAAATATTATAAATAAAGTGTAAATTAAAATGGCATAACTAAGCCATTTATCTAAGGTTGTGTAGAATTTGTTTAGGGTGCGAAACTTTTAGACAGGGGTGCGCTGTTATATCGTTAATTGTTGACTAACCCAAACTTTGATACTCCAGCAGTTGAGTATTTAAATGAAGAAATTTCATTAGATTTAGACTTAACAATGTCATATTTTACAATGCACAGTATTGATTATGAATCTTTAAATAATGCACAAAAAAATGAATATGATTTAATATATCGCGAATTGCAAAGACATTTGTCAGAGTCAATATATGATTCAGAAGTTTACACCGGAAACTTATTAGATTATTGTGATAATCACCCAAGTATACTAATTGGTTCAAGAATAGATGACAATAAATTATATGATCCTATCCAAGTTGAGACGATAGATATTATGGATTTTAGTATTAAAAATAAAGATCACCCAAATAATTTAGATTTTACACATAACGAATCGGTCAATAGAAATAGATTTGTTTGGGACAATGTTAAACAACGTGTATTGCCACCTTCACGACCAACGAATGTTTTTTGGTCTAAACACTTATCCAATATGATGCAACAAGATTTCACGTTAGAAGATTTTTTTAATCGCCAAGAAGTAATAGTTGAAAGAAGAAAAAGATTATTGTAAAACTATAAAGGTTTTAAAAATATTAGCGACCCAGCTCATACAGAGTCAGGTCGCTTTTTCAATTTATATAATGTCTGACAATTTACGATTAATATAATATGAATTTTCGTTAAAAAATTGCTTTTAATATTAGGTGCTTTCTAAGCATTGAAATTGTTAAAATGTTCTTATTACTATCTTTAGAAAAATTTCTTAATTTTTCATCTTCATGTGATTATTATTAGCTATTTTAAGGTTTTCAATTGATTGATTAAGTTCACCATATCTAATTAAAACTGTTTTAGAAATATCGGCAGTTGTTTCTATATCTCTCACTTGAGTTTGATATAAAATTTTTCTTCGTCTACAAGTGAAAAACGACTTATCATAAGGCGTTTTTACTTATATATTGACATATACAATTTAACCAGAAATCATTTTTCAATATTGTTAGATAGATTTACAAAGCGATTAATTTCATTTATCAATGGCTTTAGAAAACCATAAACCATCTGATCTTTTTTCATAGCTTTATTGTAAATTAAATCTTCCTTAGTTACTGATAAATTGTAATATTCGTTATCATGATAAAACGAATTACCTATCATATCAGAACCTATTTCTATTCTTGCTTGTGAACTCATGTTGAGTAGCTTGTTCATTGATGCTAAATCAGTATACAAATTGTAACTCATTATATTTGTAAATGAAAAGGCAATTATTTCATCATCGAAGACTTTTTTCACTGTATCACGAATTAATCTATATATTCTTGCTTTGGAAGTCACTGGAACCAAAAATAATCTAAATGTGTTATCCTTGTTTATAGTATAAAGTTCAGCCATTATGTCTCCAAAACCAGTCTTCTTCCACATTAAACTTTGATAATTAAAAAGAAACTTAAATCCATCTTCAAAGTTTGAATACTTACCTAAAATAAAATGGTCAGATAAATTCATTTTTCTATCTCCAGTGTCTTCCCAGGTGTTATCATTTTTTTTGAATGTAGGAACTATAGAAGTAGCATATTCCATCTTATTTTGAGATGGGTAGTAAGTTCCATCAACTATGTATTGAATAGAATGAGTTTTTAATTTATCGAATAAAGAATCTATCTCTTTTGTTATTTCTCTTAAATCCCTATAATGAGGTTTTAGATTTTCCTTAATTTTTTTGAATATTTCATAAGTTAAATAACATATATTATAAGTTTCATTAATTAAGTTATTGTTACTTCCTTCTTCTACAAATGAGATTGTTTCTGTAAAATAAATTTCATTAACAGGATAGAAGTTTAAATTTTTAAATGCTTTATCTATTTTTTCTCTTTCGTTCTCTTCAAATAATTTTATAGACAGATATAGATTCTTGTCTTCAAATTTATAATTATCATAAATGATGAAATCTATTTTTTTCACCAAATTAATTGGTAATGACCCTGGCTCAGATATTTTAGATATATATATATTATTTAACTGACTTTTTTTCAAAAAATCATTTTTTATTTCAGTATATAGTTTTTTACCCTCCATGTTACAGTTGGATAAGAATGCATTATAAGCATGATAGATATTTAAGAAAAAACTTTCAAAAGGTGTTTTTAAATTTAAAACATTCTTATCAGTTCTAATCATAGTTATAGAATGCACAGCATTATAAAAAAATTGATAAGCTGAAAACAATGCCTTTTCATTTGCATTCTCTATAGATCCATTTCCATATTGATCTATTAGAAGTTCATAAATATTTTTTACGGAAGTATTTATATTTGTATCATTATATTTTATATAATTTTCAAACTGTAAAGCTAGCGCCTCAACAAATATGTTGAGGTCTTTTTTTATAGTAGAGTCAATTTCAAATAGTTCATAAAGTTCATTAATTCTTTTTTCATTAATAATTTTTTTAAAAAATTCTTGGATTTCTTCAATATTAAAATTATTTAACAAATGCTCAATAAAATCTTGCGACAATGGTTTTGTTCCATTAAGTATTTTTTTAGCATAGTCCTCTGTATAAGAAAAATCAGGATTAGCTGATTTAAATAAGTTATACATGAAAACTTCTTGAGTTGTAAAAATGTTATTTTTAATTTTATATATGTTTTTTAAAAAATCACTAAAATTCATTTTGTCACATCCTTACTATTCTCTAAATAAGTCCCTTTCAAGGACTAAAATCATGTTTTATTATAATGGTGTGGATAATTCATTTATATTTTATCATACAATCACAGCACATAAAAGACACTTTACAGAAATGATCAAACTGTTGCGATAAAGTGGTCTAATAACTAAATATAGCAGAACTAACTATCGCAAGGATAAGTCTGCAAAATGAAATGGAGATTTTACAACCATTCTTTTTGTTGACGCCTAAAAACATAGCTGCAAGAAAATAGATCTCCATTCAGGATTAAATCTGAAAGCGGAGGTTTTTTTTATGAATAAAACAAAAAAAGAAAAAGATATGTATCCAAATATTTATGGGTATGGAGATTTAGAAGTATTAAAGAGAGAAATTGAAAAAGGAATATTTGATGAAGAAGGTAGTAAATTAACAAACTGGATACATTTTATAGACATTGATGGACACATAAGATTTGTCCCATGTACTAAGGAGTATTTTTACAAACATCGGAATCTAAATAGGAATGAGCAAAGAAGAGAAAATAGAGCAAGAGAAAAGTGTCCTGTTTCAATGGATGACCTAAAAGATAAATATAATTATGAATTTCCAGATCCTTCTTATGCAGAGAATATAGAAAAACAACAAGAAGAGGATCTTGTGGATTACTTATGGGAATTAATCTCTGAGTTTAAAGAGATAGAACAAACAATTATAAAACTTCATTTTGAAGGATATACAGATGCACAAATTGGTGTAGCAATTAATAGGGCAACTTCATCAGTTCAAGAGAGAAGAGTTAAGTTAATTGAAAAATTAAGGGAAAAAGCAACAAAGTTTAGATAAAATCCGGTTTTTTATAACTCTACCGGCCATTAACCTTTGAGGGGAAATAATCCCCATTAGAAAGCGAGGATAGAAGAATGGAAAAAGATCCAAAAGACAAGGATAAAAGTCTCACTAGTAAAGATCTTGTAGAAACATTACTACTTATTAGTGAAACCAGTAAAGTTTTGGCTCAGGAGATTATGCTAACTCCAAAAAACAAGCCTGATAAAGGAGGTGATGGAAGTGGGAAACAGTCCAACGACTCATAGTAAAAAATATAGTCCAAGTAAAAGTAATATTTGGCTAAATTGCCCACTCAGTACTCTTTTAAATGATGGTAGTGGTGAAGAGATAAGTCCACAAGCGGAATTTGGAACCGAGTGTCATGAGTTAAGTTCAGCATTAATTAATAAATCTTTAAAGCTTATAGATTATGAAAATGAAAGTAAGCCGGTAGAAGAGTTAATTAAAGAGCTTGATATGTATTCACCTGAGATGCAGGAGATTGCTGATGGTTATGCAGATTTTGTTGTTAATACATTTGAGTTTGAAAAAACAAGATCTGGTGAGGAACCATTAATTATTATTGAGCAGCTTTTAAAGATGGACTTTGATGAAGATGCTAAAGGGACATTAGATTGTGGAATCATCTCATCTATGAATGGTGGAACTCTTACTGTAATTGATTTAAAGACAGGAAGGATACCAGTTTATACATTTGATGAAGAAACTAAAATGTTTAATTCACAATTAGGAATTTATGCACTTTATTTTTATAAGGCATACAAAGATTTATATCCAATCAAAAAGGTAAGGTTAATAGTTTATCAACCGGTAATTTCAAATACAAACGAATATGAGATGGATGTAGAAGATTTACTTGTTTTTGAAACTATGGTTTTAAAACCAGCAGTTGCAAGATCAAAAGAAGAAACTTTAGTAGCAAATCCAGGTAAACATTGTAGGTTTTGTTCCGCAAGAGCAGTCTGTACTAAAAGAGCTGAGGCAAGTTTAGAAGTTACAAAAGAAACGAACAAATCAATTCATTTATTAACAGATAAAGAAATAGAAGAAATCCTACCAAAACTTGATGACTTTATTAGATATGCTGAAGACTTAAAAAAGCATGCGTACAAAAGAGCAATCGAAGGACACAAGTGGAGTGGTTTCAAATTAGTTCATGGTAAGAGCTCAAGAAAGATTGTCAATGAAGAAGCAGTAATTAAGGTTTGCCAAGACATAGGAATTGATCCTTATTTAGAAAACAAAGTGGCTGGCATTACTGAGCTTACAAAAAGACTGGGTAAGGATAGATTTAATAGTTTAATTACACCTTACATAGGTATGCAAACTGGCTCAATGAGTTTAGTTTCAAATGATGATCCTCGTGAAGAGGCAGTAATTATAAAAGAAGGAGATAAATAAAAATGCTGAAAATAATTGAAGGAAAAGAAAAGAGACCATTAAAAGTTGTCATTTATGGTCCAGAGGGAATAGGTAAATCAACATTTGCCAGTAAATTCCCAGACCCATTATTCATAGATACAGAAGGTGGGACAAGTAATTTAGATGTTAGAAGAATTAAGTGTAATAAGTCATGGGATGAACTCTTGCTTATAGTTAAAGAGATTATTAAAAATCCAACAATATGTAAGACATTAATTTTAGATACTGCAGACTGGTCAGAGTTTCTTTGCATGGATGCAGTAACAGAGAAACATAGGAAAAATAATATTGAAGATTTTGGCTATGGAAAAGGATATGTCTATCTTCAAGATGAATATTCAAAACTATTAAAACTATTTGATGAACTAATTGAATCTGGAATAAATGTAGTTATTACAGCACATGCAAAACCTAGAAAATTTGAACTACCAGAAGAGCAAGGTTCATTTGATAGATATGAAATGAAACTAACTAGACAGGTTGCACCACTTATTAAAGAATGGGCAGATGCTTTATTCTTTGCTAACTACAAGATTTATGTTGTTACAACAGAAAACAATAGAAAGAAAGCTCAGGGCGGGAAAAGAGTTTTATATACATCACATAACCCAACTTATGATGCAAAAAACAGATTTGATTTAGCAGAAGAGTTAGAACTTGATTTTAAATCAATCGCTCATTTATTTGAAGGACTTGATGAACTAAAAAAAAATAATGAAGCATTAAAAGAAGAAAAAGAAAGCGTAACTTTTAAAAGACTAAATCAAATGTTAAATGATGCAGATCTTAAAGAAAAGGAACTACAAAAGGTAGTTGCTGATAAAGGGCACTATGAAATAGATGTACCTATTAAAAATTATTCAGATGAATTCATCACAAGATGGATTATTCCAAATTGGGAAAGAATCATAGAGACAATAAAAAATAAAAAAGGAGAGCAGTAATTATGCAAGAAAATAATAAAGAAATGTTAATGGATTGGAATGATTCAATCGAAAATGATGGTCAGGAGTTTGTAATACTACCTGACGGTGAGTATAACTTCACAGTTACAAATTTTGAACGTGGTAGATTCCCTGGTGGACAAAAGATACCAGCATGTAATAAAGCAACAATTACAATTCAAGTTGATTCAAAAGATGGAATAGCAGTAGTTAAGTTTGACTTATTATTATACCGTTCTTTAGAATGGCGTATTTCACAATTCTTTAGAAGTATTGGACAGAAGAAACATGGCGAAAAATTAACAATGGACTGGAATAAAGTAATCGGTTCAAGAGGTAGAGCTAAGTTTAAGCAAAGATCATATACAGCATTAAATGGTGAAGAGAGAGTTACAAATGATGTTGACCGTTTTATTGATTATGATGAGACTTTCTTTATAGAAGAAGACTTACCGTTTTAAGAGGTGATTGCTATGATTTTAAGACCTTATCAAAATGAAGCAATTGATGCAATTCAAAACGAATGGAAAAAAGGAAACTCAAAAACTTTATTAGTACTACCTACAGGAACTGGTAAAACAATAGTCTTTTCTAAAATTGTTGAAAAAGAAGTAGAAGACGGATCTAAAGCCTTAATCATAGCACACACTGGAGAGTTATTAGATCAAGCATCAGATAAATTAAAGATTGCAAGTGGTTTAGATTCAGCCTTGGAAAAGGCTGAGTCAACAGCGATAGATGCTAATGAAAATGTAACAGTTGCATCAATTCAAACTTTATCAAAAGAAAACAGGCTAATGGCTTATCCAAGAGATTATTTTAAGACGATAGTAATAGACGAAGTTCATCATGCAATGAGTGATTCTTATCAAAGAGTTTTAAATTATTTTGATGGTGCAAAGATGTTAGGTGTTACTGCAACACCAGATAGAGCAGATCAGAAAAATTTAGGTAAATTCTTTGACTCAAAAGCTTATGAATACTCAATGCATAAAGCCATTAAAGAAGGATATCTTTGTCCGGTAAAAGCTCAGATGATTCCGTTAGAGTTAGATATTCACAGTGTTAAAATGTCCAACGGCGATTATGCATTAGGCCAAGTTGGTAGTGCGTTAGATCCTTACTTAAATCAAATTGCACTTGAAATGGTCAAATATGCTAAGGGTAGAAAAACAGTAGTATTCCTACCTTTAATTAGTACATCTCAAAAGTTCTGTGAATTATTAAATATGCATGGATTAAGAGCTGCCGAAGTTAATGGAAAGAGTGCAGATAGAGATCAAATATTAAAGGACTTTGAAGCAGGAGAATATGACGTTTTATGTAATTCAATGTTACTGACTGAAGGCTGGGATTGTCCGAGTGTTGATTGTATTGTTATTTTAAGACCTACAAAAATAAGAAGTTTATATCAACAGATGGTTGGAAGAGGAATGAGAAATGCTCCTGGTAAAGAGAACTTGTTATTATTAGACTTTTTATGGATGACAGAAAGACACGATCTATGTAGACCTTCTGCACTTATTTCAAAAGATGCTGATTTAGCTAAACGTATTGATGAAAAAATGATGAATAAAGTAAGTGGCATAGATTTATTAGCTGCTGAAGTTGAAGCGCAAAACGATGTAATAAAAGAACGTGAAGATGCACTTGCTAAAGAATTAGAGAGACAACGTAATAGAAAACATAAATTAGTAGATCCAATTCAATATGCATTTTCTATAGCTGATATTGATTTAACTAATTATGAACCTACCTTTGCTTGGGAAATGGGACCTTTAACTGATAGACAAATCTTTTACTTAGAAAAATCAGGGATTAATCCTGAGGACGTTACTTGTTCTGGAATGGCAAGCATGATAATCGATAAATTAATTAACAGACATAATGAAGGTTTATCAACACCAAAACAAATACGTTATTTAGAACAACGTGGTTTCTTACATGTAGGTCTATGGCCTTTTGAAGAAGCAAGCAAAATGATAAGTAGAATTGCTGATAATAAATGGATGATTCCACGTGGAGTAGATCCTAAGCATTATCAACCTTAGGAGGAATTAAATGTCAAATATTTTAGAAGCTTTAAAACATATAGAGGTATCAAAACTAACATATCAAGAATGGATAAATATTGGTATGGGATTAAAAGCAGAAGGTTTCGATTTTAATGTTTGGGATGAATGGAGCAAAAACGATACTAGATATAAAGAGGGAGAATGTGAAAAGAAATGGAGGACCTTCACTGGTTCCTCCACTCCTATATCTGGTGGAACTATTATTAAAATGGCAAAAGAAAATGGCTGGGTTTCACCTACTAATGTTAATGGTGGAATTATGGAGTGGGATGACATCATTGAATATGATGGAGACGGCCTACTATATGATCCTAAAAGTGATAAAACTCCAACAGAACAACTAATAACTTATATTGAAACATTATTTAATGATGATGAGTTAGTAGGATTTGTAACAGCTGATGTTTGGAAAAATGATAGTGATAATTGGATTCCAGGCAAAGGTTACTATGATAGAACTGCAAAAGAATTAATAAATGAATTAAAAAAATATCCTGATGACATAGGTGCCGTATTAGGTGACTGGAAAGATGAAGTAGGAGCTTGGATAAGATTTAATCCTCTTGATGGAAAGGGAGTTAAAAACGAAAATATAACAAGATTTACATATGCATTGGTTGAATCAGATGATATGCCAATTCCTGAACAAGATGCAATTTATAGAAAATTAGAACTACCTATTGCTTGTTTAGTACATAGTGCAGGTAGAAGTTTACATGCAATTGTTAGAGTTGATGCAAAAGATG
>Ga0265294_10006152_pt1 | contig 14487 bp, 13 predicted proteins | sample MunlanPumphouse3_FD_192504 | JGI IMG/M metagenome (GOLD analysis project Ga0265294, IMG submission 192504) | Groundwater microbial communities from a municipal landfill in Southern Ontario, Canada - Pumphouse #3 | ecosystem: Environmental > Aquatic > Deep subsurface > Groundwater | place... | reverse complement strand
TATAAAGGACTTGTCGAAGGCCGGATCAAACGGTTGGAAAGAAACGATGTCAGTCAGATTCTGAATCGTGGGGGCACGATCCTTGGATCATCAAGGCTCGATGATTTCTACAAAATCGCTATCCAAAAAAAGGCGATTGCCAATTTAAAAGAGTTGGAAATCGATGCCTTGGTCGTAATTGGGGGCGACGGGACCTACCGCGGCGCCATCGCCTTATCGAAACTGGATTATCCATGTATCGCGCTTCCGGGAACGATCGACAATGACATTCCCTCGACGGAATACACGATCGGATTTTTTACAGCGCTAGATACGGCAATCGATGCGATCGATAAATTGCGGGACACGTCCTTTTCGCATCAACGATGCACCGTGGTGGAAGTGATGGGCAGAAACTGCGGCGATTTGGCAGTCTATGCCGGAATCGCTTGCGGGGCAGAAATCGTCATTACCAAAGATACAGGATATAGTTGGGAAATGGTGTATGAAGAGGCGCTTCACGCAAAACAATTAGGAAAGCGCCATTTGGTCATCATTGTCGCGGAACACATCATCGATGTTCAAAAGTTGGCGCATGACATTGAAACACACTCGCCCTATGAGGCCCGGGCAACCGTGCTTGGCTACATTCAACGGGGTGGAAATCCGAGCACCTATGACCGAATCTTGGCCAGCAAAATGGGCACCTATGCCGTGGAACTATGTCGTCAAGGCATTGTGAATCAAGCCGTGTTCACCAAAAGCTTGGATTTGGGACATTGTCCACTTCAGGAAGCGCTCGCTGTCGAACAAAAGCCGAGCGATCTCTACGAGTATCTTCCCAAATTGAATTAAAAAAAGAAGAACAGCCTGGGGGAAAATCCACTAGGCTGTTTGTTTGTCACGTTATTTTAGATAGAGCAACCGTAACCCCTCAGGAAGATACAAAGCAATCAAATAACCCGTTTCGGCCGTCGTGACCAAGGCGTATTTGTACAATATGTCCAAGGAAAAAGTTTTATCATATTCATAATAGCGTCTTAAAATATCGTTTTTATGAATGGCTTTCTGTTCCCACCAGATCTTTGGCTTGAGGGTATGATACGCCAGATAGTCTTGCTTGAGCAAGTGATGGGCATAGACTTGAATTTCCGGGTATTTTTCTTTCATAAACGCATCAAATCGATAGAAGACATCCGCCAATTGATAGCGGGTGGCATCATAGTGATGTGTTTGATAGAAATTGGCGAGATTCAAAAAGAAATCTGTGGGAGATGCAATCCGTTCGGTGATCCAACGAAGGGTGGCGTTTAGGAACCCTTTGTTCCAATAGATGGAATGCATGGCTTCCACTTGGCGGATTCGGTCTAGATCGTCTTCGGACAGTGTGGGGCTATGGCGAATTTCATAAGGAGGAAAGGGGTCGTAAAGGTATCCCAAGGTTTCAGCATCCCGCCGAAGCGGTGTGCCTCTTAGAAACTTCAAGAATCCTAATTGAAGTTCCTTGGCATGTAAGCGAAAAACTTGATCAAAGGTCAAACGAAAACTATCCCAAGTTTCTCCTGGAAGTCCGGCGATTAAATCCAAGTGAAGATCAATGATGTTCGCGCGTTGAAGGCGTTTGATATTAGTCAATAGCTTCTCTAAGTTCTGTTTTCGTTTTACGGCAATAATACTGTGCGAATTCGTGGTTTGGATCCCGATTTCAAAACGGAACAACCCAGGAGGCGCAAATTCGTGGAGATCATCAATCAATTGATCGGTCAATAAATCCCCGCAAATCTCAAATTGAAAACTGGTGCCCGGATGATGATTGGAGGCAATATGCTTCAAGAGTTCGATGACGCGGTTCGGATCCAAATTGAACGTGCGGTCCAGAAACTTGAACGTTTTGGCTCCTTTTGCTTGAAGCCTGTCCAGATCCGCTTTAACCCTCTCAAGCGGGAACAGCCGGACTTGACGTTTGAGCGACGCCAAACAGTAAGTACAAGCGAATGGACACCCGCGGGAAGATTCCACATACTGGATCCGATTTGGGATTTTTTCATCATCATCGGGATTCAGATACGGATTTTTTAGCGAATCAAGAATGTCGATCGTGTCAACAGGGTTCTGTCGGATGACACCTTTGTCACGATAGACAAGATTCGAAACTTCCGCTAACGAAGAATTCTCAATCAACGCATGTATCAAGCGGTTGAAAGCCAATTCGGCTTCCTCGACAAGAATAAAATCCACCGGGTCGTCTTTAAGAAATGATTCCGCGTCATAGCTGACTTCAGGTCCACCCCAGAGAATTCGGGCCGGAAGGGCTTGTTTGATAGCGCGAGTGAGCTGTTTAATCAGCAATAGATTCCAAATATAGACACCAAAGCCAATGAGGTCAGGTGCTGCTTTTTTGATTGCACTCACGATTTTGTCTAAGGGGTCTTTGATCGTAAACTCTAAAACTTCCACAGGAAAATCACAGTTGGCTTTTAAATAACGAACTGCGAGGTTGGTATGGATATATTTGGAATCGATGGACACAAGCAGTATTTTCATTGTCCTCACCACCCTTTATTGTACCAGATAATCGACTTTTCGACAAAGGGTTAACGAATTATGATATACTATTTCTGGTGAAAAAATGATGAATCGATTTGAACTTGTTTCCGATTACCAACCGACGGGCGATCAACCACGCGCCATTGCCGAATTGGTTCAAAATTTGAATACGGGAATGACTGAGCAAGTCTTGTTAGGAGCGACCGGAACCGGCAAGACGTTTACCATCAGCAAAGTCATCGAAGCCTGCCAGCGGCCGGTTTTGGTTTTGGCTCATAACAAAACTCTGGCCGGTCAGTTATACAGTGAATTCAAGAACTTTTTCCCGAATAACCGTGTGGAATATTTTATCTCCTATTATGATTATTATCAACCGGAAGCGTATGTACCCGGGGCGGACATCTATATTGAAAAAGACGCTCAGATCAATGATGAGATTGACGAAATGCGCCATGCGGCGACATCGTCCTTATTGGAACGAAATGACGTCATCATCGTCGCATCGGTGTCCTGTATCTATGGAATCGGTGATCCGGAAGAATATCGAAAGGGGATGGTGACGCTCCGAGTCGGTGATGATTCCGGACGCGACGAGTTGCTCGAAAAGCTTGTGACGATTTTTTATGAACGCAACGACATGGACTTCGTCCGCGGGAGTTATCGGGTAAAAGGTGATATCGTCGAGATTTTGCCACCATATGAACGATCACAAGCGATTCGCGTGGAGTTTGATTACGACACGATCAAGCGCTTGCGTATTTTCAATGTGGTGACGGGAGAAATCAGTCAAGACACGCAAGTGTTGACACTGTTTCCGGCATCTCATTTTCTTACGGATCGCCATAAAATGGAGGAAGCGCTCCAACGGATTGAAGACGAACTTAAAGAACGGGTCGCCTATTTTAAAGAAAAAAATCTTTTATTGGAAGCTGAACGGATCCAACAGCGAACGCTGTATGACTTGGAAATGTTGAAAGAAGTCGGATCCTGTAGCGGCATAGAAAATTATTCTCGACATCTTGCTTTACGAAAGGAAGGCGAGACGCCTTCCGTACTGATCGATTTCTTTCCCAAAGACTTTTTACTCGTGATTGATGAATCGCATGTGACGATCCCGCAAGTAAGGGGGATGTTTAACGGCGACAGAAGTCGAAAACAGACATTGATTGACTACGGCTTTCGTCTGCCAAGCGCTCTCGATAATCGACCTCTCAATTTCTCCGAGTTTTTAACGAAAATCAATCAAGTCATCTATGTATCCGCAACTCCCGGTGATTTTGAGACAGAACGTGCCGGCGCGATTGTCGAACAGATCATCCGGCCGACGTGGCTTTTGGATCCGCGGATCGAAGTGAGACGAACGGAAGGGCAAATAGACGATTTATTAAGCGAAATCGAACAGACCATTCAGCGAAATGAACGCGTGTTGATCACGACGCTTACAATAAAGATGAGCGAAGACCTCAGTGCTTATTTGGAAAGCATCGGCTACAAAGTCGCCTATCTCCACTCGGAGATCAAGTCGTTGGAACGGATGGAAGTCATTCGAAACTTGCGGTTGGGGGTGTTTGACATCCTCGTCGGGATCAATCTTTTAAGAGAAGGGCTCGATCTACCCGAAGTATCCTTGATTGCCATTTTAGATGCGGACAAGGAAGGCTTCCTTCGCAGTGAACGATCGTTGATACAGACCATCGGCCGGGCGGCCAGAAATGCGAATGGAAAAGTGATCATGTATGCCAGCAAAGTGACCGATTCAATGCAAAAAGCCATTGATGAGACCAATCGCCGGCGTCGGATTCAAGAAACTTACAATCAAGTCCATCAGATTGAGCCGAAAACCATCATTAAACCCATTTTCGATTCCATTTCCATCAAATCAGATGAGAAAGACGAAGCCGTCGACTATAGCCAATTGTCCCAAGCAGAACGGGAGAAAAACATCGCGATATTGGAAAGTCAAATGTTTTTATCGGCGAAAGAGTTGGACTTTGAGCGAGCAGCTGAACTGAGAGACATCTTGTTTGAGTTAAAAAAGCAAAGAACATGAAAAAAGCATCGTTGATTTTGTCGATTGTTCTAACGCTCGCTGTTTTTTTCTTTTCTGCCCAAAGCGGCGAAGCTTCCGGATCGATGAGTTTTTCCTTGGCGGAAACATGTCACAGCGTGTGGCTCAACTGGTTTCCGGATTCGCTTCTGACACTTGAGAGTCTGCATGTGATTCTTCGAAAAGGAGCACATGTTTTTCTCTTCTTCGTGTTAGGACTTTCTTGGATGCTGACTTTTCGACTCCGGCAGCTACCTTTTTATTCTGTACTTATTATCGGGTTGGTGATAGCCTTGATCGAAGAAGGGATCCAATGGTTGGTTCCTGAGCGCGGTCCGAGCCTCGTGGATGTCTTTGTGTATAATTTGCCGGGATATATTTTAGGAAGCGGCCTTATGTTCTTGTTGTTTCGGGGAAAATACAAAAATATCGCCTCTTAAGTAAAGTGGACTCTATGTCAAGGGCTAATGAATAAAAGGCCTTCATATGTTGATTCAAAATAGTGAGATGGTTGTTCGGATTTTTGAACGACCATCTTTTTTTCGTTTTTTTCATGTCCACTCATTGGGATTCACACCATCCCAAGGCGTTTTTTTATTAAATCAAAGCGAAAATAATAAAAGTTAATCAATTTTAATAAAAAAATTAATAAAATTAATAAAAATGTTAAAAAAATGCTTGACAAACTTTAAAAACCTTAATATAATGAAAGCGTCAAGAAGAAAAGATCAGTTGATCGGGAGGAAAAAAGTGAGACAAGACATCTTAAAACAACTCACGGAAGGGCAACTGAACCCGAAACAAGCATATCGGCTTCTCTATCCTAACCAGCGACAATTGAAATGTAGAAAGGCCCACTTTGTGAAACTGCGCATCAAGATACCGGAAGAAAAAGGTGTCACTCGATTTCTGGCTTTCCTCTTCCTGCTTCCCTTTCCACTTTTCCTGGTTCGATGGGGACTCAAGTTTGTCAAGGAAGACCAAATGAAAGAATCGCCCCTTTCCAAAAAGGATATCCTCCACCTTATCGGCTATAAGCCGATTCGGCTTCAAGTTCGAGCCAATGATGGCGTCATCGTCAACATTCACACACTGTGAATAAAAAGTCAAACCTATAAAGAAATATGGTTAAAAGGAGGAAACGCAAATGGCAAAATGGAAAAACATACGAAAGAACCAGTCGTCTTTTGACGGACATCGCACACCCACTGGACATGAAATGTATGTCGCCGACCGCTTTATTCCGTCAATGCCAAGACTACTCCCGAAAGGCATTACCAATACCAACGACAGCTTTTGGAACCACTAATGAAGAAAATCTAAATTGCCCAATCCCTCGATATGTGATGAAATGCATCACCCCGGGAGGGCAATTTAGAACTAATTCATGATTAATTCCGGGAATCATCCCGACATAGAAAAGGAGACAGCATCATGTCAAGAGAAGAAAAATCCTCAGCGAAATACCCCGTCATATCTGAATGTCCCGTCTGTCATCATGAACTCACCGTCGCAAAATTGCATTGCGATCATTGCCATACCGGAATCGAAGGAGAGTTCACCTTATCAAAGTTTAATTACCTTGATACCGAAAAATTATATTTTATCGAAGTCTTCGTTAAAAATCGCGGAAATATCAAAGCCGTCGAGAAAGAAATGAATCTCAGTTATCCCACCATCAAAAAGATGCTCGATGATGTCATTGTTGGTTTAGGATATACGCCGGACTCGGCCCCGGCAGAAGAACCAACCGGTGATGAAAAATCTACCGGAGCCGTAAGAATCGAAATCCTGGATAAGTTGAACAGCGGTGAACTCAAAATCGACGAAGCCATGGAAATACTGAAAAAGCTAAAAAAAGGAGGAAAATAAAATGGCAAAAAGCAATCTCATGCCGGAACGGATGAAGGTATTGGATCTCTTAGCAAAAGGCACCATTACAGCTGAGCAAGCGGAAAAACTGCTTGCCGCAATGGAACAAACGGAAGCGGAAACAGAAACGACTGCCCCAGTCGTTGCCAAAAAAGCCCCCTTTCGGATGTTGAAGATTTATGTCGACAGCGCAGATGGCGATGAAGTCCGGATCGAACTGCCGATCGAATTCGCGAAACTGTTGAAAAGCAAGAAATTCAACGTGGGATCAATGAACTTAGAAGATATGGACATCGATATCGATACATTGATTGAGATGATCAACTCCGGAGCCATCGGTGATATTGTCAATGTCAAGTCTGCCGACGGGGATGTCGTTCGAATCACAGTTGAATAATCAATGATAGCCTTGGGCGAATCGTTCCCATCTCGGGGGCACTGTCAAAGGCCACACAACACTTAAACGTCCTTAATGAACGTTCCAAATAAAAGAAGATCCGCTTGGTCGCGGGTCTTTTATTTTCGGCCGACTCTTATATTTTGTCTGAGATTATGGTATAATACTTTTAGGTATGTGTTAGTTTTGGGGGCAACGATGAAATCTATCAGAGAGTTGTACAAAATTGGGTACGGCCCCTCGAGCTCTCACACCATGGGGCCGCAAAAAGCCTGTGAGATTTTCAAAAGCCGTTATCCGGATGCGGTTCGCTTCCGGGTGATTCTTTATGGTTCGCTGGCGGCGACTGGTCGAGGTCATTTGACTGATCAGATCATTGAAAAGACTTTGGGCAATGTCACAGTCGTTTTTGATGACACATTTGTTTTATGGCATCCGAATACCATGGATATTTTTGGTTATTCTGCGGATGAGAAGCAAACCTATTACTTGCGAGCATACAGTGTCGGTGGTGGATCGATTCGAATTGAGAATGAAACGACGGATGAACTGCAAGATGTCTATCCGCATCAGACGTTTGAAGACATTAAACAATATTGTCTTGAACATCAGCTACGATTGTATCAATACGTCGAAAAATGTGAAGGCCAGGAGATTTGGGACTTTTTAAATCAAGTATACGAAACGATGATGTCGACCATCGATCGTGGTTTAAATGCCGAAGGAATCCTTCCTGGCGAACTGAGAGTTGAGCGTAAAGCAAAACAATTATTAACGCCGGCGATGACAATCGAACCGCCGGAAATCACCGAAAGTCGTTTGGTGAGTGCCTATGCATATGCCTGTGCTGAGGAAAATGCGAGCGGACACATCGTCGTAACAGCACCGACTTGTGGCTCATCGGGCATCGTGCCATCCGTTTTAAAGTATATGAAAGATCGCCATAAATTCCGAAAACAAACTTGTTTGAATGCTCTGGCGACTGCGGGACTTATCGGAAATATTATCAAACACAACGCCTCTATCAGCGGGGCGATCGCTGGGTGTCAGGCGGAAGTTGGCAGTGCCTCTGCGATGGCGGCGGCGATGCATGCGGAACTTTTTCGATTGTCATTGGATCAAATCGAATATGCTTCGGAAATATCATTAGAACACCATTTGGGACTCACCTGTGATCCGGTACTCGGATACGTGCAAATTCCTTGCATTGAACGAAATGCAGTGGGCGCTTTACGGGCAATCGATGCTTGCGGATTGGCTTTTTTTCTGGCAAAGTCTCGAAAAATATCATTGGATATGGTGATCGATACAATGTATCGAACCGGACAAGATATCCACACCAAATATCGCGAAACCGGCATTGGCGGTTTGGCACTACTTTATGGAAAGTACAAAAATGAAGGGAAGAAAGGATAACATGGACAACCTTCCATCCACACATCTGGTTGAAGCCATCGATCTGACACATGACGGTCTTGGCGTCTGTAAACTGGACGATGGCTATACGGTCTTTGTCGCAGATTTGTTAAAAGGAGAAACGGCAGAGATTATTGTTACCAGCAGAAAGAAAAATTATGGGTTCGGCAAAGTATTGCAGCGGATCAGCAAGAGTCCTTTTCGAGTGACTCCTCGCTGTCGGCATTTTTTTGAGTGTGGCGGCTGTGAACTCATGCATATGGAATACGATGTCCAATTGAGTTTTAAAAAATATCGGACAGAACTCAGTTTGCGCAAAGAAAAAATCGAAGAAGATCGGGTGTCCGACATCATCAGCATGCCTTCCCCCTATTACTATCGCAATAAAGTCGAAATTAAGTTTCATCAAGGCGAAAAAGGCTTGGAAGCTGGATTTTTCCGTGCGAAATCCCATACGCTTGTCAATCTGGAAGAATGCCATATCATGGGCAAACGCACATTTGATATCATCCAGTTGGTTCGCAATATTGCGAACGAACTGGGACTCAAAGCGGTTGATGATAAAAATAAACCGGGACTTTTGAGATCTTTGCTCATCCGGGAATCTCTCACGACTAAAGAAATCATTCTGCTCTTTCATTTGAAGGAAAAGACACTTCCTGAGGCCGATCTTATCGTGAAGAAGTTGACGACGAAAATCCCAGAAATCACCGGAATCGGCATCACAACAGCAAGCGACATATCGGCGCTGGCAACGGATCCCATCACGTTGCTTTACGGCCGGGATTACTTGATGGAACAAGTGAACGGCATCTGGTATCAAGTGAATTTCCGATCTTTCTTTCAAGTCAATACGGCCCAATCGGGGCGGTTATACCAAAAAGCACTGGAATATGCGGATATCAATCCCAAGACCCGAATGATCGACGCCTATTGCGGCATCGGATCAATCGGGTTGGCAGCGGCGAAGACAGCCTTCAAAGTGTTTGGGATTGAAATTGTCAAATCGGCCATTTTGGACGCCCGAAAAAATGCAGAATTAAATGACGTTCATAACGCATTTTTTGAAGTGGGCGATGCCGAGGAAGTTTTAAAAAAATGGAAAAAATACAAATTTGATGTCATTGTGGTGGATCCACCTCGGCGCGGCTGCACCAAAGGGTTCATTGAGTCGCTGCTTGTTCTCAAGATTCCTCGAATCGTTTATGTGTCTTGCGACCAAGCGACACTTGCCCGCGATTTAGGTTTGTTAGTCTCCGGTGGCTATCAAGTACAAGAGGTCACTCCGATCGACATGTTTCCGCAGACTGCTTCGGTAGAATCCGTGACGCTTCTAACGCTTTAAGTTCAAATGGAGGTCCATTGATGAAGGCTGATATAGCGATGGAAAGAAGCGAGAGAGTCGACTTCTGGAAAGCGGAAGAAGAAACAGCGCAGATGATTGGTTGGGACTTTTCACATATTCATGGCCGCTACACCGAAGAAACCGATTTGCCTTGGGACTATGAAACAATTGTTCGTAAATATATGAAAAAGAGCGACCGGCTTTTGGATATCGATACTGGTGGCGGTGAATTCTTGATGAAGCTCGATCATCCCAGTGAATTGACCGCTTGTACGGAAGGATATCCACCCAATGTCGCTTTGTGTCAAAAATCGCTATTGCCAAAGGGCTATGATTTTCGTATGGCGAGTGATCCCTCACACTTGCCGTTTGCGGCGGCAGCGTTTGATATCATCATAAACCGTCACGGCGAGTTTGATCATGAAGAACTGAGGCGTCTCTTAAAGCCGGGAGGATTTTTTATCACCCAGCAAGTGGGCAGTCAAAACGACCGGGAGTTGATCGAATTGATCTTGCCCGAGGGGTTTACCGATACGCCGGGAAACGATTTTGCGAGGACGCTTGAATTGTTTAAAGAACAAGAATTCGACATATTGGAGCAAAGAGAAGTCTTTCGTCCGATCCGATTCTGGGATGTCGGCGCACTGGTGTGGTATGCCAAGATCATCGAATGGGAATTTCCGAACTTTTCGGTCGATCGCTCTCTTGATCGCTTGTGTGAAGCCCAAGCGATCATCGATAACAAAGGAGAAATTCAAGGCCGAATCCATCGATTTTATCTGGTGGCGAGAAAGCGATAATTGATAATTGTCAAAAAAATCATCCACGAAGAAAATGGATGATTTTTTTATTTACTTGATAACATATTTTACGGTTGGAAATCCGGTATGCTAAAGATGAATTGCAGGTGATCTGGAGAAGGATTTCGCATAGCGGTAAAAGAAACGATTTGGACAGGGTCTTGAAACAAAAAGGTGAGATTATCCAATTGCTCTCCTAGCCCGAGCTGCATTGTGCGTAGATTGGCTAAAATTGTTGCCAATCCTTCTGAAATCGGGGCAAAACCAGCCGTTAACAGACTCAAGCCTTCGGATAGTGACGTGACGCCCTGTGAGAGATCATCCAGATGGTCTGCAAGGACATGGAGATTGGATAAAAGTGGTGCCAATCCTGCCGATATCGCCAAGGCACCATTCACCAAATCATCCAACCCCGCCAGGAAAGCTGTCAGTGCGCTTTGGATAGCGCTCGCAGTTTGATTCAAGGTGGCAAGTTTCGTCAATAAGTCCACGTCTTCACTATGAAGCGCTGAAAAAGTCGACACAACGTCATTGACCGATGACATGAGGCCAAGATATCCATTTTGAAGCGACACACCCGATGCTTGAAGCAATTGCATTGCTTCCACGTAAGTCGCAAATTGATTATTGATCATGTCTAATCCGGCGACCAAAGCGATCATGCCATCGTTTAAAGAATCCAATCCGGATGCGGCCTCGGACAATCCAGCATCCATCAAGCTGATTTGGGTGAGAACATCATTGGTGCCGCTCGATATTGTCTGAAGTCCTAAAACCAGTGACTCCAGTCCGCTTTGAAACAATTGGAGATCATCCGCAAATGAAACCAAATCATTCAGCAACATCGGATCAAACGGCGAGAAGGTGGCTTGAATGGCATGGATGGCGAAATGCGTTGTATCAAAGGCTAAGGTGATATCCGCAGTCATCCCGGGAAAAGCCATCATTGTAAAAGTATAAACCCCACCTGATAAATTGACCATCGACCCGCCAGCATCGGTGATGATGGTTCCTTGAGCCGATAACGACAATTGGATCGAGGCCATCCATCCGGTTTGAAACGACATCGGAGCTTCCAGGTTGGGAGCGATGGAAGTCTCAATCGTATAGGATCCACTTTCCCCCTTTTCGGAATGAGGATCGATGGCAGTTCCTTCTTTTTTGTATGAAAAATTCAGAGTAAAGGGCGGTTCATAACCGGCATCCAGCGTTGCCCGGTAGTAAAAGTCTTCCGTTGATCGAAGCACAGGGACGAGTAAGCGATCGCTTTCCAACTCGATCGATTCCGACCCAGTCAAATTAAGTGCAGACAGAAAATCGCCGTATTCGACATATAAACCCGGGCTTACATTTTTCAGCCGATTGACCGCCACCATCGATGTGATCTCTCCAGAGACGTCGGCCTGGACATAGATTGTTTGGTCCAAAGCTATTTGTTCTTCATTGTCGGGGTAAAAAGTGGTGGTGGTCAGGTGGGTCGTGGAAGTTTCCGTCTGACACGCCCCTAGTGCGAGAGCAAAGAAGAATAGGAGCAGACAGGATAATAGTTTTTTAGTCATTGGTATCACCTCGTTTGGGACTCCAAGTTGTTTTCATGATCAATGGATCAAAGACAAGTAATATGGAAGGCAAAAAGAACAAAATGACAACGGCGGAAAGTACTGCTCCTCGACCGATTAAAAAGCCGATCGCGCTCACCGCTGGAAGCGAAGACAGAAAGCCTTCGGTAAACCCGGCTGAGGCAAGAACAAACGAAGAAGTGATGATCGACAAAGTCGATTTTCTCATTGCCTGTTGGATTGCCAGTTCTTTTGAATTGTTAGCTCGAAATTCTACATACCGGTGCGTGAGCAGAATTCCATAGTCCACGGTACCACCCATTTGTAGTGCGGATACAATCAAGAAACCAATGAAAAGCAAAGGCTTTTGTTGAACATACCCAATCGCGAAATTGATCCAGACAGCTCCTTGGATCAACACTGTCAATATCACCGGAATTGAGAGCGATCGGAATAAAATCATTACGACAAATAAAATGGCAAGAAATGTTACCCAGAGAACCATCGAGGAATCTTCGCTCACGGTTCTTCGAATCTCTGCCGTTGCTGGAGCAGATCCGATAAGATAATATTCAGAAAAGGCATTGTCCGCTGCGTTTTCCAAGAGGGATACCATTTGGTACATGTCTTCATTTTCTTGAGATACGGCAGAATAAACGATCAGCCGAGTGAACTCTCCTGAGACATATTGATCCAAAAGTTGAGGCGGATACAATTCTCTTGGAATAGCGGGATCGACGGTTGTAGACAAGGCATCCACGGAATCAATGAGAGGCGAAGCGCTGATCTGATCGATAAAATTCCTTTCTTGGGATACGTCCACTGAATTTGCCAAAATGACGATTGGGTTGAAATTACCAAAGGTAGCGTCAATGTTGACTTTGTCGATGCTTATGACGCTTTTCGGATCTTCGGCAGAAGCATTGCCGTAAAGATAAGTATTCCGCCTTTCCATGAAAAACGCAACCAAGATTGTTAGCGCGAGAAAAACAGTGAAAAACAACTTGCCACGATAACGTCGTGGTTTCAAGGTTTCCCGCCTCATAAACAGCGGCCGATGTTTGGTTTTTTCAAGGAGTCCTGCGCCAAAAAAAAGCATGATGGGCAACAAGAGAATCGCGGTGAGGTAACTGGATAAAATGCCTTTTGACAAAACGATACCCATGTCCTGGCCAATTGAATAGCGCATGAGTAAGAGCGCCATAAAACCCGCAATTGTGGTCAACGCTGATCCGGTAATCGACGTAAATGTTTTTTTCGTCGCTTTGGCGATAGCGGAAATGACGGTTTCGCCATTTTCTCTTTCCTCCTCATACCGGTGGAGCAAGAACAGCGAATAATCGAATGAGAGCGCGAGTTGCAAGGCCATCACCATGGTCAACGTAATATAGGATACTTGATCCAAGAATACATTAGTGCCCATATTGATGGCGATAGCAACGGCTAAGTTGGCAAGAATCAACACGGGTTCGAACCAAGACCGGCCTATCATCAAGAGAACGATGATCGCTAAAGGGATGACAATCAATAACACTTTGAATATTTCTTTGGACGCGACCCGTCTTGCCTCGATATTATCCAACACTTCACCTCGAAGGGAGTGGGTCGTCAAAGACAACTCATCGCGAATTGATTGGATGAGGGAGTCGGCTATCGGATCAAACGGATCGCAATCCAAGGTCACAGTAAAAAGCAACGAATCATTTTGATAGAATCGTTCCAAAACAATCGGGTCGATCAATTCCACCGGAGTCAAGGGATCCACAGCATCGCCAAGCCAAATTAGATTGTGGACTCCGGGAATATCGCGAAGCGTATTCGCAATCGTTACTCCTTCGGAAATTGAAAGCTCTTCCACCATCACTTGGATCATGGCGTTATTGCCAAAGTGAGACTCAAGGATTTCAATTCCCGTGACAGTGTTCGAATCCTTAGGTAAATAGTCAGTAAGATCATAATTCACTTTTGTGAAAATGCTTGAGATGCCTCCCGCAATGAACAGAATCGCAAAGAGAATCCATATGAAATGTTTTCCTGGTCCAGATAGCAGTCGTTTCATAGAATCCTCCTCTAAACAATTATTTTAAACGAATGTTTGAAATGGTTGTTTTCATTATAGTGATTTCCTGTTATAATGACAACAGAAACACTGTTTCAACCGGGATTTAAAACAAAATTTCAAATTGGATTTGGAGGGGATTTTTATGTCAGGAAACGAAGATATCCGAAAAAACATTATTGAAGCAACCAGAAAGTTGATCGCCAAGAAGACATCCATCACCATCCGCGATATTGCGGATGCCTGTTTTGTCAATGTTGCGGCTGTCAATTACTATTTTGGGTCCAAAGACCGCTTATTGGCGATCGTCTTAGAAGAAATGATCGAGGAAATCAAAATCTCGATTGTGGAAACGCTGAACGCCTTTCCCAAAAGTCACCCAGTTGAAAACATTCTTGAAAGCATGATCAATTTAATTTATAGTTATGCGATCGGAAACCTCGGGGTGATTGGGTATTTGTTCATG
>Ga0265294_10006150_pt1 | contig 14488 bp, 9 predicted proteins | sample MunlanPumphouse3_FD_192504 | JGI IMG/M metagenome (GOLD analysis project Ga0265294, IMG submission 192504) | Groundwater microbial communities from a municipal landfill in Southern Ontario, Canada - Pumphouse #3 | ecosystem: Environmental > Aquatic > Deep subsurface > Groundwater | place... | reverse complement strand
CTTTATTTCCCAATTCAACATTACTCGCAGTCGGAATAAAAACAATGTTTGTTTCTTCTGGAAATTTTTGAGTTAATTCAGTTAAAGCATTAACAATTGAATTATTTGTAAGTCCGCTTGATGTAAGTAATAATTTCATATATATTTTATTTCTCTTTAGACTTCCTTTCTTCAATAGCCTTCAATCTCTTAACCACTTCTCTGTCAAAGTCAGACTCTATTTTCTGTGTCTTATTAAAAAAATCATATTCGGCAACAGCTTTCTGTTCCGCCTTATCATGAGAAATTTGTCCTTTACCTTGTAAAATTTTATATTCATTAAAGCTTAAAAACTTATCCACGCTTTTATTTAAATCTTCCATTTTCATTGTTTGATTATTCTCAATAACATTCTCGATATAATCAAAGAATCCAGAAACTGTTCGTTCCAGTTTTTTTATTTTATCTTCCGACAAATAATTTTTAGCAATAAGAGTATCTGACTTTAAAATTCTACCCTTGGGAGAATTTTTCCAAATAGATAATCCCATGTTTGATTTAGTCCTATCAGCTTTAGTATAAATAATTTCCGCTGCAGTTAAACCCGTAATGGCATAATGAAATTTATTTTGCACCATTGAATAAAAATTTTGTGTGGTCTCAGATTTAGGATCATAATCAATACTGCATTCGGCAAAAATATCTGTAATCTGTTGATAAATACGTCTCTCGCTAGCACGAATTGAACGAACTCTCTCCAATAACTCTTTAAAATAATCTTGACCAAAAAGAGTCTTAGCTTGTTTTAATCTTTCATCGTCAATGGCAAAACCTTTAACAATATACTGACTTAATGTTTGTGTTGCCCAAATACGAAAATGCGTAGCTTGGATTGAATTAACCCTATAGCCAACCGAAATAATCGCATCCAAATTGTAGTATCTTATTTTGTACTGCTTGCCATCTTTGGCAGTAGTCAAGAATTCCTTGACTACTGAATTTTCGGCTAATTCTCCATCATTAAAAGCATTTTTTAGATGAAGGCTAATATTTTGTTTTGTAGTATTAAAAAGTTCAGCTAATAGCTGTTGCGTGAGCCAAACCGTCTCGTTTTGAAAAAATACCTCAATTTTTACATTACCCTCTGGTGTCGTATAAAGCAGGAAGTTGGATTCTTTTGGTATCAGATTTTTTAATTCTTCCATAATTTATTTTCTTTGTAGTTTCTTTCTACTCTTAATATTTTACCTTCTATTGTTTATATTATCAAAATTAAATAATTTTGTCATGACAAACGAATAAAAAATACTCCAAAATAGAAAATAACATAAATCGCCAATCTAAATAAATAAAATCACAAGAAATAAGGAAAGTCTAAAATTTTATTGCTTAGAATTTATCCAATAGAAAGTTTAATACCAAAATAATAGAAAATATTTTTACAAACGATCTGAGAAAAGAAAAATACCTGAAAGATCTATGTAAAATTATAGAAATTAAGAGATAATATGAATCTCTTTTTTTACTTACAAAAGAACAACAAAAGTCAGTTTTTGTAATAGCTTAAACTTAAAATCTTTCTGATTATAGACCTAATTATTGTTCTATCAAACAAAACCGCCCCTAAGGGCGGATCTATTAAAATTTATTTAGAAATACTAAAATAATTATCACTGTAATCCTCTATAAAAACATTATTATTAGAAAATATATGAATTTTATATAAAGCATTCTGATCTTCTTTTGAAAGATCGCCTATCTTCCATTCGTAAACTCCAATATTAATTGGCACTTTATTGAAACTTATTTGCCAGCTTTTAGCTCCAGCACTACCCTCAATATCTTCTTTATTAACTAATTCTATATTAATATTTCCATTCAAATTTGCTGAATCCCATTCTATCCTATAGGTATCTCCAAAATGTAATGTTTCTCCTTCATTCAAAGAATTAAGAATAATTCTACTATTATCCTGTCCTTCCTGAAAAAAGTCGAGATAAAAACATCCTTCTGAAACAATCCTTACTCTATCAGAGATAGGGGTGTAATAAATTTTTTCAGAAACACCAGAAACGTTTTTATAATTAAATTCTTTAATTTTTAAAAATTTTGATTCCCTATCCCTATATTCATATAAAGAAAAAGATGGATTATTACAGACGCAATTATGACAAGAAAGAATATCTGTTCTTATATCAAGAATTATTTCTTTACCTGGTACAACCCTATAATCTTTACTAGTCGGACATGATCCATAAATAAACCAGCTCTGGAACTCCGAAGCCTGACCTGTTGTCTTATAACTGTTACCAGCAGCATCCATACAAACAAAAGTATCTGCATTGTAAGGATAAACCTTTCTCAAGCCTTCTTCTGTAATATTTTTATCCAATTGTAATAATGGTTTTTCTGTAACTATTCCGTCAGCATCTAGACGGGTAATTGTGAAAAAAATATTTTTCTTTAACCCAACTGTTGTCATATTAAATATTTTGTCTGTTTCGGGAACAACGAAAATAACTTTCTGCATTTTTGAAGCACCACCAGAAAGAACACAATCACTGGACGGGCTAAATATATTTGGAACAATTATGTCACCCTCTTCGTTTATAATCCTTCCAATATTCAAATCAACACACTTACTTTCAATGTTATAATTCGTTATTTCTAAAATTAAAGTTAAAGCATTCACCTCTTCGTTTTCTTCATAAAATCCACCCATATTATTAGAAACACGTTCTGGGATAAATGTTTTACCTAAATAAATCTCTTTTAAAGAAAAACTTATATCATCTTCAATCCAAGAAACAGGGTAAGGATAAGAAAATTCTTTCTTTAATCCACTAATTAAATCTTCTTTTTTAAAAACTATTGTATCAAATATCTTATTCAGTAAATCTGTCTGCTTGGTTTGTCTAGCTAAGATAATATCCGATCCTTCACTGCTTGAGGCAATTAATAAACCATATAATTCACTGTTAAAATTCTTTAGAACGGTAATCTCTTTATTTCCCGAAGAATAATTATTAACACTGACATCAACCTCTGGCTCCCATTTACGATAATTTTCATAAAACCAGTCTTTCGAAACAGCCATTATCTCAATCGTCGCATCTTCCAAATCAGAATCATATATAGTAACCGAAGAAGTAATCTCGTTTTTAATAATTTTTATTCCTTCGGGATAATTAAATTCATAACCATATTGATTATGTTTATAAGTAAGCATCTGAGAGTTTGATTCTTCTTGATTATTAATTATCGACTGCTTCATTTTTTCTTGCCAAACCAAGAAATCATAAATACCAGCAGATATCAATACAACTAAGAATATTAATAAATATAATAAATTTTTATTCATATTTTTATCATATCATTAAAACAAAACCGACAAAAGTCGTTTTCTCCAGAGATCCGGTTGATAAACAATGCCTAAACTTGTTTTTAACTATGTTTATCTTAATATTATTCATCTATCTAAAAGAATACAGTTGTCTCTTTCATCAATCTTCAAATAATCTTTATATTCCTTGTTTTTATCATTATTAAGATTGTCCGAATATGTAATTTCTACCTTGCAAGGAAATTGAGGTAAATCTCTCCTTGTTTCATCCAAAGACTCTCTCTCCTTTACAAAAAACCATTCATTGACTGAGGGAGAATATAAGTATACCCATCTATCAACAAAATACCCCGCCCAAGCATTTCCTACATAAATAATCTCATCAAATCCATCTTGATCAATATCCTCAATTTTTAAATCAGCAAAATCGAAAGATCTCTGAGCCGGAATACTCTCTTCAACTAAAAATGGTTCATATTTTCCGTCTTTATAAACTAAAACAAACAATACTCCATATCCTCCCCAACCATCCGGATCGCACGTTCCAACTATATCTTTTTTTTCACTACCTTCGAAATTTAAATAAAATGCTGGACCGACATAACTTGTTTCTGTTGGATTAGAAGCTGCTAAAACTATAAAATTATTTTGACTTTGTTCATTGTTTTTTCTATTCATGCAAAAATCTAATGCTGCCTGTATCGGAGCATTAACTATAAACTCATTGGAATAAATTATTTTTGCTTGTTCACTACAGAATAAATGGATAGCAGCATCTTCCATATAATCTGGATACTTACATTTTTCATGATCTAAATATTCCACCTTTATTCTGAATTTGCTTTTTACATCATTTATCGGAATCTCTTTTATTAACCTTTTATTAAAATTAACACTTTCTCCAGGATTAAGAGATGATACTGAATTTTCAAAAAAATGACGAGAAACTCCCCATTCATTTTTATCTTCATCATATTTCTCAAAAGTTATATGAAAACCAACTAAAATTCCACTCCACGTAGAAAATATCTCTCTATTAGAATCATTTTTAACAGTAAAAAACACTTGATCCGTCCTTTCATATATATTTTTATCTGTATTTAAAATTAATGATCCTTTTAAAGCAAGATTCTCGCTTAGTAATTCATCATCGAAAACATCAGATTCTTCAATCTCTGGAGCTTTGATAATTTTTAAATCTTCTTCTAAAGGATTTAGTAAAATTTCTGAATTATTTTCATTGACATTAGAAATAACTTCATTGTAAATAAAATAACTAGTAAAAATTATAATAATTACTCCTAAAATTATAATAATTTTTTTCTGTAGATTCATAATATTGTATTATAGTATTACTCACTAAGCTACCATTCGCAACGCGGTTGATGTCGGATACCATATCATTAATCTCATCTAGATATTTCCATTAATCATACATCAAGAGAAGATATTAATGTAAAAGAAATTCTATTAGAGTAAAAGTTGGCTCCCGTCATGAGTCTAGAACCTTCCAGCTCCAATCCCCATAAGGGTTAGTTGAGTTATGTTTCAAGTATACCACACCGGTAACCGGTCGGGTAGTCTTGAAAAAAAAATGAGACAAATGAGACACTATAAAAGGAGGTGTCTCGTGTCTCAAAAATGTATGCTTTTATTTATTTCTCTAAAATCGTAAATTCGGTAAGACTTGAATTATCCTTAGCAATTTGAGCAATATCTCTCTTTTTATCAGCCGTTAATCCGCAAAAATCGTGATCACAAGTTACAAATTTCTGACATTTTTGTCTTATAGCTGTTGATATGTGCATTAGATCGGTTTCGCTTATACGGTCTATTATATCTTTTATTTCTTCCATAATCTTACTAGTTCCATCATTACCTACGATTTTTAATCTCTTAATGGCTCTAAGCTTATCAATCAATTCAAGAAAAGACTCTCTCAGTTCATCAGATTTATGACAGCAATTTCCATATGCTTCGCCCAAAGAAAGATGACTAACAACGGCCATTGTTGGTTTTTTCCTCAACACGTCTTTAAAAACATCCTTATTTTCCTCTAATGCACAAGCATCATAGTACCAAAATTCTGGAATATGTTCTTCTTTTTGTGGCATATTTCATTCCTTATTTCTAAAAAATCCTGTACGTTCACATTTTCGCAAAGCTATCTCCACGTCTAATAATGGGCTATTTTCTTCTTTAGTATTCTTGCTGTAATAAAAAACTTTTTCGTTTTTTGATTTAACAAAACTAACAGCATCCCTGTCATCAGTAATTCTCTTTAATTCCTCTTCATTTAATTGTTTTAATTTTTGCATGTTATGGTATTTTTTTAAGACACTCTGAGGCAAAGATGATCTCATCTTCTTTAGCATCCTTCATTTCTATTATTTTTTTCTTGGCTTCAGCAAAAGAAAATTGAGCCCTTTTGATAAGCCAGTGCCAAGTAGCAATAATTTCTAATTGTCTGGTCGTTTTTCCTTTAACAAAATCCTTTAACAATTTAAATTTTTCTTCTAATTCCTCAGCAACAAATTCTTCTGATCCAACTTTAATATCTTTTCTTTTTAACTTAAACAAATCATGTGACAAATCAGGAGAATATGGTCCCCTTAAATATAGATTAAAATTATAGACCGGTAAAATACCAAAAACCTGTGCAAGGTAATAAATTTTCTGGGATTTTAACCTTTGCTCAAATGTCTCTAAATTTCCACTATTCAGTCTTTCTAACACGCTAGCAGCGAATAAGACAGCATCGTATGCTTTTTTAAATTCTTGTTCGTTTGCCATAAATTTGAATTAAACAATTAGTACTAAAACTCTATTGATATTATTATATCATAAAATATAGTAAGTCAACACCCCCCTTCAGTCTCCACTTTGTCTACATCTGGGTCTGGACTTCCCCAACCGTTGCGTTATTCATATAGGTAAGAGAATAAACAGCAAATATATGACGGATACAAAGTACTGCCTTTATGCAAGAAAATCAACGGAATCGGACGAAACTCAAGCCCTTTCTATTGATTCACAAATTAAAGAAATGCTGGATATGGCTAAAAGAGATAATCTTAATGTAATTGAGATAAAGCAAGAAAAACACTCAGCTAAAGAAGTTGGACAAAGACCAGTTTTCAACGAAATAATCAAAGAGATAAGAAAAGAAAAATTCAATGGAATACTAACATGGGCTCCAGATAGAATAGCAAGAAATGCTGGAGACTTAGGAACGGTCGTAGACATGATGGATAATGGAAAACTGAAAGAGATAAGAACTTACGGTCAATCATTCGGTAATTCTCCTAATGATAAATTCCTACTAATGATCCTAGGATCACAAGCTAAACTAGAAAACGATAATAAGTCGGTAAACGTCAAAAGAGGCATGAAAGCCAAGTGTTTTATGGGATGGCGACCTGGAAGGTTATATGACCAACAAGGAAGGCATTAAAGGCCAAAAAAAGATATTTATAGATGAGGTTAGGGCTCCAATAATTAAGAAAATGTTTGAAAAGGTAGCTTATGAAAAACTTAGTGGTAGAAAGTTATATGGCTGGCTCATATCAATTAATTTTACAACCAGAACTGGAAAAAGAGCGACCCTGAGCTCCCTATATACCCTGCTCAAAAATACCTTCTATTATGGAAAGTTTGAATACCCTGTCGGAGGCGGATTATGGTATGACGGATTGCACGAACCGATAATCAGTAAAGAATTATTTGATAAAGTACAAGAACAAATTACTACCCAGAATATCAGGTGTGAGGATAGAGAATTCGCCTTCACTAAATTAATTAAATGCGGGCTATGCGGATCAGGAATAACTGCTGAAGAAAAGCATAGAAAACTAAATAACGGAGCCTTTAATAAGCATGTTTATTACGGATGCACAAAATACAATGACCTCCATTGTAAATGCGGGTATATAAAAGAAGAAGAATTAATAAAACAACTATCCGAACTAATAGACGAACTAATTATGGATGGATCGGAAATAAAGAAAAAAATAGAACTAGAGATAGAAAGATACAATAAATTTAGGTACGGAGTACTAGGGCTAAAAGAATGTAACGAGAAAATAGAAGAAAAACTAGATTATAAAAAATATGCCAGATATATTCTGGCACAAGGATCAATCGACGAAAAAAGAGAATTATTATCGTACCTAAAGGATAAATTGATTTTAAATAATGGGAAAATTAATATTATTAATTCTTAAAAAATTAAACGTTTTTCGCTTTACTAATTCGGTTCCAAACCAAGCGACAAACGGCACGATAAACATCATTACGTTCATCTTCGGTTAACCCAATAGCATCAAAAACTATCTTATCTAATTCTGCTCTATCCAATAAAGGCTTTGGATATTGATCCTCAATAGAAATATTTGATCTTGGATCAATGCCACATTCTTCGAAAATTGATTTTATTTCTCTATTTGAAATTTTTTCATAAAGCTTTTCTGAATTTTTATGAAAAAACTTTGGATTACACAACAAAACATTGCTTAATTCCGGACCATAAAAAGTAAGCAATCCACCTCCAAGATTCTTTCTTCCAGTTAATTCAACCATCAATAAGGTTAAAGTAGAATTTAAAGATAATATTGTAGAATATTTATCTATCCCATCTTTAAGCACAATAACAAAAAAAGTATCTCCGACAACAAAATCACCACCTTCAATAAAAAACATTCGATCACTCCAAAATCTATTTGAAACAATATCTGAAATAAAATAATTATCCCCGCTACTCTTTTTTATTGATTTTGGTAATAATTTTTTATTTATTTTTATTGACCTTGTGTCTTTAATCGATGATAAATAGGGAAAATTATCATTTATAATATAATTTTCCTTAACTTCTTTTGTATTATTTATTTTTTCCAACGTGTTCCTTTTTCTTTTTTTATAAATCCTACTTAGCGTCACTATTTCGTCATTAACTCCTTTCTTTAAAATCTTAAAAAAAATATCTGGCGCACGAAGATATTTTCCGCCCCATTTATCTCCAACATATTCTCCTTGTTTTTGTATGGTGCCTATTTCGTATTCCATTCCTGACTCTTTTAAATCTTTTATAGTGATAGGATAAACACGAAAATTATCATTACTTTTAATCTCTTGCGCATTTTCGATAGCTAGTATATTTTCAGTATAAACCGATTCTTCATAAGACTTCTTAAATGCAACAAATTTTACCAAATGATTTTCATTAATCTTTTTTTGTGGAGCATGTATAATAGAAATAATAGTATTTACATCGGCAGCCTCAAAACTTCTTTTAGCATGATTATCTATTATGAATTCTACCGGACATTTTTTGATTAAAAAATTTTGAATCCATGCGCCATAACCCACATCTAACCACGAATTAGAACAAATAAAAGTATGGATTCCTTGTGAATTGAGCAATCGCAAACCACGAATATAAAAATACATATAAAGGTCTGACTGTGCATTAATTTTCATTTTAGACGAAAATTCATTAGGAAAGTCCATTTTCACCATTTCTTGCAAGTAATTTTTATATTCTTTTTTGTCTTTAATTTTCCCGATTGGATCAGTAATAGATTCTTGCCTAACATATGGCGGATTACCTATAATAAGATCGAATCCATCTTTCTCTGCGAATACTTCAGAAAATTCTATACTCCAAACAAGCGGCTTTCCTCCCTTTCGTAAGGCCTGCTTCTGCTCTTTAAGATCAGAAATTTCATCTTCTAATTTTTCTATTTTTTCCTTATCAAGACCTAAAGACTCTTGCTTATTTTTTTCTTCATCACCAAAAAGAGACATTACCTTAATTGGTTTAATGTTTTTTAGTCTTTGCCATTGACTCTCTTTTTCTTTTATTTCTAAACTTAAAATTTCTTCATAAATTCCAATTTCTCTTTGTTTTAATTCCCAATCTTTTAAATCGCTTTTATTATCAAAATATTGAAGTTTAAGATTTTTTAACTTAGTAATCTTATCTTTGGTTGATTTGTTTAAAGCTAAATTATGTCCACTTATAGAAAAAGTTTTGGAACCAACCATTTGAACTAAAGAATCTCCTTGACGAACCTTGAAATCAAGACTTGGCAAAATTGGATCTAAAGAATGTTTAATTTCATCAGGTGCATCAACAAAAAGAGAAAGCCATAAACGAAGCTGACAAATCCAAACAGCCCATTCTTTAACTTCTACACCATATAAAGACTTTTTAATAATCTCTTTTTTCCTATCAAATATGTTTTTACCATTTAAGCTATATTTATTCTTCAATATTTGCTCAATTTCATCCAAAACCTGCATCATTCCAACCAAAAATGCTCCAGAACCAACAGCCGGGTCGCATATAGCTAAGTTTCCTAATTTATCTAAAATTTCTTCTGCTTCTTTTTTCGAAAAACTTCCTTCTTTTCGATCTTCTTCTTTCTCGCTTTCCTTAAAAAATAATTCGTAAAGATTATCAACTTTAACTTTATTTTCTAAATTTTTCTGAAGCCATTTAATTAAGCTTAAGCGACACATCAAATCCACTTCAGTTTTTGGAGTATAGACTGCTCCGTCAGCTTTATTGACTAACCGCTCGAAAATAATTCCTAAAAACTCTGGATTAAGCTGTAGATCCTCATCGTCCAGAGAATTTTCTTCTATTGTAAAACTATGCGCGAAAAGAAAGATGAAAAAATCTTTAATTTCTTTATCTGGAATAATCCAACCATTATCATCGTATCCCTTTTTTTCTTTAAATAACCCCCCGTTAAGATAAGGGGCTGTTTGAAAATCAGAATTTACCTCCCTGGATAAATATTTTTTTGGAAAAAACTTATGATTAAAAGATTCAAAAAATAGTAAAGATAGCCATTCTTTATAAAAAGTATTCTTGACACCACTTACTTTTTCATATTTAAAGAACAAATTTTGAATAAACTTATCGTCATTTCCAATCCATCCTTTTTTTTGGACAAATCCAGAAAAAACGGTACGAATAACAAAAAGAAGAACAAAATCACGCGCACTATCTTGATCGCTGATAGTGTTTATCTTTTTAACTGATTCAACAAGCTTATCGTATTCAATGAAGAAGTCTTTATAAAAAATATCCGTGACGGCGGATAAAGAAAATGCCTCTTTTATCTGACTTAGTGTTGAAAAGTCTTTTTCTCCAATTTGCTTTAAAAATGTTTTATTAGTAATTTTTTCGTCATTACTAACAAAATAAGTGAATCTGCGAAAAGAATTCCAATTTCTTTTTACTCCTTGATAGCTTGGACAGACTAAAGAAAATCTAAAACAGCCAGATTTATCATAAAAAACAAAAATCCCTGCGTCGTATTGATTTTCACTAGAAAGTATTTTTTTGGACAAATCGTATTGTTTTTTCCGGCTAGACCTTTCAGATAAATCCTTTTCTACTTTTATCGCTGCAACAATAACTTTTTTATTATCAATTGTTTTTATCTTGCCCAAACTAATAACATCTTTAAATATATCTTCTGTGTTATAAAAAGAGATATCTTTGCGACTTATATCAAAATTTGCGTCAAAAAGAAAACTGTCTAGATTATCAAGACTAAATTCTTTTATTAACTTATTTAATTTATCCTTATTCATGATATTATTGGTTTTCTATTGCAATAACTATCTCCTTTTTTACATCACGAATCTTTTCTTTTATCTTATCAAGATATTCTATTCCACCAAGATCGCTTATAATGTTTTGAAATTCCAACAATATCTCCTCCGGAGACCCTTTCTCTGTCTCAATTATTCTTCGCATCGTTGGTAAGGATAAAGTACCATAATCGTTCATATCTTCAAGTAAAATTTCTGCTATGTCTTTTAGATTTCTATTGTCATAACTCTCAAATATTGAATTCAGAAAATTAGATGTTTTAACTTCGATACTTTGCTGAGATCCTGTAGCAAAAATTCTTTCCTTAAAGTTATTAGCATCACTATAATTTTTCCAAAATTTTTCGCTAAATTTTAGTGATTGTAAATCGACATTACTACAATATATTTCGTTATAAATTTGTTCAAGCGGAACCTCTTGTATAATATCCTTGCCGTCTTCAATGTTAGTGACTTTTTGTATATGCAATCTTTCCCTTTTAGAAAAAACTAACAAACCTTTATCGCTAAAAGATTTAGAAACCTTAATTCTAGATGGATAGTCATTAATTTCTTCAATAAGATTAGGAAACTTATCTTTAATTTCTCTAAATTTATTTATAACTTTTGTTTCAAAACTCTCTTCTTCAATATCCGGATCTTGTGCCATTCTTTCAAAAAGAGCTGCCGGTGTAGGATTTTCATCAGCGTGAAAAATTTTAGCATCTTCCCCCAAAATATTATGAATCATGAACATTTTATTGGCAGCAATAGCTTCTGTTTGTACCAAGTCAGAACCTCTTTCTGATGGGAAAAAATTTACTATATATAAAATATTAAATACTTTTTTAGAAATACGATTAATACGTCCAACTCTTTGTATTACTCTAACTGGATTCCAAGGAATATCATAATTTATTACTATGCCAGCCCTATTAAGGTTGAAACCTTCTGATATTTTATCGGTTGCAAGCAATATTTGATAATCATCTTCCTGTTCTTTTTCTACAAAAGCGGCATCAAAGTTTTTATTGATAACATTAACCTTTTCTGGACCAAGATCGCCAGAATAAAGTAATTTTTCTCCGAAGGCTTTTTTAAGTATTGGTTCAAGAAAATTTGCGGTATCTTTATACTCCGTAAAGACAAGAATCTTCCTTCTTGGTTCACCATCCTCCGGTTTATCCGATAAGATGCCCTTTATTTTATCTACAATTGCTGCTGATTTAGGATCATTTTTAACCATGTCCAGCAGTTCGAGATCTTTTTTAATTTCTCGGTATAAGAGTAAATCGGATTTTATATCTTCAACAAATTCATCTGGTTTTTCAAATTTTTCATCCAATATATAAATTTTATTATTTTTGGGTAAATTATTTTCTGCTAATTTTATAGCAAATTCCTCGAGGGCTCTTTCTACCTCGTCTTCATCTCCTTCAGCTATTTTTTCAAGTAATTTTCTATCAAGAATATATTTTTTATTTTTATCTATAAAAGTCAAAATCTTTTCTGTGATAAAAATAAAATTATCTATACTTTTTTCAAAAGAACCAAATGAAGACTCCAGTCTCTTTACTAGGTGTCTTTTTATGAAAATTACCGTATTTCTTTGTGACTGAAATTGACGGTTTTGCTCTAAATCAAGAGCATCATCTTCGCTTTTACCGCTTTCATAGACAAATGGTTTATATACTGCGCCAGTAAAACGACCATCTTCTGAAAAATAATCATTTAAAACTTTATCATAAAAATCAGATTGCTCTTTGGTTAGTTCGTAAAACCAAGTTTTTGGCGGAGCAATATCAGAAAGATCCTTCACCTCTTCTTTGTAATCAGGATTATTTTGCAAATCAAGCCTATTTCTTCTGATTGTTACCGGCTCAATCACCGAACGAATTTTAATGGCAAGCTCCCTCGTTCTTTGTTTTACCTTATCAATATTAATACTTTCTTCATTAAATAAATCTTTGTAATACTTTTTCGCCACATTTACCTTTACTGGATTTGAATGCTTATAATATTTATTAATTTCAGAAAGTTTAGTAAATTCACTTTTAAATACTTTGAATATATTTTTCAAATTTCCATCAAGCGTGATAAGTGATTTCTTGGGAATAGTAAATAGCTCTAATAAGGCTAGAATATCTTCGGGCGAATTATTAAAAGGAGTGGCAGAAAGAAGTATAACTTTTTTCTCTCTACAAATATTTTTTAATTTTTCATAATTTATAGTGTCGGAATTTTTAAATTTATGAGCCTCATCAACTATAATTACATCAATAGTTCCTTTTGATTTCTTGATGAAATCGCTCACATAGTCCATATTTCCAGATGAAAGAACTTTCCAAGGATAAAGCTCGAAATTTTCCATATATTCTTCCCATGCGGAAATAAGCCCTGGTTGGCATAAAACTATACCTCTTTTCCCTATTTCTTTTGCGATCATTGAAGCCACAACAGATTTACCAAGCCCAACAACATCAGCCACAATAACACCATCGTACTTTTCTATAATTTTTACAGCCTGCCTTACAGCATCTTCTTGGTATTTATATGCTCTATAGCCGGATTTTTTCAATACTTCCTTTAGGGAAAAACTTATTTCTGACCCACCTTTAGAATCAAGATATGTTTTAAGAACAACAACAAAAGCTTGAAATGGAGTAATCTTTTTAATCAATGTATGGTTTTGTATTGTGTCCACAAGTCTTTCTTTGAGTGAATCTATCTCCGTAATTTGAACGGAGTCTTCCCATAGATTATCAAAATACTTTTTAGCATCCTCATTACCATAATCCTTAATTTCTACATTAAACTCATTTTGAGTAGAAATTCCAGATTTTGTTAAATTACTACTGCCTGTTATAAATAAACTTTTCAAAACAGTTTTATCTTTAAGTTCAAAGAAATACAATTTAGCATGATTTGGATCTTTTGTTTTCCTTATAATAAGTTTGTCTTTTTTTATTAACTCTATAAAAAAATCAACCTGTTCAAAAAAATCTTTCGTATCTAGCTTGTCATTATTAATACTTTTTTTAACCGATTTGAAATAAGAATCTTCGATAACTCTTTTATTTTTATTTTCACCACTGTCACACTCAACAGTTAGTCCTGACACTAAGCTATCAACGTTGAGACCAACTAGTACCTTTAATACAAATTCGCCATTTTTTGCTTTCAAAGATTCATATAGCTCACTAATTCCTGAAAAATAAAAAAATCCAACTAAAAATTTTAATTCGTCGCTTTTTCCTATAAGTTCTATTAGGCGCTTTTTTAAATTCTTTGCACCGTTATTTGTAATAAAATTACTCATATTGATAAAAATTCTTTTATTAAATCTATCCTATACCTAAAAAACCAATAAATCAAATTAGACAAAAACCGGCTACCCTGACGGTAACCGGTCTCTTAGAACCCCTCACTACTTGGCTCCGGTGGTAGGATTCGAACCTACAACCTATTGCTTAACAGGCAACCGCGCTACCATTGCGCCACACCGGAATATGCTTATATATATACCTCAAATTTAATGTTTTTTCAACCCTTTTTAATTAG
>Ga0265294_10006149_pt1 | contig 14489 bp, 11 predicted proteins | sample MunlanPumphouse3_FD_192504 | JGI IMG/M metagenome (GOLD analysis project Ga0265294, IMG submission 192504) | Groundwater microbial communities from a municipal landfill in Southern Ontario, Canada - Pumphouse #3 | ecosystem: Environmental > Aquatic > Deep subsurface > Groundwater | place... | reverse complement strand
CTTGTAGTATTACTGGTCCCCTAGTTTTAATGACTTATTTTATTGGTTGGAAATGGTTGCTTCCTTGTTTATTGGTCTTTATCCTCATTATTTGGTCTTCGCTTGTATTAAAACGTCATACAGTAAGAGAATTGTTTTTTGGTAGTCTTTGTGCTATCATTGCCTTTTTATTTAATCTTATGATAGGACTTTTATAGAAGAATCTAATCTTAGAATGATATAAATGTTTATATCGTTATGATAGTTTAATGTGAAATTTTCATAAAGTAATCAGAATATTTTTTTATTTCCTAAATATTCTTGATAAAATGTTTAAAAATGCTATAATTAAAAAGATAGTATTAATATTTTTTAAAACGATGTAAATAGAATCAATTAAAATATAATTTTAACAATTTTTTATTAAACAAATAAAACAATTTATAAATACATTTCTTATTAAAAAAAATATTATTTTAGAAAATGGATTAAATTATTTCATTTTGATGCCTCAAATTTTAGTCTATTGAATGTGAAAATAGAGAAGCATCTACTCAAATAGTAAAACTTCATGATAATATAGATATCTTAGAATCAATTAAAAAAGATTGTAGAAAATTGGAAAATTTATTCTTATTAGATAGTGCTTTTAATAGTGCAAAAAAACTTACTAAAAGTAATTATAAAATACAATCGATGCGATCTAGGAAAAAAATCGCTATAAAAATAGTAAAAGTAAAATTTAACTTACTTGTTTAAATAAAAAGAGGAGCAAAAAAATGGTGAAACGAAGAAAATATAATGGGTTAGAAGCATTAGTTGCTGTAATTGTGTTCATAATAATAGCTTTGATAAAATTGATCATTAGAATGATACTATTTATCTATGATGTTATAACAATATATACAAGTAAATATAGAATAAAATCAGGGAATGGCTTTATTAAAACTTATTTTAATAAGGGTAATTATGGTGAATTTAAATTGTATAGAAAAGTCATAAGAAGATTTGGAAAAGATAAAGTATACACTAATGTGTATTTAGACAATGAAAAGACTGATTATACGGAAATAGATGTAATAGCATTATCAAATCATGGAATATATGTATTTGAAATGAAAAACTATTCTGGTTATATTTATGGCTCAGAAAATGATCAATATTGGACTCAAGTATTGAATAGATTTTCTAAAAATAAGTTTTATAATCCATTAAGGCAAAACTATGCACATACTAAATCAGTTGAAAAATATTTAGAAATACAAGAAAGTGAGATAATTCCAATTATTGTCTTTTCAAATCATAGTAAACTAAGTAAAATAAATGTTAATAGAGAGAAGAATATTTTTCAAGTAAAAGATATCAATCGTTTTATTAAGCAAAATTTTAAAATGAATAAAGTAGTTTTTGCAGAAAATAAGTTAAATGAGTTTTCTGTAAAACTAATTGAGCGCTCTAATATGTCTCAAGAAATAAAAAACAAGCATATAGAACAAGTAACTAGTATACAAAAAAATATTGATTTGAAAAGTTAAGCTGAAGAATAATTTAGGTCACATAAACTTGTGACCTTTTTACATTAAGCCATTCAATGGACAAGAATAATTGTTTGCTTTAGAGAATGAAAAGAATCGTTTCTTAACTATATTGATGATTCATAATAGGTATTTTGATTGATTTTCTAAGAATTTACCGATAACTTTTAGGAATCATTGTTATTATTATTGCTAAGTGATAGAATGTAAGACAATGTGTATCTGCTGTTCCTGTAAGTCCAGAGTTACGATTTTTGTTCATTACCTATTTCTTATCGATTATCATGTTAACGTTGTTTAATAAAGTCATTTCCTTACATGCCAGTGGACATGCTTGTAGTATTACTGGTCCCCTAGTTTTAATGACTTATTTTATTGGTTGGAAATGGTTGATTCCTTGTTTATTGGTCTTTATCCTCATTATTTGGTCTTCCCTTGTACTAAAACGTCATACAGTAAAAGAATTGTTTTTTGGTAGTCTTTGTGCTATCATTGCCTTTTTATTTAATCTTATGATTGGACTTTTATAAAGAACTTTACTGTTAGAATGATATAAATTTTATACCATTAAGATAATTCAATATGAAAATTTCATAAAGTAATCATAATATTTTTTATTTCCTTGCAAATATTCTTGATAAAAAGTTTAAAAATGCTATAATAAAAAAGATAGTATTAATATTATTTAGAAACAATGTAAATATAATAGATAAATAGAATCAATTAAACTATAATTTCAACAATTTTTTATTAAACAAATAAAACAATTTGTAAATACATTTCTTATTAATAAGAATAGTGTTTAATAATATGTTCAAATCTGATTGGAACTACCATTCAAGAACGCTAACTTTGATACAAGGATTTTATGATTATTTTGCATAAAATAGCCTTATTTTGTGCAAAAACAAGCAAAATTAGGCGAAAATATCTATATTTTTGCAATTTTACAATTAATTGAAAAATTTTGCATTTTTACTGGGAGCACTTTTTAATTATTGCTAGGTTTATTTTGCACTTTTTAATTATTGCTAGGTTTATTTTGCACTTTTTAATTATTGCTAGGTTTATTTTGCACTTTTTAATTATTGCTAGGTTGATTTTGGACTTTTTAATTATTGCTAGGTTTATTTTGCACTTTTTAATTATTGCAGAGCTATTTAATTCTTTTTATTTTTTCATTTTGCAAGAATGGAAAGTTAAGAGTAAGAACAAAAGGAAAGAATACATTTAGTAGGGTATAACCAGATTTTTTAAATTATATATAATATTTATTATTCTGTTTGAGAGGAGATAAACAATGACACATAGTGTAATTAAAGTATCAAATAATCTAAATTCCATTCTATCTTCTGGAAAAAAAAGAATTAGTTTTCTTTTTGGAGCAGGAACCTCAATGTATTTAGGAGATGATTTAAAAGAATACAACATACCAGGAGTAGACAAGTTAACAGATACTGTGTTAGCAAATTTAGATGTGAAGTTCAAGGACACTGTAGAAGCGATTAAGAATGAAAAATTTTCAATCTTCAATGTAGAAACATTATTAACAAATTTGAATATGAGAATTGAAGTGGTGGGTGCAGAAACTTTAAATGGGTTGAATAAAGAACTATTGTTAGAATTGAAAAAAGACATAATCATTGAAATGATAAAAATTTTGAAAAAACATCTTAACATTTACATAGAAAAAAAAGATAATCTATTACCTCATATTAGATTGTGCAATTGGTTGAAAGATACACAAAGAGAATTTCCAGTTGAGATATTCACAACTAATTATGATATGCTCATTGAAATGGCTTTGGAATGTAAGAAAATTAAGTTTTCAGACGGTTTTTATGGTTCGCTTCATCCTTTTTTTGATTCCAGTTCTACTACTTTAAATTCAAAAGATGATTGTGTAAAACTGTGGAAAATCCACGGTTCACTAGGGTGGATCGAATCACATAATGGTGTTGTAAAATCTGCAGAAGGTGAAAACCTAATGGTTTTGCCATCAATACTTAAGTATAGAGATTCTAGAAAAGAACCATATACATTTTTTTTAGACCGTTTAGCATCTTTCATAAAAACAGATGACTGTGTTTTGGTAACATCGGGCTATTCTTTTAATGATCAGCATATCAATGAAGTCATTGTAGATTCCTTAAATTCTAGTAAAAACTCTCTTGTCATTGGACTAGTTTTTGATGAAACAAGTGATAAAAAATATCGTTTAGATATTGATTGCAATCTAAGGAAACTTGCCTTAGAAAACAAAAGATTATGGTTATTTGGAAAGAAATCAGCCATAATAGATGGAAACTATGGTGAATATGATTATAGTAATATAAGCAAAGATAATTTAGAAATGACATCTAATATTTTTGAATCTGATTATATCGAAGGAGAAAATAAAGATGACAATAGGGTAGTTTCTGCAGAACTCAAGATAGTTGATTCAACAAGCTTGTTCATGTTTTTAGAGTCCATGAGATTGGAGCAGAAAAATGAAAAGCAATAGTATTGGTTATGTTGTCTCTGTAAATGGAAATCACATAGATATTATCTTAGATAATGATGTTTTGTCAGACATAATTGTATACGAAGACTCTATCATACGTATTGGACAAGTTGGTGGATTAATTAAAATACCAATTGGATATACAAGTTTAATAGGAATCATAACTGCAATTAATCTCAATGAAAAAATTAAAGACGAACAAACGACTAATTACAGTAGCTTTAGACACGCGGATATTTTGTTGCTTGGAGAAATCTCGGGTAAAAGATTTGAAAAAGGTGTTACTCAATTTCCTTTGACAAAAGATAAGGTGTACATGCTTACAAATGAAGAACTTGAGATAATTCATCTAATGGACCGAAATGTTTACCCACTCAGGATTGGTCAGTTGAGTAGCAATGACTCAATAGAAATTATGCTTGATATGAATAAACTTATTTCTAGGCATTCAATAATTATTGGTGCAACAGGTACAGGTAAATCTAATGCTACCACGGTAATACTTAAAGAAATAGCAAAAGATAATGATTTAAAGAGTTCAAGAATATTTGTTATTGATCCACATGGAGAGTATACAAGGGTATTAAAAGAAGACTCGAAAATATTTAGAATTAAGTCGTTTGAAGATAGAAATACAGAAAATTTGCTCGTTCCTTATTGGGCGCTTGACTTCAACTCCTTGTTAGAACTGTTTTATAATAATTTAAATGAAACACAATTATCATATATAGCAGAATTGATTTTGGAGAGAAAAGTAGAGTCGGCAACAGCAAAAGGAGAACTAGGGTTGCAATTAACTATTGATACTGCATATCCATATAATTTGCAGAAACTGTGGTATGAGTTAGATCGTAAAGAACGAAGAACCTTAAAAGACAGACAAGCGAACACTGAAGATTTAGTTCACGAAGGAGATTGGAGGTTATTAAAATCTGCCAAATTTAATCCCCCTGGATTTGGATCTTCTCCACCATTTATAGATCAATCTAGAAAAGGCATACTGTCATTTTTGGATAGCATTAGATCAAAGATGTTGGATCCTAGATTTCGATTTCTTTTTCATCCGGAGGATTATACCCCAGATGAAAAAGGGTTAGTTAAAAAAGATTTAGATGATTTGTTGTTTGAATGGTTTGGTCACGACAAAAAAATTACTATTATTGATTTATCAAATATACCATCATATACCCACCATATTTTAGTAGGAACAATTTTAAATATCGTTTATAACTCTCTTACATTTATGGAAAGTCCCGTGAATGGGAAAGATTATCCAATGTTATTTGTTTTAGAAGAAGCACATACTTATTTTTCAAACAGTAGTGACAAAAAGAATGTAGCTAGGGGTATTATAGAAAGAATCTCAAAGGAAGGAAGAAAGTATGGAGCAGGATTAATGATGATTACACAAAGGCCTAGTGAAATAGGTGATACAATAATTAGTCAAATGGGAACAATTATGTGCTTACGCCTAAATAATCCTAAGGATAAATCATATGTCAATGGAGCTATTGATTCGGATATGGACTCTATTACAAAAACGATATCTTCTCTACGCACTGGTGAAGCAATATTAATAGGAGAATCAGTAAAAGTTCCATGTAAAGTAAAATACTATTTAGAAAACGAAGGTTTTTCGAGTGATCCACTTGTTTCAGAAGAGTGGAAAAAGAAAAAGCCAAATAAAGATTTGTATAGCGAAATGTTAAAAGTTAGTAGAAATACAAAAGGAGTGAGATAAAATGCCTAGACCAGAAATGATACACGTTAGATCTTCGAACGTTGAAGCTGTAGGATATGATAGTTCCGAATTAACTTTGTATGTTAGATATTTAGATGGTTCAGAATATGCTTATTATGGGGTTCCGGAATTTATATATGATGATTTATTATCAACAAACTCTATTGGTTCATATCTTCATGTATATGTTAAGAATCAATATAGTTACAAAAAAGTTGGATAAATATTGCTTTTTTGTAACTGAAAATAGTTAAACATTTTGAATTTTATGTTTTTGATGCTTATTTATATTTTGATAGTTTATGCTTTTTAATTATCTTATGAATGAGAAGATGGTATAAACGGATATGATTACTATATTATTTTTTTAACATAAAATATATTTCCAATTTACCAAATCAAATGGAAAAATTAGAGAAGATGTGGTAGAATAGTATAAAAGATTATTATAAGGTTAACATAATTACTATTAATACAATCGATTTGCTGGAGGGATTTGAGTAAAAATGAGATATATTGGGAATAAAGAATCTATTTTAGATGAAATAAACAAGTTAATAGAATCGAAAAAGTTATTTAAAGATAATCGTATATTTTTTGATGCTTTTAGCGGAACCGCTTCAGTGGGCAATAGCCTTAAGAATCGTTTTAAAATCGTAGCAAATGATTATTTGTATTTTTCATTTGTTTACTCAAACGGTAGATTAAATAATGTAAAGAATGGATATAAAAAGTTAGATTTAAATCCGTTTGATTATTTTAATAATATAGAAACTGGTGTTCACGATTTTATAACTGAAAATTATTCTCCTGCTGGAAAAAGCGGGCGTATGTATTTTTCAATAGACAATGCTATGCGTATTGATTTTATACGGATTAAAATTGAGGAATGGAAAAAGACGCAAATTATTACCGATAGAGAGTATTACTATTTAATAGCTTGTTTACTTGAAAGCGTGTCAAAAGTTGCAAATATTGCAGGAGTTTATGGTGCATATTTGAAAAAATGGGATCCTCGAGCTCTAAAGACTATGAAATTCATTGAACTTGACACAAACTATGAATCAATATCGATAAACGAAGTTCACAATAAAAAAATAGAAGAAATTATATCAGATGTAGATTGTGATATATTATATTTAGATCCTCCATATACAAAAAATCAATATTCAGTACAGTATCATTTGCTTGAAACAATATCAAAATTTGATAACCCAGAAATTAAGGGTATAACTGGGGGTAGAGCTTCAAAGGGAACAACCTCTGATTGGTCTATACCGGGAAAAGTGCAAATTCTTTTTGATCGGATCGTTTCAAAGACAAAGGCGAATCATATTATCTTAAGTTATAGTTCGGATGGTATCATGTCGAAAGAATATATTGAATCAGTTCTAAAGAGATATGGCAAAGAGGAGACGATTTACTTTCGTAAGATTTCATATAAGAAATATAGAAATCATAAAACCGAATCTGAAAACGAACATTATGAATATTTATTTTATGTGGAATTAAAAGATAAGTCAGAAGTCGTTTATTCATCTCCCTTAAATTATATGGGAGGAAAAGCAGAAATGATTCCTTTTTTAGTTAGTAACGAGCCCAAAAATTATACAAAATTTATTGATTTGTTTGGTGGCGGTTTCAATGTTGGAATAAATTCAAAATGCGCGAATCTGATTTATAATGATTGTAATTTCAAAGTGAAACAACTCATAGAGATGTTCCGAGATGTAGACACTTTTGATTTATATAAGTATTTGATACAAAACATAAAAAAATACGGGTTATCAAAAAACGGAAAAGATGCATATATGAAGGCAAGGGCTGATTATAATCACCCTGAACCACCACTTAGAGATCCAAGACTTTTATATTTATTAGTTTTATATGGATTCCAACAACAAATTAGGTTTAATTCATCTTTGGAATATAATAATCCTGTTGGTGAAAGTAGTTTTAATGAGAAAATTCATGAAAAACTTGTTTCATTTTCTCGAGTTATTAAAGAAAAACGCACAACATTTTTTTCGGATGATTTTAGCGAGTTGTTTGCACATGTAGATTGCAATACGTTTTTATACTGTGATCCGCCGTATTTAATTACACTCGGTAGTTACAATGATGGTAAACGCGGATTTAATGGCTGGAATGAACAAGATGAAATTAGGCTTTATGAGTTTCTTGATAATGTATCAGCAATAGGCGGTAAATTTATGCTATCAAATGTTATTTCACATAAAGGGAGAACTAACGAAATATTGCTTGATTGGATTGATCGAAATAAATATAATCTTATTAAATTCGATGGAAGAATAAGGAAAACAAGAGAAGAAGTAATAGTCGTAAATTATTAAGGAGGTTCTATGAATATTTTCATACCTGAAAGATATCAAAATGAGTTAACAAACTCTAATATTAGTGAGATACTTAAAGGCCTTAAACTTTCTGATGAAAAGTACAAAGTGATCTTAAAAAATAGAAATGGTAGAAATATTATTGTTGAGCACGAAAACCGAAAAATTTATGTCATCTTTAGCCGAAAAAATGCAGCTGAAGCACGAAATGCATTTATCAATCAATATATTTCAACAGTTCTTCAAGCGTTTGTATCTGATAAATCACATAATAAAGAATTATATGTGTATCTAATGGATGTGACAAGGTATGCAGAAACAGCTTATATGATTGATACATATAGAATGTTAAAAAACATGGGCATAGAAATAATAAATGAAAGAAATTTAAGATGTTCACCTATAAAACCATATATGAGTGTTAGAGAGTGGAAGACTGCACGAAATGAAAGACAAGACTACAATCCAGGTAATAACTCCACATATGTACTTGAAAATGAAGATTCTTATACAATTTATGGTAAGTCGTTTGGGGCAAATGGTAAAGAAGCAAGTTTTATCTGTTGTACTATTGCACAAATAGCTAAGATAGAAGAAAAAAGAGTTCATCTATACCAAGTAGAAGATAATGATTCAATTGGTTTATCATCTAAAGATCTTAACTTGCTTAAATACTATGGAGTTGTTGTAGAGAAATCAATATTGCCACGATTTGAACCGAAACAATACTTGAAGCAACAGGTTCAAAGTTCATCAAGAGATCAAGCAACTTTCCAGTATAATTTACTAAATAAATACGGTGCTAAAAAATGTATAATTTGTGGCCATAAGGTAGAAGAAAGCATAATCGCTTCCCATATACATAGAATTGCAGACATTGATAAATCGAACTTAACTTGGGATGAGAAATGTAAAGCTGCAGTAGATCCGGAAAATGGTTTTTGGTTATGTGCAAATCATGATAAAATGTTTGAATATGGTCTAATCTATTTTATTAATCAAAATTTAAAGTTATCCAATCAAATTAGACCACTAGTTGAAAACTTAGAAATCACTGTTAATAGAACTATTAGTCAAATTGATAATGACATTTTGAAAAATCAAATATCTGAGTTTGTTAAACGAAACAATGATTTACTAGTATTAAGGGACTATATGATTGACACATACTTTTACTCATTGAATATGCACAATTATTTAGAACAGCATCGGTCTAGAGTTAAAGGTTATTAAGAATTATTGGAATAAGACCAACAATTGCATCTATTTAGTTTAAATAAAATATAGATATACTGTCAAAAAAATTATTATATTTTTCGTATAAATTGAGGAAATAATCTCAAAAATAAAATTAAACGAGATGATGTTGAAATTATAATTAGTACAACTCAAAAAGTATCTATATTCAGTGATAAGGACTTAACCTAACACTTAGAGCTAAATATACGGTAAACAAAATCAAGTATGAGAACAATCGTACTCTGAATTTTGTTTGATAAAATGAAAAATAGATTATGATTTGATGTCTTGAAACAAATTATTTATTGAGGTGCAGGTTATGTCACAAATTAAAGCAAAAACCATCGAAATATATTTACCAACTGGAGACGCAAGTAAAGTATCAATTGCAAGAATCACAACAGAAGCAATTAGAGTGGTATATGTTCAAAAGTCCGAGATCGAAAACCAAAAGAAAGAACTTGAACGTATAGGTTGTTATATTTTGGTTGGGAAAGACAAAGATGGAAATAGTTCTGTATATATTGGTGAAACAGAATCCTTGTATTCACGACTGATTCAACATAAAAAGGAAAGAGAATTTTGGAATTCAGCATACACTATTCAAAATTTGGGTGGAACATTTGACAAAGCACACTTAACTTTTTTAGAGCAACTTATGATTGAAAGAGCTAATGAAGCAGATCGTTTTATAGTTCATAATGGAAATAAAGGAAAATCGACTACGATACCAGAATCTAAAATGAATGAATGTTATATTTATTTTGAAACAATACAAACATTAATCAAAGCATTAGGTTTTAATGTTTTTGTTCCCGAAGTTGAAAAAACTGAGCTTGAGGAGCATCCTCGGTTTTACTTTCAGCATAAAGATGGTTTATGGAATGCTGAGGGTGTTTATATTGATGAGAAGTTTATTGTGTTAAAGGGCTCTATTAGTAGAAAATTTCCTACAAGGCATAAAATGAACTCAAATGAATTAAAATTTAGAGATAAATTGATCGATCAAAGTGTTATCAAAGAAATTGATGATAAGTTAGTTTTCGTTAAAGACTATGCATTTAATTCTCCAAGTGCTGTAGCGGATATAGTCTCTCTTGGAAGTAATAGTGGGTGGTTGGTTTGGAAGACCAAGGAAGGAAAAACATTGGAAAACTTATATCGCCAACTTAAGTAAAAAATAAGGAACGTTATAAAAATTATTTTGAAAATATTCGTTTTATACTATTAAAACAGAATTTAATCCTATAATGATTTTATATCTCAAATCAAAAAAATAACGATAGGATGTGATGATTTATTTGGTATAAGTATATATATGAAATTTTATTTCAAACCGAACCATTATTCAACAATTTTATTTTAGATTGGATTTTTCCGAGTATAATAGTTTTCTTGCTATATGATTTTGCTTTTGGAATTGTTGGAGGTTTATATAGAGCAGGTGTTATAAAGGGGAGAGATTTAGGAAGCATTATTCATTGGGGAATTCGGTATGGAATTATGTGGGTAACCATTCAAATATTAATCTTTATTAGAGACAACTGGCTACTAATCGTTTTGAGTGTAATTGGAGCAGTTGCGTTTTTTTTGTTACTAGGATTTTTACTATCAAAGTTTGTGAAAGAGTAAAAATGTATGAAAGGAGAAATATTATAATGGCAAAAAATAAACCTATTGGCGATAATGCACGCGTAGGTGCAGTTAAAGGTAGAAGTCAAACTAAACATTCTGATGGACAGCACTGGGTAAAAAGAGATACTTCAACTGGTCAGTTCATTGATGTCAAAACTTCTAGCACCAAACCATTTAAAGGTACTAAAAAGGAAAAATAATGCATTACATATATAGGATTACAGTTTCTGAAATAGCTCCTTAACAGAAGAGTATTAGGATTATATCTATTTTTAAATATTTAGCCCATTTGTTTTCAAATGGGTTGTTTTACTCTTTAGAAAACTATTTTCTATTTTGAAAAACATATTTTTCAGCAGTTGTTTCATAATATAAAAAATTTGCCTTTGAAATACAAAAAAAATTAAACTATTTTTTGGAGGTGGTTAAATTGATTGTATACTGATTTTTTCTAAATTATCAAGATGAGAAGGAGGAAGCAAGTCAAGATGAAATTAGAACAATTTAGTAAGATGAAAGAGTTCAAAGAACTAGGACTATCACGAGTAAAAACTGCAAACAACTTAGAATTGAAAGAATGGGAGATTAGGAAATATTGGAATATGTCAGAAGATGAGTTTAAAGGAATACAAGAAGAGGCTGTTCCAACATTTGACAAATACAAAGAATTTGTAGTAGGCATCCTAAAAGTAACACCAACGATTCCAAATAAAAATGTGATGTTTAAACTAAAAGAAGTATTTCCTGATTTTGCCATATCGAATTCAGCGTTCTATCGATACATGAAGAGTTTGCGGGAAGAGCATGGATTTGATAAGTTTAAAAAGCGGAATACCGTATTAAGGCAAAGTCCTGAACCAGGAGAAGAAGCACAAGTAGATTTTGGTCAAGATAAAATCATCGACATGTATGGGATTAATAGACGCATCTATTTCTTTGTGATGGTACTAAAGTACAGTAAGTTGATGTTTGTTTATTTTAGTAGTGAACCCTTCACAACTCTAAAATCAATTGAAGCACACAAGTATGCATTGCGGTTTTTTGGTGGTTATCCGAAAAATATTGTCTATGATCAAGATAGGGTGTTTGTGGTTCATGAGAACTTTGGAAACATTATCCTAGCCAAAGAGTTTGAAGATTATGTGAAAGATGTGGGGTTTTCAGTTGTTGTGTGTAGTGGATATCATCCGGAAAGCAAAGGGACAGTAGAAAACTATGTGAAGATTGTGAAAAGAGAGTTTTTACTTGGAAGGGTGTATACCGGCATTGATTGTCTTAACTCAAGTTGTCTAGAGTGGTTAGATCATCGATCTAGTGATGTCGTTCATTCTAGTACTGGTAAAACAGCACGAGAACTATTCATGAAAGAAGCCAAACACTTAACAAAGATTGCCTACAATTTAAACTATAGTAGATTTATCTATACGGTGGATAAAAATGTCATCAAGTATCAATATTCAATGTATGAGATTCCACTCGGGTTTGAAGGAGATAAGGTATTAGTTGAAGTGGAAAATGATGAGTTGCTTGTAAAGAATCCAATCACAAAAGACGTAATATGCAAACACACCATTACAAACGTACGAGGAAGTGTGGTTAAACTAAAAGAAACAAAAACCAATCCAAGTGTTGGAGAAGTGATTGTATTAAACCATTTTGAACATGACGGCCTAGTCGTGAAGTATTTAAATGAAATACGGGAAAAGCATCCAAGGTACTATAGTAAGTCTTGCAACAAGATACAAACCCTCATCAAACAGTACTCGAAAGATCAACTAAAAGATGCAATGGAATATTGTCTTAATGTTGAAGATGTGATGTTATCCGAACTTGCTTCTTACCTCATTTACAAGTATGGAGAAGAGATTGCAAGTCGCTGTCATTATAAATCGTTATTTGAGTATTACAAAAAGCGAGCGAGAGAAATTGAGGTGATGCAAAATGGTTAATCAAGAAGAACTACGTCTTTTATTAAAACGAGTGAATTTGCACAATGTATCAAAGATTAAATCTTTTGATGTTGGAGTTACAGATCCACTGGAGTATTTGTATTATATGGTGAACTATGAGATAACAAAGAGAAATGAGAATACATTTGCTGAGAATAGGAGAAGAAGTAAACTCCCGAAAATCAAAAAAGACCCCTCTATTCAAGGAATCGATGAATGGAACGTCAAAGACTTAAAGAAGCTACAGTTTATTAAAGAAGAACAAAATGTATTAATCACTGGAAAATGTGGAGCTGGAAAAACGGCTGTTGCTGTGATGCTTGGTCACCTTGCTTTAGAAAAAGGGTATAAGGTGTATTACATCAAATGCGATGAACTCATCCATCTATTGAAAAACTGTGTGATGAACCCAAGAGAGAAAAAGATCTATGAGTATTTAAAGATGAGTGATGTCATTATTGTTGATGAAATGTTGTATTTGAACTTACCAGAAGAAGAATTAAGTCTACTTTATAAGGGACTCATGTTTTTTAGTGAAAGCAGAAGTGTAATCTGTATTACCAACCGAGGGTTATCGGACTGGAAAAATGCTGCTCGTGACAAACACACGATGCAGACATTAATTGATCGCATCTTTAAAGATGCAAAATTATTATATTTAAATTAAACAAAATGAAATAAAAACCTTTAGTTAAAGGGTTAATACCTTCTATAAATTAGAAAATAACTAGTGTTAGAGTTTGGTGGGAATAAAACACTATAAATCGAATCACTAGAGCAAATACAAACGCACTTATCCGTTCCCGCGTTTTGCAGGATCATCTTACATTTAGTGGGAAATGCTTTGCAAATGCAAGGGGGGGTCTCAATCTCTACAGGTTTTGACTCTAAAAGCGGGCGCGCACTCAAACGCGCATTTTATTCTATTCAAAGGGGGTATTAACCCAAATTCAAAGTGGAGGACAAAATGGCAAAAGACGGAACAAATCGTGGAGGAGCAAGACCTGGTTCTGGTCCAAAGAAAAAACCACTTACTACAAAAATTATTGAGGGAAAAGTAAAAAACGAAGCGCCTTCCTTATTACCAGAACCTGTTGTTTTTGAAGGTGTTGATGTTCCGCCTATAAAAGATTATTTAAAGGCATCTCAAAAAAGCGGTAAGGACTTATGCGCTGAAGATATATTCAAGGAGACTTGGATTTGGCTAAAGGAAAGAGGCTGTGAAAAACTTGTTAGTACACAGTTGATAGAACAATATGCGATGAGTGTTTCAAGATGGATCCAATGTGAAGAATGCATTTCTGATTATGGCTTTCTTGCAAAACACCCAACAACAGGTAATGCAATAGCATCACCATATGTTTCCATAAGTCAGACTTATATGAAACAGGTTAATCAAACATGGTTTCAGATTTTTCAGATAGTGAAAGAAAACAGTATATCTGAGTATGGTGGATTGAATCCACAAGATGATGTGATGGAAAGATTGCTGAAAGCAAGAAGCAAAAGATAAAGAAAGGAGAAAAAGAATTATGTCAAAATCGTATTTAA
>Ga0265294_10006147_pt1 | contig 14490 bp, 11 predicted proteins | sample MunlanPumphouse3_FD_192504 | JGI IMG/M metagenome (GOLD analysis project Ga0265294, IMG submission 192504) | Groundwater microbial communities from a municipal landfill in Southern Ontario, Canada - Pumphouse #3 | ecosystem: Environmental > Aquatic > Deep subsurface > Groundwater | place... | reverse complement strand
CGCGCGACCAAAAACTTGCCGTCCTTCATCATCTTGGACCGCACAGCTTCTGCCGTTTTCGCTGGATCAAAGTAATTCATATTGATTAAATGTCTACGGGGGCAGTGCCTGTCGCCGTTTCTAAATTACCATTCTTTATCTTGGATTTAAGTTGAAATTTAACATAAATTAAAATGCCAACAACCATTAAAGTTGCCATATAAGACAATGGTTGGTCATTTAACACTCCATAATAAGCAAATATGTAGAAATTAAGAAAATAATCGAAAAGAAACATTTGTGTCGCGATATGACTTATTCGATGCCAAACGAGGGATTCGCGATAATTATTGTATGTTTCTTGCCATATTTGCTGCATTCTCGTTAATTCTTCTTGGCTACCATTAGTGTTTTCGCTCGGTTTAAGCAGATTTTGGTATGTATGTTTTCTAAAAGAAGACAAAATAAAGGCCAATATAGCTAAAATTAAAAAAGGAAAGATCCAAAACACATAAAACCTAATAAAAAGCGACGAATCCTGCAAGAAAGTGTATGGCATTAAAGATATTATTCCCGATAATGCCATCAATGTTCCTCCGCGTTGCGATAAATCTCGCAGAAAAGATTCCATGCGTCCAATCTCATACTTAATCTCATCGATAGTATTTATTTGGGGCGCAATAAACGAATCCGTATCAGGCAATTGGCCTAATAAAGCAAAAAGTTGAGCTTTTAACTGATTAATTTGAGCTTCGGATTCTTCCGCTGATGGCATAAGTAGATAATAATTATTTTATTTCCACGATTTTCATTACTTCGTCACCGTAATGGTTAATAACTTTAACCGCGATCTTGCCAGTTTTCGGTTTCGGGAAAGGGCGGGAAACCGTGGTATATAGTTCTTCCCAGGCAGATTCGTTTATGTCGGCTTTTAATGCTTTCTTTAGCTTTTCGTAGGGTTTGTCGGCACCCAAGAAATATGCGTGGGTTACGAAAAACGCTTCTCCGTTGTAATTAGTATCAATAAACCACGCGGCGATGTCGTGTTCAGGGTCGCCCGAACCGCTGGAGCGGATTTCGCTTTTTACCGGATCGTAAATATCCACGCCAACAACTTCCACGGTTATGCCGTCTTTGATTTCCTTGACTTTCACTTCCGGTTCGCCAAATGCCAAAAACAAATTGCCCGAACCGGTTTTTTTGAGTAAATCGCCCATTGATAGATCGGGATTGATTTTCACTTTCATCACTTGTAAATCGTTTATTTGCGCTGGTTCAGAAAAAGCAGACGCATCAAACGAAGTGGCGGCAACTACTAGTAAATCCGCAAATTTTTTAGCCACTGCGGCGGCATCACGGATAAAATCATCATCAACGCTGCCAAATTCCGGGCCAATAGCTACAGCGACTCTCTTTAATCCGCTGTTGGTCTTATATTCCCCTACAGCCTGGATTTCCGGACCTTGCGGGAGAATGTCCAAGTTTGCAAATTCGACTCGGGATCCTTTCTGGCCGGTTTGCACTCCCGCCTTTCGTAAGTTTTCAACCACAGTTTCCACGAACCGCTCCGACGACAGCATTTCCTGGGCGTCCGAAACGCGATGCGGCGAAAGCGACTCAACCGTGAATGGCCCAGTTACGCGGACAATTTCTTTATTTTCGAACGGTTGGTCGAACAAAACTTCCTGCTCGGCCGGTTCATCGTTGGCCAGCGATTTTAAAGTAATATGCGGCACGGTTTTATAAACAAAACCGCCACTGACACTTTTCTCGTCTTTGAGCTTATAGTACGGAAACTTGGCTGTCATTAATCGAGTTCTTGCGATAGCCAAAGAAACGCGAGAAGTGTCAATCGTGATCCACCGCCGCCCCCATTGTTCGGCTACAAAAGCAGTTGTCCCTGACCCGCAAGTTGGATCAAGTACAATATCCCCCGGATCGGTAGACATTAAAATGCAGCGTTGAATAATTTTTTCTGAAGTTTGGACTACATATTTTATGTTCATCTCTCCCCTTGTATCGTCCCAATTATTATTAATTCCTATTAAAGGAAAATCATCGAAAAAACGAACATACCCTAATCTTGATGCAGTTGCTTTAATCCTGTTCTTTTTTATCAAGTTTTCGATACCTTCTGGATATTTAGCTTTCCAATGTTCATTGTTTTTTGGTTCGTATGTTTTACCTCCGAATTCAACGGGTTGTGCTTCTTTTGCACTCCCTCCACTTGTAAGTGCGTGGATACCAAATAAATGCGATCCATCGGGAATTAAGGATAAATCATCCTTTTCTTCTTTTAAAAGCAATCTCTCATTCCCGTCTGGCAATAAAACGAATTGATAATTATTTATGCCACTTTTTGCATCAATTTTTTCCCGATAAAGTTGTCTATACTTCAATTGTTCAATATTTTTCGTATACCAAATTAAATAATCTCCAACAGAATCTATGTGAGACGCAGAAAAACCGCCTGTTTTTTGCACAAAAATTTGACTAAGGAAGTTACCACTTCCAAAAACTTCATCCATTAAATTTCTTATCAAATGGACATTTTCGTCATTTATTTGGACAAAACACGAACCACTTTCAGTTAAAAGTTCGCGAGCTGTAATCAAACGGTCACGCAAATATGAAAGATAGGAATGGATACCAAGTTCCCAGGTATCGCGGAACGCCTTCACCTGTTCTGGCTGGCGGACGAAATCTTCAATTTTATTGTCTTTGACATCACGTTTTCTTGTGGAAACCTGCCAATTTGATCCAAACTTAATACCGTATGGAGGGTCGATATATATTGTTTGTATGCGTCCGCGCATACCTTCTTTTTCTAGCAAGCTGTTCATAACTAACAGTGAATCACCCAAAACCATCCGGTTTTGCCAGTTGTCTTCATGTTTGTAAAAATCAACTGCTTTGCCAAACTGTGTTGCGGCGGTTTCGCCAAAGAGTATCTTTTGAGCATTTTCTTCTGCGCCCAATTTCAATCGTGCGATAATTGCCTCTGGCGCTATTTTTTCTTGAACATAAATTGGTACCGTTGAAACTGAAAAATTATCACCTTGTTCTTTTTTTCCAGCCCAAATAAGTTGAGGATCAAGCGACGGATCATAATCATATTGCGTTTTGACTGGTTGTTTCTCGCGAGGTGAAAGCTTTACTGATTCTTCTTGGGTTGGTATACGCACACGTTTCCCATCGTGCTTATACGATTTTACCGGTGCCGCGGTGGTCGGTTGTGTAATTTTTTGTTTTGCCATAATTATTTGGTGTTAAGTAGGCTGCCGGATAACAAATTGTCAAAGCCACGTGCCATGCCGGCGTGAACCAGATTCTGCGTTTCGTGGATATCCTGAACTTCCAAAATCGCCCACTTGCCGTATTTGCCAAAGTTATTAACCGCCGGAACCCAGAAATCGCGAGCAGTTCTTACTTTCATCTTTTTTTTGTCATCCTTTTTTCCAGTTACCTCAATTATAAGATTCAATTTTGTTTTATCGGGCATTTCTAAAACCGCAATAAAATCCGGAGTGTAATGATGCGCTACTCCTTGATGTTCATACGGGATCGTGAATCCCATGCTTTGATTTTTAACATAAGCCAGAACCTCAGGCATTTGTTCAAGTTTTTTTGCGACTCCTTGTTCCCACTCTTCGGTATCCGCAACAACATAGTTAATATGGCTTTTAACAGTTTCGCGAATTTCTTTGGTAGTTAAAAAATCGACATATTGCGTTGATCCAATAGCGTCATACGCCGCCAGTATTGGCAAGATATGCTTATCTTTCTGATGCTCAACATTTTCGGCAATAATTGCTTGCTGGATTTTGGTAAGCGCACCAGAAAAATATTCGCCAACAGTAAGATACCCGATAACCATTCTATCTTTCAAAACGACATAATTTTTAACATATTCTCCGGCAATTTTTTGTAATTGTGGCGCTAACCAATATTTTACCGAGCCATCCGCATCCGTATAATATTTTTTAAGCAACCCAACGCGTAAGCGGTTGGTTACGTCCCCTTCCCGACGTTCTTTGATTTTTTCTAATGTTTCCAGTGTTTCTTCACCAATAACTCCACCGAGTTTTACCTCTGTCGGCTCATTCTCAATAATAGTTTTTGATTCTTCGCTAAAATTAGCGGCCAACTTGGTTTCATTTAATTCATAGCGATAGCCTTCCAAACGCGGAAAAGATATTTTGTATTCTTCTCGTTCTGGAAGCGCATGCACTCGATGAATGATTTTCGGCGGGGTTGGCGTTGAGTCTCCGCTAGTTTTTAAGAAACTAAACGGGACGCCATAGACCTCAGCGTATTCCTCGGATAAAAAACCGCTAGATTCGTTTACACTATAATCAACGCGGCGCAAAGCGCGGCCAACGACTTGCTCGCAAAGAAGCTGCGTGGTGAACGCACGAACACCAAGGACATGGGTGACCGTGTTTACATCCCACCCCTCCGTAAGCATTGATACTGAAACCACGCATTTTATATTTTCACCTAGTTTTCCTGGTTTGCCGACAGTGTTCATTACCTCGCGAAGTAGTTCCTCGTCGGTCGGATCTTCGCGTCCAATAAATCTTTTTTTATATTCTTTACGGAAGTCATCTATTTCCGCGGCAAATATTTTTTTGAAGTTTTCATCAATCTTTTCACCGCTTTCTATCTGTCGGCTATCAATTATTAAAGTGTTGGGTTTGTCGAAAAAACGCACACCGTCTTCATTTCTAAAAACGTCAAGATTACCTTTTTCGATAATTATTTTTCCACTCGGTGTTTCTCGTTCAAATCCAGCTATCCAGCGATAGACTAATTCTGAAACCGCCGTATTGTTACAAACAATAATCATGACCGGCGGCATTACATTTTGATTGTTCTTTTTTTCTTCCGTATAGCGTCGATAATATTTATTTTCGTAGTTCCCATAAAGAGAAACGAGTGCTTCTTCTAATTTTGTGGGCAGTACATTGGCAGCAAGATAATCTTTGCCGCCCGTTTTAAGGCCTTTTTTGGGAAGCTCATCGGATACATAAAACCAAAGATTTCGAAATTCGGGCACGTCGTCTTCAACCACATTGTCGGATTCAACTGGCAATCGTGGTATTTTCACAACGCCACTTTCTAAGGCATCTAGCAAGGAAAAATCATAAATCGCCCAAGGGAACATCGTTCCTTCTTGATATCCAGAACCGCGAAGAAAATATGGGGTAGCCGATAGATCAATTATTGCGTTAACCGGGATTTTTTTGGCAAGAGCCTCTAATCCGCTTAACCAAACACGAGCGGCTTTATTGTTTTCGTCAGCCTCTTTTCTGTCGTCGCCGGCAAGTTTTTCATTAGTTGGTTTTTCGCGATAGCAATGATGGGCTTCGTCGTTAATTACTAGGACCCGCGGTTTGCCCAAAATACTTTTAAATGCACGATTAACCATTGCGCTTGAGCTTTCCTTTACCGCCGCATCCTTGAGGAGACCAGCCGCCTTCATGACCGCACCAACCTGGAAGCGAGGGGTTTGCCTTTGTTCTAATTGATGGAAATTGGTTATAAAGACGGTTGCTTGTTGTAATGAATCGAAATCCTGGTGGGAGACAATATCCCTTTGTAAGTAGTAATTTTTAGGATCATTTGGCAGGAGAACATTTAACCTGTCGCGTATGGTAATGCCAGGAGTAATAATTACGAAACTATCAGTGAAACGAGTGTCCTGGGTATAACGAATTTTATTTAATGTGTGGTATGCAATTATCATTGCCATTACTACTGTTTTCCCCGATCCTGTTGCCATTTTGAAGGCCAAGCGATATAGTCCTGGATTCGCATCTGTTGCCGCTTGTTTTAATTCATTTATTATCCAACTTTCACCTGCTTTTTCCGCGACTTCATTTATGTAAATCAAAGTTTCCATCGCTTCAATTTGGCAGAAAAAAAGTTTATTTTCCCTAGTATCATCTTGCCAATACGAAAGTAAATCGCGGGAAGTTTTTGTAATCCCGGAATATCCATCTCTGCGCCATTGTTTTATTATTGCCCGGAGTTTATTAATGAATACATTTTCTTTTTGCAGTTCATTGCCAAAAGCGCCTTCTGATATATTTAATGAAAGTTGTTTTTGCTTTGTATTGGCGCGTGGTACCGGAATATAAAAGCTACTTGGCCTGCGACCTTCAACAATGTCATCAGTGATCCCGCGCTCATCAGCCTTAAAATAGCGATTTGGCTCAATGTATGGTGAATTTAAAATTGGTGATTTCATAGTGATTCTAATCTTCTTTATCTATTGTGTCGCTGGCAAAAATCGAAATCGGAATATTTTGCTGAGGCATTATGACTGGCCACCAAAATGGAGAATCCCTCCAACCATCCGCTTCTTTTCCATTTTCGCGTATCAAAATAAGAACGGGTGTATCTATTGCTAAATCTATCGCTTCATTACGTGCTGCTCCGACTCCACCACCAATGGGATCATTTGAAAAACGACCATCCGGTCTTTGTCGTGATAAACTCATGTTTTCCCTGACCACAACAAAAACCTTACCTTTATTTGAAGCACTGGTTGAGTTTAATGATAAGTACTCAAGACTGGCCTTGTGTGCTTTTAAATCCCACTCATAGCCGTCGTCCTCGTAAACAAATAGCTTGTTTATTTCATCCAAAACTGAAATTGCTTCATCGACCGACACCATTATTGGGTTATTGCTGAATTTTTCACGCCATCCAATAATTTTACCGTCAAGATTTTCGACTATTCTTTTTATGTTACTTTTATACCCAGTTTGAAATCCAATGGGTAATAACCTTTTAAGCGGTCTTATTGTCGTGATTGTCGATGGTAATAATTTATTGGGTGAACAAGGAGCGAGCCGATTGCTTGCGTCTTTGCGCAAGAAATAAACACCTTGGTCGTGAGACCCATTCAAAAATGCTTCGCGTAGCGCATTATCGAACTCGTCTATTCGTCGCATTATTTCATAAATGTTGCGCGTAGTATAAAACCTAGTTACCGACAAATCTTCCTTGGAACGCGTCCCGTACATGCGTGAATGTTGCAATACGGTGTCTTGCTGAAATTTTTTAGGATTCCTTCCATAATAAAAACCAATTAGGTTTTGAACGGTAATGCCTCGATCAAGAATTTGACCGCCTACAAATATGTTCAAAGGCGTCCTTAATTTTAATTGGCCGCTTTCATCGAGTAGCTGTTTAACTTCGATTTCAGAATTAACCTTCGCAGTCAAAATTCTTTCCTCTCTTACCGCTTCTTTTACCTTGATAATAACTTCTTCAAATGTCGGTAACGGAAACCCGCCCGCATTAATCGATGGCTGAAGATCTTTATATGACTCATCGATAAGTGCTTCGAACTTATCAGAATCTTCGATTGCTATTCTCTTAAAATTTGTGATTATACTTTCCACTACTTGAACCTGCCAATCATGCGACGATCTGCCTCTTTCGGTATGAATAATGAAACTATAGTGCGTTTCTGGTTCTTCATTTGAAATTTGTTGTAATTGTCGAATACAGGCCCCAACAACAAAATTTGTTACTGCTTTCCTGAGCATTATTATGGCACGCGTATCTAAAACCTGGTCCAATGTGAATCGTCGCCCGTCTGGTTTTTTTAATGCATCCATTTCCTCGACTGGTATTTCCTCAAAAATATAATATCCAATATCAGATGTGTTTAAATTTTCCTGAAAATAAAAATCTCCACCAATATATTGATTATGTACCGGCAATAAAACCGTGAATTCCGGTTTTTTTGGTAAAAAATGAAATCCAGATTCGGGCAAGGTGCTATCTGGCTGTAAATATAACGAATAAGGTGTCGCGGTTACTTGTAAAAAATCAGAATCCGCTACTTCTGTGCGTAGACCATCTATCATTCTCCCGATAGTTCCTTGTTCAATTTCTCCGGTTTCGCCATCCTTGTGGTAGCTTATGCTTGCCAGATCAGCCTCATCGTCAATCATTAAAACCTTTTTGTTTTTAAGGTTTGGATATGTTTCCATCAGTGCGCGAAAGGTTCTGTTCAGATTATTTTTTTCTTTTTTTACCACCATCACTATCTTTTGATTTAATTCCCAAGATATGAGATTTTCAGGAACATGCATTATATCAAATATTTGCATTTTGTGGTCGTCAACAAATTTCTTGAAATCTCTATTTAACCTCGCATAGGTTTGTTCAGCCAATGCTTTGGTCCCCTTCGTTAAAATAATCGCGATGTCGTAATCATTATCAAAAGCGAGCGCAATTACACCCAGAAACGCCCTGGTTTTTCCACTTTGAATTTTGCCAAGTAAAACACCGGGTTTTTTGAGGCTTGTATCTGAATCCAGCATTTTAACCACAGTTTCTTCCATACAAGTCTTGAGACTTCCATTGTCTTGTCGCGATTCAGTCAAATGGTTATAAAAATATCCTTTTTTTAGATCCATGTAATTTCAATTAATAAAAAAGCACAGGCGGATGTGCTTCGCTCCAAATTGCACCTAAATTGACATTATTTCCAACATAAGTCTATAGCTCAAACTAACACTTTTGCCGCTTTTTTTCAATTTAAGCCTCCCCTAAACTAGAGGGTGTCGAATTTGCAGCTTTCGAGGTTTGAGAGCCCGCCCGCGGTCCAAATGCCGAAGAATTTGTTCCAGTCTTGCGCGGATCCATCGGCCAGCGACATAATTTTGTCATTGCGGCATTTTACGCCGGTGTAGATCCATTTATTTTTGTGGAAGGTAATCAAAATACGCCAAACAATAGCCAAATCCTGGTCGTATATATTGCGATAGACCATTTTAAGCTTATCGCCATCCTCAAAATACGTTTCTATGATTGGTTCATAGAGAGCAGTTCCGCTTTTTGGTATGCCATCAATTCGGGCATAACTTATAAACAAAATATTCAACGGAAAGAACGATAACTCCGGGCGTTCCGGCACTTCAAGATGTCTGGGTATAAATCCATATTTGTTCATAATTATTTTTAAAATTAAAACCCTTTCCGGAAAGAAAGGGTTGGTCAAACAAAAAACGACCTTTTATCTTCCCTTTTCAGGCTGGAATTGGCACCTTTCCACGGAATCACCGTGGAAGGTTGCCGGGCGGGTCATCGGGCCAGAACCCTCACCGCCACTCTGGATAATTGAAACTATTCAATTGTAGTTCAAGAATAAGCCAAAACTGCATTGCTGTCAAAATCCGTTAAAAGCGGGCGCAGAGGTGGGGCATCCGCGCTTTTTGACATCGTTATGCCGGCAGGTTTTCCATCTCTGCCACCAGTTTCTCGTATTCGGCGATCATCGGGCTATCCCAAGTGCTTTTGAGCATTTCCAGGACTGCCCGGTAAAACCAGAGTTGTTTTTCCCGGCCGCGGGAAAACCTTTGCCACGCGGCCTCCCCCATCGTGGCGTGCGCCGCAATGATCGACTGGACGTTGTTGATCTTGTCGGCACAGCAAACCGCTTTGGCGGCCGGCGATCCCTGGGCGACCTGGTTCAAATACTCTTTCCGGCTTTCTTCCCATGATCGATGGCCCAAATGCGACACGGTTTTGACGGTTTCCACGACTTTGATTCCGAGTCGGTTTTCCAATTCCGCTTCGGCAAATTCGGTATCTTCCAAAACGTCGTGGACCAGGCCGGCGGCCACCACTTCTTTGGCAAAACCGTATTCTGCCAGTTTTTGCGCTACCATTACCGGGTGCACGATATAGGGCGCATCCTCGGTTTTCCGCCGCTGGCCTTGGTGCGCTTCCAGCGCGATCAGGAACGCGTCATGCAGTAATTTGTCGCCGTTCATATTGTTTTGGTCTTCATTTATCTCCTTTGTGAATTCATAGCACATTGCCAGCATTCCGTAGCAAATCGGGCACACATTATCTTCGAGAGCCAGGTCATACCGTTCCATTTGCTTGCCGCAGGCTTTGCAGATATGCGCCCTGTTCAAATCGGCGTTGGAAACATTAACGCCCAATTTATGTTCCTTGCAGAAAAAGAATGTTTCGTTGGGATGGTCGAAGCCCACCGCAAATTCGCAAATTTCGCATTCCACAAAATGCATTTTTCTTTTTAGATTATCCATATTTTTGAAGAAGCACCAACCCTGGGCATCCGTCGACGTTTAATTAAAAAGCGGCTAAGAGTTTTCACGAATGCACCAAGATTTATACCTCTTGGATTAGTGAAATCTCCCAACCGCCTTTTGAGCGACCAGTCGCAATAATTCATAAGCTAGCAGCAGATTTCCCTGCGTTGCTTGTCTCGGCCCACCTTCGCTAAAGCTACGGCGGGTAAAACAGAATCATCCGGCGCCAATTATACCCGGCGCTGGTATCTTTAATTTTTAAACTCTTACAATTTCAGTTTAGCATATTTCACCGATTAAGCCTAATTATTGCTCCCAATCCCATCCGAAATCGGTTTCTATCTGGGCACGGATATCCGCTGCATTGGGCGTGTTATATTTAAACACATTGGTTTTATCGTTCCATAAATAATTTTCCGTATATGTTTGTTCTTTACAGCTCGAATTAGTTTTGGCCACCCCTTGCGGGCAAGAAACATAATGCGTCAGAATTTTCACTTCTCGGTCGTTGTCGCTTACAATTAACTCGGTGGTAAAATAGGAATCCTTTGTGGAGTCTGCGAAATCTGGATTCATTGATCCGTTTGATGGATATGACAAAACTTCTTCTGTCCTGCCAAGCCCAAGGGCATACCAAGTATCTTTGCGCAACATAAATCCCGTGCCATCGCTGGCGATAGTTGTTACTTTAAGCCAGTCGCGCGATTGCCCTTTTACTATCTCCCACGAAGGCCAATCCACATTCAAATTCTGTACATACATTGCTGCGAATAAATCCTTTCTATTTTCATCCGTGAATAAAAATACCGTGCCGCCCAGAGACGCCTCCTTTGTAAAAACCAGTGCTGATCCGACGACGGGATCCCTCATCGCCTTGGCCGGCTCGAATTCTATGCTGTTCACTGTGGCTGCACCGTTTTCAACTTTAGCCCCGTCCACTCGTGTTTTTTGTGAATTGTTGCCGATTAAAAAATTCAATCCTACTCCAATGATTGCCAAAACAATTACCGGAACACAGATATAGATCAACCTGGTTTGAATATTTCCCATATGATTTATTCGCTTTGATATTCGCAAAATTATCCCTCAATTACTTTTTTCCAGATGTGATTCACTTTCCATTGCTTGATAGGGACTAACTTGCCATTCTGAAATTCAAACAATGTTTTGTGGTGATTCGCGGGACAGCAATATCCAGTCCAATTGCCATTTTCGTCTTGGAAACTCTCGTCATTGCCCCATTCAACATAAAAACCGTTTTTTGCCGGCATTATGCCTGCTCCGTCATAATTCAAGTCAGCGGAAAATATTATTTTGTTATTTTTAATGACTTGGGCGTAATCGGGCCAATGGTTTGATCCAGACCCGGTCAGGGTTATCAATTTTTCTTGTTCGCCATCATTGTCTATGTCGCTTTCGTGATACTTCCAAATGACATCATCTGGCAAATACTGACGGGCGATTTGTCCATATTTCGAAATTTGATCGGTGCCTCTTTCATTAAAGCTTTTTGCGATATCCTTCATCATATCGGCACCAATATCAGCATATATCTTTTTATCGTCAACGGAATAAATATCAAATATCTCTTTATCGGATTTGAAACGCAAATCATCATCCTTAATGGAATACACCATCGAAACCGGCTCCTCTGTTGCAATATCGTCAATCAATACCGTATCGTATTCGCCGTTTTTATCAACAGTGCCACCGTAAAATTTAGATGGATCAGGAAGATCGGATCTTTTTATTGTCGGTAATTCCACATCTTTTTTTATGGCTTTTGGATCAGGCTGCGCATCGGAGGTATTGATGGCATTGGTGACATTGGCGGTATTGATAGGTGAGTTGTCTATAGAATTTGCCGGCGAATTGGATTTTTTAATTTTATTATGTGCTTCATACTTGCCATAAGCAAAAAACGCACCCACAAGAAATAGAAGTAGCAGGCAATAAACAGTTGTCGCTTTTTTATTAAAAAGTTTTGAGGGCTTGCGGCTGGCCTCTGGTTTGTATGCTTCTTCTTTTTTATCGCCAAATTCTACAAATTTATTCATATTGTTGCCTATTTCGCATATTCACACATTTTAACCGCTTCACCGAGCTTATTCTCCAAATACGCTTTGGCCTCGTTGATTCCTCCAATCTCATCAACCAATCCTGCATCAATCGCGTCTTGGGCGATCATGCTGGAACCGTCGGCTAATTTTTTTACTGCCTCAATATCCATATTCCGGTTTTTTGCCACATACTCAACAAATATCTGATGCGATTTCTCCAAATCAGACATCAACAGGGATTTTTCTTCTGCGGTTAATTCTTTGTCGGAATCGCCCATGTCCTTAAATTTTCCGGTTGATAATTGGTTATAAGTTAAACCCTCTTTTTCGTTTTGTTTGGAATAATCCATATATGACATCGTGACGCCGATACTGCCCACATCGCTTGTCCTGCTGGCATATATCTTATCCGCCGCCGTTGCGACCAAATATCCGGCGGATAGCCCCCGTTCTCGTATGAATGCTACTGTGGGCATTTTCAATGATAATAGCGAGTTCATAATCTCTTCTCCGGCCACAGGAATCCCGCCCGGCGAATCAATTTCAACAACAATACCCTTGATTGCATCATTATTTTCCGCCTCCTCAATCTCTCGCATGACATTATCCGAGGAAACGGAGTCCGGATCATAATAAATCCCGTTCGGGTCATCCTTCGGATCAATGCTGTAATTAACAATACCGCCCCGGATTTTTATTAATGCCACATTGCCGCCGTCTGCGCATTTGTTCAAATCTTGGCTCGCCGTATTTTCATCCGTTGATATCCAAAATAAAAATTCGTCCTTGATCGTAATCAAGCCCGCGACAAGAATCACCGCGATTCCTATGCCAATTAAAAAATTCTTGGACATTTTTTTATTGAATATTTTTTGAAACATAAATTTAATAGACATTAATACTAAAGCCCGAAGATATCTACGCTGTTGATTTTTCAGCTTCCAGCTTTGCTGTATTGATTATTTCGATAAACATTTGTGCATCAGGGCTGTTCTCATGTAGCGAATCGTAGAAATTATCAATGTGGCCAATTCCCAGGATAGACCATCGATAAAAAGCGCAGTCATATAAGTTGGCGCTGGTAACCATTAACCCCTTGTAGTAGGTAGTAATCAATCGTGGATTTATTCCAAATATTAATGCGATAGATTCAATGCAAAACTGCATCCCTTTTTCATTTACTAATCCCTCAGAATCAACGGGTATCTGGGTCCATGAAAACCAAATTATCATTATTTGGTATAATTCATCAAAGTTATTTTCATTAAGATTTCCGATATCGTTTTTAAAAACGCCGTTTTCCGGGTGAAACAACGAGTAATTCATTATTTTTGCAAACGCATTTAATTTTAATGAAAAAGCGAGCCTTGCTCCAAGAACCAGGCGCTCCTTTTCCGATACATTATTTAATCTGGACGCTATTATGTCCATTCGCGACTCATATCGCCCCTCAATCTTTTTTCTCAATGAATTTATTTTTATATTTGAAAATATGCCCATGTTCTTAAATTTTTATGAATACTTTTGCATTGGTGCCGATGATGATCATTGAAAGAATCTCAAAATGCCAAGCGGTATCGATGTAGGTGTAATAGCTAACAAGATAATGATCCCGCTAATTATCGTAAGCAACTTATAACTTGTTATATTGTATATTGATTAACTTATTTTTATGGTTGTTATGAAAAAAAATTGATTAACTTCATATTTCGCCACTTTTTATTTTATGACGAATAAAAGCGTCCATTGTCGAAAAATCGCTTTTTTGTTTTTTAAAATTATTAAGCGATGCTTCATCCGCGGCCAATCTTGTTAAAAACGCATCAATTCGAGCATGAAGTTCGTAGGGGAATGGGTAATCACTTTGAGAAAGACCAAGTCTTTTCATTTTATTGATAATTCCATCTCGAGGTGGATATTCTTCATAAAATGCAAAATCTTTCATAGTTCTCAAAAACGCCTCATCCATAGATAAATGCATATCCATCACGTATATATGAATATGAGTCAATCTGTAAGTGGCATCAATATCTTTTATTTTTTGTTTTTCTTTAGCGTTTTGATTCTGCCACCATCGGATATCTTTGTCGGTTACTCCTTCTGCCATGAGGGTCTCAGCTAATGATGTACGCGGCTGACTGTTATTATCATTCATATATTTATTATGCTTAAGATTTTATTTGTATCTACTTTAAATAAACAAAGAATAAACGAAAATAATCACAACGAAAATAAAAGTCCACATAAGTCGCGTTCCGGTAGTTTTTGAATATAATCCCGTCGCATCATGATTTTGCTTTTCATCATGATGAGTTCCGTAACTTAATGCCAAAAGAATTACAACTATTGAAAGCCACGTGATATGT
>Ga0265294_10006146_pt1 | contig 14491 bp, 12 predicted proteins | sample MunlanPumphouse3_FD_192504 | JGI IMG/M metagenome (GOLD analysis project Ga0265294, IMG submission 192504) | Groundwater microbial communities from a municipal landfill in Southern Ontario, Canada - Pumphouse #3 | ecosystem: Environmental > Aquatic > Deep subsurface > Groundwater | place... | reverse complement strand
AAATAGAGACATTAAAAAACCCCGAAAAATTTGGGGCTTGGGTGGCTTCTATCGCTGCAAAACAGGCCATTAATCTATATAATCGTAATAAAAAGGTTTTGATTTTTGATGAACAGGAATTAAAAAAACAATTTTTAAAAACAAATAATAAGCTGCTTTATGAGAATGAACCGTGCAGTAAATATCTTGCTAAAGAAAAAACTCAGGAAATTCGTGAGGCTATTTATTGTTTGTCTCCACCGCTTAGTCAAATGATTATCTTGAAATATTATTGGGAATTAACTGATCCGGAAATAGCGAAAAGGTTAAAGTTACCTCTCGGTACGGTTAAATCCTCTTTATATCGTGCCAGAAAACTATTGGTGGAAAAATTAGAGGGAAGTATCTTAAAGGGGGAGGCCAATGCAGAAGGAAGAGCTGGACAGTTTAATTAAAGAAAATTTAAAGATAATGATTGATGCTTCTTCATCTGTTGCTAGTGAAGAAAAATGGCAGGATTTTAAGAAAAGACTTGGTGCTCAACAACAGGAAGGTAGGAAAAAGCCCCCACGCTTAATTAATGCTCAAAAACAGGTTATTGCTGTGGCTGTTTTGGTCATGATCATTTTGCTTGCCTCCTGGTTTAAGCCAAGTGTGGTGACAGGGTTTAAAAATGAAATATTTAAATGGTTTAATCGAACAGGCAATGGTGATTTAGTTATATCCGAAAATTATAATCCGCAATATCAGTTAGGGATATATGATGATATTAGTTGGGAAGAAGCGAAGAGTATAGTTTTATTTGAATTGAAATATCCGCACTATCTGCCTACTCCTTTTTCCTCTGCTCCCCAGATTAAGGTCGTTTCTAATGATTATCCTAAATCTACGGTCACAATTAAGTTTGATGAAGGTGAGTCTTTTCTAATTATAAAACAAGAGAACATTTTAGTGACAGAAAACCTGAATACGTATGTACCGCAGAATATGGAGGTTCAAAAAATTAAAGTGCGGGATAAGCTGGAAGTAAACTTGATTAATCACGATTCCACTGAGCGAATTTTCTGGACGGAAAACTTGATTAGGTTTACAATCATGACCAAAAATATTACTGAGGAGGAAATAATTAAAGTTATCAAAGAATTAAAATAGGGAGCTGTTTGCTCCCTATTTTTAGTTGATGGAAAGATTCCCGCTGTAGGAGGTTCGCATTTCTCCCCCGGCTGTATGTGCCGATTCTACACGATAAAGACCTGAGCTGAGGGGATATCCCCCCATTACATCTAGGGTTACGTCATACGCAGAATCATACCATGATTTTAGGGTTGTCCAGGAACCATTTTCGTATTTTTGCAATCTCATGGTAATTGATTGGGAATAGTAATCAACTAAATCAGAAAAAGCGGTACAAGTAATAGAAGATCCGTTTTTGGCGATCCCCGAGCCATAAGCCATAAACACCGAGGACGCTTGGGGAGCAATCGTGATTTCCTCCGCCGCCCATAAAGGGGTTGCCGAAAGTACTAAGAGCACCAACACCAGAATAGTTAATTTTTTATACATAGTATCTCCTCCTTAAATTTTTATTGCACTTATATGACAATTAAGCAGATAAAATCGTTCCAATAATTTTTTATAAAAAAAAAGAACGATTTGTCTTCTTCCTTTGTCTAATTCTTGATAAAGAATATGTATTTTATAAAATTAAATATTTACTAGCATCGTTTGTTTTAGAGAATTCTGTTTGGTTTATGGGGAAAAAGGAAGGAGTAAAAGGGGATGTTAATGCTTAACAAAAAAGAAGCAAAAATAAGGCAATCAATACTTAAGGAGTTAATCTTAATTTTACTGGGTACCTTTTTTCTAGCAGAAATATTAGCAATCTCTTTATGGCAAAATTATCTGATTCTTTGTCATATAAGTATTGAATTGGTTTGCATCTTTATTTCCTTTATCATTTTTCTGTTGGCTTGGTACACTTATGAAAGTAATGCCAAGATTGATTATTTAATCTGTTTTGTTTTTCTTATGGTAGGTATTTTTGATATGTTATATCTTTATTTTTATTGCCAAGCAACCCTTAATTTTCAAAGTAATTTATCAGTATGGTATTGGTTGTTAGGAATTTTTACGCTGGCGGCAATTTCAGTTTTTATTACTGCAGATTTAAAAATTAAGCTAAACAAATATCTGGGACTTTTTCTTTCTCTTGGGGTGGTCGGTTTTATAGCTGCGGCGTTTTATAATTATGCGGAATTTTTACCTGTTCTCTTTAGTAATGATGAAGGGTATACAAAGATTAAAATATTTATTGATTGTATTATCATCGCTTTGTTTTTACTTTCATTATATAATTTACGGGATAAAATTACGCGAAATGAGGTTTTAACTTATCGTTATTTGATTAGCGCGTTGTTAGTGGCGATCCCGATGACCATTTGTTTTATGGTTAATTCCTCAACGTTTTTTTATGATATTATGGGGCATCTTTTGCAAATAACTTGTTATGTTTTCTTTCTGCAGGGTATTTTTGTTGGTGTTGTTCGATATCCTTATCATGAAATTGAAGAGAAAAACAAAGCGGTCATCCAAGTTTTTGATGAAATACCCCTTGGTATTGTTATCTATGACCAATATTTCAGACTTTTTCTTGCTAATAAAAAAGCTTTAAACTTATTAACTTGTCGGTCAAAGGATATTTACGGTCTTCATCATGATGAGATTATTCAAAAACTTGGTTTTGTAAACACTCTAGAGCAAAGGGGATATAATCGAGGGGTTATTAAAAATGTCTATATCGACTTAAGGAGTAAATTGGGTGTTAAGTATAAAATAAAAGCCGATTATTATAAGTTGTCTAATAGTTATTTGGTGCTCTTTGAAGAATTGAAAGCAGAGCAAGAATTAGAAACATTAAAAATACAAATGAGGACGATTCTTAATTCTATTAATAAAGCTATCTTGCTTCTTGATGTAGAAAATCAAATTATTATGTGTAATAAAAATTGTCTGGAAGTTTTAGAAATGGAAGAAAATGAGGTCGTGGGAAAAAACGCGGAAGAATTAAGGACCTTGCTTCAATTTAAAGCTGATGGAAGTATAAATAATATTGAAAAAAATAAAAAGACGACGGAATTGCATGAGGTTTCCATTGTTACGCCCCATAGTAATAAAAAAAGTATTTTTTTCCACATTGATTATCTTAGGAATATGGAAGAAGAAATAATTGGGATGGTTATCTTGGCTACAGATATAACCCTTTTTAAAAAAGAGAGTTTAAAGATGCAGCAAAAGGAAAAGCTTATAGCTTTAGGGCAAATGGCTGCCGGGATAGTACATGAAATTAAAAATCCTTTGACGACAATTAAGGGCTTTAGTCAGCTCATTAAATATAAGGTTGAGGATGAAAAGATAAGGGAATATGCCGGTGCCATTGAGCAAGAAACGGAGATTATGAATAATTTTGTTAATGATTTTTTAATGTTTGCTAAGCCTTCATCACCTGTTTTAGAGCAAATAAGGTTAAATGAGATTATTGAGTCCATGAAAGTGATCATTAATGCCAATACTATTATTAGTGGGGTAAACGTATCTTTTGCTTTAATTTCCGGGGATAAGCCAATTATGGCTGATGTAAATCAGCTGAGACAGGTTCTCTTGAATATCGTTAAAAATGCGGTAGAGGCGGTAGCCGATAAGAAAAACGCAGAGATTAAACTGTTTACTAAATATCATCAACAGACCGAGGAGATGTCTGTGACGATCTTTAACAATGGGAAAGCGATGACTGCAGAAGAAAAAATGATGGTCGGCACTCCTTTTTTTACGACAAAAGAGAACGGTACCGGTTTAGGGTTAAGTATTTGTTTCCAAATTATTAAAGAGCATAACGGGAGAATAGAAATTGAGAGTGAGGAAGGGGTTGGAACTAGTTTTATCGTCTATCTTCCTTGTATAACTTCATAGTAAAGATTTGTTTAAAGAATCCGGGACAGGATTAAGAGGGAACTTGTCTAATTATAAAGTAAAGCAAAAGCTTTTTCTTGAAGATGCCGTAAGTAGGAGGATGAGGAGAGCAGATGAAAGAAGAAAGGGAAATAGTGGAAATATCTCTGGAGTTTTGTCATCTTGAAGCGAAGATGCCTCGTTATGCTAAACAGGGAGATGCCGGGATGGACATTTATGCAGTAGAAGATTTGCTAGTTAAACCTGGTCAAACCGTAATCGTTAGAACCGGTTTAAAAATAGCCATCCCCTTGGGTTATGAAATACAGATCCGCCCTAGAAGCGGAATGTCTCTGCAAACCCCTTTAAGGGTGGCGAACAGCCCGGGAACGATTGATGCCGGATATCGGGATGAGGTGGGTATTATTATGTATAATACCTCTCAGAGTCAGGAGTATCAGATAAAAAAAGGGGATAGGGTTGCCCAGATGGTTTTACAAAAGGTACCTCAAATCCACTGGGTTTCTGTAAAAAGTGTGCAGGAGATAGGTATAGATCGTGGTGGAGGTTTTGGTTCGAGTGGTGAGTAAAAAGGTGGGAAGTAACCATCGTCATTATTGCAGAGACTCAAGGCATTGCCAACAATGTCTTGAGTTTTTTTATGGGTTAGAGAGAGCCTCTTCTTTGCTAGGTGTTATGCATATTTATGTGATTAGGTGGGAAATCTAGGTTATAAAGAGATGGTAGTGTCTAAATTTTTAAAAATTCAAAGGGGGCATTTATTTGAGTCGATTACCCTTAGGAACAATTATTCTGGTGATCTTGTTATTTTTAGTTTCTTTTGGTTTAGCACACCGGTTACTTGATCGAATGCGGCTTTCGGATAAAGGGGCCTTGGCTGTTTTAGGGGCTTTAATTGTGGGGAGTTTTATCGATATTCCTCTTACGAGAGGGAACATTCAAGTTTCCTTGAATGTGGGCGGAGCTTTGGTTCCTGTAGGTTTAGCCGGTTATCTTTTATACAAGGCTGGTACGACGAAAGAATGGGTACGGGCAATTGTAGCAACTATCGTGACGGCCGGAGCTATTTATTTTTTGGGTAGTGTCCTTATGCAAGGTGACCCGCGGGATAGCAGGACATTGCTTGATCCTTTATATGTCTATCCTCTGGTAGGTGGCTTAACTGCTTATATTTTAGGACGTTCACGACGGTCTGCTTTCATAGCCGCGACTTTAGGCGTTTTAAGCCAAGACTTTATTCATTTTTTTTGGTTACGCTCCACAGGAATTCCCGGTACGGTAAATATAGGTGGGGCCGGAGCTTTTGATTCTATAGTTATTGCCGGATTGGTAGCTGTTTTACTCGCTGAAATACTGGGGGAGACGCGGGAACGATTGCAAGGCGGACCGGCAACAAGGAACCGTGATCCTGAACTTCTGCAGCATTTAAACAGTGACCTTAAAATAGAGGGGAAGGCAGGAGATGAAGAGAAAAAGGAGGGAGAGGACCATGGAGAAGAACATTTTTAATAGATTTGTTTTTGTTTTAGGGATAGTTTTCCTTTTGGTAGGTGGTTTGCTTTTTTATTATGAAAAAAACCCTCAGGTCTATAATACTTTTGCTCAGTCAGGTATAAACTTAAGTTTTTTAGATACTTTGGGAAGCTGGGAAAAGGAGTTGGCTTGTGGTGATTATTTTTCTTTAGTTGATGAAACAGGTAAAGAATTAGACCAGATTAGCCGTTTTGTTTTCATTGGTGACGAATTTATCCTTGAAGATAACAATCACTATAAGGTAGTAAAGGTTGAACATCAGCAGAATAAGGCGATTGCTAAGTTAGTAGGAAAAGAGGATTTGGTATGGCGTGAAGAATGGACAGAGGAACCGGTGGCGGCAATGGTGGCGGAAAATCGGGGGAATGTCGGTGTTTATATGACCCATACTGATGAGTCTTATGTCCCTACAGATGGAACGGAAAGTAAGCCTGGAAACGGGGGAATTTTACAGGTAGGGAATGTTTTTGCTAATAATTTGAAGAATAAAGGAGTTGCCTCACAGATTAGTTTTAATAAGCATGATCCCCATGATGCTAATGCTTATCATCGTTCTCGAAAAACAGCGGTACAGCTTTTGAAGAATAATCCGATAGCTATTGTTGATGTTCACCGCGATGGAATACCTGATCCTAATTTTTATAAAACCCGGGTTAAAGGATTGCCCGGGACTAAGATTAGACTCGTTGTCGGTAGGCAGAATCCACACCTGTCTGCCAATTTAGCTTTTGCGAAAAGTATTAAAGCATATTTTGATAAGACTTCTCCCGGTTTGATTAAGGGTATTTTTTTAGGTAAAGGGAATTATAATCAGGATTTAGGACCTCGCGCGATTCTTATTGAGGTGGGCACACATACCAACAGCCGGACAGCCGCGGAACGTGGTGTAACTCGTTTTGCAGAAGGAATACCCCATATTATTGGGGCAGCAGTCGGTCCGGGGGCGCCACCGCCGGGAACTAGACCGGGTTTGGAAAGAACCGGGACAGGCAAAGCTATTTTGTGGATTTTTGTTCTGGCAATCGTGGGGGGAGGGGCCTTTCTTCTTCTTAGTACGGGTGGTTGGCAAGGTTCATTAACTAAACTTTCCGAGCTGGGCAAGGAGTTTTCTAATTATTTAGGACCGAAAAAAATTGAAGAAAAATCTGAGGAAAAACCTGAGAAAAAATCCAAGGTGTGTGTAGAAGAAAAACAGAAAGAGAAAAATTGAAGATTGTCATCACGTCGCTTAAAGAGGAATTATGTTGACGAAAAACCGTGAATAATAGATAATTGATACAGGGTATCTAGAAATGGTGGTGGAGGGGATGCGAGGGGCGGAAATTGTGGCGGTGGAAGCGGGATCCCTAGCGGAAAGATTGGGACTTACTGCCGGTGATTGTATTCTAAAAATTAATCATAAAACTTTTATAGATTTGATTGAGTTTCAATGGGAATGGGCTGCCGAGGAAGTTTCTTTGGAAATTATGAAAAGTAACGGTAAAAGCGAGCTGTACGAAATTGAGAAAGATTATGATGAGCCATTGGGGGTTGAGTTTAAAGAAGCAATTTTTGATGGTCTTAAAGCATGTCAAAATAATTGTATGTTTTGTTTTGTTGAGCAGATGCCTTCTCAATTAAGAGCCAGTCTTTATTTTAAAGATGATGATTATCGTTTGTCTTTTTTACAAGGGAATTATATTACTTTGACGAATTTAAGTAAGGAGGACTTAGTAAGGATTAAACGAGAACATCTTTCTCCGTTGTATATCTCCATTCATACTACTGACCTTCAACTTCGCAAGAAGATGATGAAAAATTCTCGGGCGGGGGAAGTTTTGGAGATAATGCAGGATCTGTCTCAGGCAGGGATTGAGTTTCATACACAGGTTGTTGCTTGCCCCGAGATTAATGATGGAGAGATTTTAGAAAAGACGTATCAGGACTTGAGTAAAATTACCGGGGTTGTTTCTTTAGCTGTTGTACCTGTGGGACTTACTGCTTATCGGCATAATTTACCCAAAATTAGATTATATCAAAAGGAAGAGGCTTCTCGTTTAGTAGAATGGTTAGAAAAAAAACAGAGGTTGGAATTGGAGAAACGAGGAAGCCGTTTTATCTGGGCTGCGGATGAATTTTATTTGTTGGCAGATTGGCCTTTGCCTTCAGTAGAAAGTTACGAAGATTTTTCACAATTAGCTAATGGGGTAGGCATGGTCAGGTCTTTTTGGGAGGAATGGCAGCATTTGCAGCTTCCCGCAGTAATAGAACCTGCTCAAGAAATAATTTTTGCGACAGGATTATTAGGCGAAAAGGTGCTAAAACCGGTAAAAGATAGATTAAATCTTATTCCGGGGTTGAAGATTGAGGTAAGAGCAATTCCTAATACTTTTTTCGGTTCTACAGTAACTGTGGCCGGACTTTTGACTGGCTCTTGCTTATTAAAGGGATTACAAGAGGTGAAAAAAGGGAGTACTGTGTTTATCCCCGTATCTATGGTGCAATCGGGAGATGGTAAGTTTTTGGATGATTTGATACCCCATGATGTAGCCAAAGCTTTAGAACTTCAAATAATTACTGTTCCTCTGGAAGCCTCTAAAATATTAGCAAAAATTATAGACGGAGAAGGTAGGTGGTAAAATGGGTAAACCTATTGTGGCTATTTTGGGCAGACCTAATGTGGGCAAGTCCACATTATTTAATAGATTAACAGGTGGCCGGGTGGCCATCGTCGAAGATACTCCCGGTGTTACGAGAGACAGATTGTATCGTGATGCGGAATGGGGGGGAAGAATTTTTACACTTGTAGATACAGGAGGTTTGGATTTTACCGACAGAGAAGAGTCTCTTGGTGGTCGTGTCAGGCAGCAGGTGCAAATTGCCTTGGAGGAAGCCGATCTGCTTTTATTTATTGTTGATGCTAGGACGGGGCTTACTGCTCAGGATGAGCTTATTGCCAATCTGTTAAGGAAAACCCAGAAACCTGTTCTGCTTATAGTTAATAAGGTGGAACAATTTAAGAATAATTTGGAGTTTTACGAATTTTATCAGTTGGGATTGGGAGAACCGCTTCCTATTTCGGCAGCCCATGGCCTGAATACAGGGGATTTATTGGATCTACTTGTGAGTCAGTTTAAAGATAGTGCAGAGGATGAAGAAGAGCTTGATCTTATTAAAATTGCGGTAGTAGGCAGACCTAATGTCGGGAAATCTTCTTTAGTTAATGTAATTTTAGGTGAAGAAAGAGTGATTGTTAGTGACCTTCCCGGGACGACTCGTGATGCGATAGATTCTCTTTTTCAAAAAGAAGGGCAGCATTATCTTTTGATCGATACGGCGGGGATGAGACGGAAGGGTAATATTGAGGAAAATACAGAAAGATATAGTGTGATCAGGGCCTTACGGGCTGTTGACCGTAGTGATCTTGTTTTAATCGTGTTGGATGCTGTTGAGGGTGTTACTGAGCAGGATCAGCGTATTGCCGGTTATGTACATGAAGCCGGAAAGGGTGTTATAATTGTTATCAATAAGTGGGATTTAGTGGCGAAGGATGAGCAGACAATCGAAAGGTTTAGAGAAAAAATTCGTACTCAGCTGGCTTTTATGACTTATGCTCCCATGATCTTTGTTTCTGCTCTTACTAAACAAAGGGTTATAAAAATAATCGAACTGGTTGATTTTGTAGCCGATCAGCAGTGTCATCGGGTTAGCACAAGTGTTTTAAATGAAGTGCTTAGTGAAGCCGTACAGCTTACGCCACCGCCTTCGTATAAAGGAAAAAAGTTAAAAGTTTTGTATAGTACACAGGCTGGGGTAAAACCTCCACATTTTATTTTGTTTGTTAATGACCCCAATTTATTGCATTTTTCATATCTACGTTATCTGGAAAATAAGCTGAGAGAAAATTTCGGTTTTGAGGGTACGCCTATTCGTATTACTATAAAGAAAAGGGAGGCTTAGGAAAGTTGGTTTTATTGAAGTTGCTTTTAGTAATTATTTTAGCTTATTTAATAGGTTCCGTATCTTTTGGGATAATTATCACTAGAATAAAAAAAGGTGTTGATATTAGGGATTATGGTAGTGGTAATATTGGATTTACTAATGTCTTAAGGGTGGTGGGAAAAGGACCTTCAGCTTTTGTTTTGGCCGGTGATGCTTTAAAGGGAAGTTTGGGTGTGCTGCTCGGTTATTATTTGGGGGATGCAAGTTATAATTATGCTGTTCTCGGAGGGTTAGTCACAATGGTAGGGCATACATATCCTCTTTATTTCGGATTTGCAGGTGGAAAGGGGGTAGCAACCGGCTTAGGAGTTGTTTTGACCTTAGCTCCCGATGTTACTGTAATTGCACTTATTATTTTTATGATTACGGTGTTTATTAGCCGTTATGTTTCTTTAGGTTCTATTCTGGGGGCTTTAAGTGTTCCGATTCTTTTGTATTTTTTAGAAAAACCTTTTCCTATTTTTTTATTTGGCGTTTTGGGAGCTGTTTTTGTAATTTATAATCATCGAGTAAATATCATCAGAATTTATCAGGGTCGGGAAAATAAAATAGGAAAAAGGTAAGCATGAGGAAATATGGATGATAAGGGGAGATACTTAATGAAAAAGGTTGCAGTATTAGGTGCAGGTAGTTGGGGAACTGCTTTAGCTTTAGTATTGGCGAAAAAGGGGCATCAGGTTCATCTCTGGGGGAGAGAACAGAAAAAGACAGAGCAAATAACGTTACTTAAGGAAAACGTAAATTATTTGCCCGGTGTTCTCTTGCCTGAAAGTGTTAAAGCGACAGCGGATCTGGAAAAAGCTCTTTTTGGTAAAAAATATATTGTCCTAGCGATACCTTCCGGACAAATCAGGGAGATATGTCAAAAAATCAAGGATCAAATTACTAAAAATAAAGTTATAATTAATGCCGCCAAAGGGATTGAGTTACAGACCTTAAAAAGAATGAGTGAAATTATTGAGGATGAATTTGTAGAGAAAAAACCTTCAGTTGCTATTATTTCCGGTCCGAGTCACGCTGAAGAAGTGGGGAAAGGGATTCCCACGGCAATTGTGGTCGGTTCTAAAAAGAAGAAGATTGCCGAAGAAGTACAAGACCTTTTTATGTCTCCTGAGTTTAGGGTTTATACTAATTCGGATTTAATTGGGATAGAATATGGCGCAGCCTTAAAAAATGTGATTGCTCTAGGGGCAGGTATTGCTGAGGGTATCGGTTATGGGGATAATGCTAAAGCGGCTTTAATCACAAGAGGTTTAACGGAAATAGCTCGTTTAGGGGTAGCCGCAGGAGCTAATCCTCTTACTTTTGCAGGACTTACCGGCATCGGTGATTTGGTGGTAACGTGTACTAGCAAGCATAGTAGGAATAAGCGGGCAGGGATCCAAATTGGGAAGGGTATTCCTTTAGCACATGTCTTGCAGCAAATTGGGATGGTTGTGGAGGGGGTTGCGGCCACACAAGCCGGGTGTCAGCTTGGGAGTAAATATTTAGTTTCGATGCCTATTTGTGAGGAGATCTATGCTGTTCTTTTTAGAAACAAAAAGGTTCAAGAAGCCGGTTATGATTTAATGATGCGGGAGAAGAAACATGAAGTAGAATAAATTATTTATAACGACTACGCTTTTTTCTTAAATGCCTAATTTATGTTTTTAAACATAAATTAGGCATTTTTTTTCTTCTTAGTAATAATTAATTATGGAGGACAGTATATATGTATTGTTCATAAACTTTGCAGTTTGTACAGACTCTCGAAGAGTTTTTCTTTGAAATTACGTTAAATGTTGCTAAGGGGGGATGAGTAGGATTGTGTCTTAGGGCAAAGTTTAAATAGAAGTAATTTTAAGGAGGGGATAGTGTGGAAAATATTTTTCGAGATATTGCTGAAAGGACGGGAGGTGATGTTTATTTAGGTGTGGTGGGACCGGTTCGTGTAGGAAAATCAACTTTTATTAAAAGATTTATGGATTTGTTAGTCATCCCGAATATTACGAATGATTTTGATCGAGAAAGAACTATTGATGAATTACCTCAAAGTGGTGCAGGAAGAATGATCATGACGACAGAACCTAAATTCATACCTAATGAGGCTGTGGAAATTCAGGTTAAAGACGGTCTTTCTGTTTTTGTCAGGTTAGTGGATTGTGTAGGATATACGATTCCCGGGGCTAAAGGGTATGAAGATGAGAATGGTCCACGTATGGTCAATACTCCCTGGTCTGAAGAACCGATGCCTTTTCAAGAAGCGGCTGAAATAGGGACACGAAAAGTTATTACTGAACATTCGACTATTGGAGTGGTTGTGACTACGGATGGTAGTATTACGGATCTTCCGCGGGAAAATTATCAAGAAGCAGAAGCGAGAATTGTGGAAGAGCTGAAAGCACTGAGTAAACCTTTTGTGGTACTCCTTAATTCTCTGAACCCTTATGATGTTTCGACAATTGAGTTGGCGCAGGAGTTGGAAAATCTTTATGAGGTTCCTGTTATTCCTCTTGATATTGCGCAATTGACACAAGGTACAATTATGCAAGTTTTGGAAGAAGCACTTTTTGAATTTCCCGTAACAGAAGTAAATGTAAGTCTGCCTAAATGGATTGAAGAGCTTAAAGCTGAACATTGGTTAAGAAAAAAGTTCGAGAGTTCCGTTTATGAAATTATTAGTAAGGTTAGACGATTGAGAGATATTGATCAAGCGATGGAAACACTTTCTAAACTCGATTTTATAGGTGAGGTTGTTTTAGAGAGTATGGAGATGGGAACGGGAGTAGCTTCTCTTGAAATGACGGCTAAAGAAGGGCTTTTTTATGAAGCTATTAATGAAGCCACTGGTTTAGAAATTGCCGGAGAACATGATATTTTCCGTTTGTTAAAAGAATTAAGTGCGGTGAAAAGTGAATACGATAAAGTGGGCGAAGCTTTGGAAAAGGTTCGGGAAACTGGTTATGGTGTTGTTAATCCCCTTGTTTCGGAGATGAATTTGGAAGAACCTGAATTGATTAAACAAGGTGGTCTTTTTGGCGTCAGATTGAGAGCAAGTGCTCCTTCTCTGCATATTATCCGAGCGGATATTGCTGCTGAAATAACGCCTTTGATGGGGACAGAAAGACAGTGCGCTGATTTGGCACGCTATATTACAGATAAATTTCAGGAAAACCCGTCACAAATTTGGGATTACGATATTTTTGGCAAATCTCTGCATGATTTGGTTAGGGAAAGTATCCAAGGTAAATTACAAGCAGTACCTGAAAATGTGCAGGAAAAATTACAGGAAACTTTAAGGCGGATTGTCAATGATGGTAGTGGCGGGATTATTTGCATAATTATTTAAAAATCGGTCATTAGACCGATTTTTTTAATTGCGCATTATGTATTTTTTATGGTATAATGTCTACCAGACGTAGAGGAATATCCATTGTGTGGGGACATTGAGGGAATTAGAAGATGCCTAAAGAAAAATCTAAAAAATATTATATGGTGGATAAAAACATCCTTCCGGAAGCCATTTTAAAGACGGTTATGGTGAAAGAACTTTTGGCTAAAGGAGAGGTTTTTACGGTAAATGAAGCTGTGAAGAAAGTCGGCATAAGTCGGAGTGCTTTTTATAAATATCGTCATGGTATTTTCCCTTTCCATGAGGCTAGTAAAGAGAAAATTATTACTGTTTCTTTAATTCTGGAACACAAAGCAGGTGTATTGTCTGAGGTGTTAAATACAGTAGCTCAAATGAAAGGTAATATCTTAACTATCAACCAAGGTATCCCCTTACAAAACATTGCTAATGCTACGTTAAGTATTGAAACCAGAGATATGAAGGATGATTTTGAAATTCTTGTTACTAAATTGCATGATTTACAAGGTGTAAAAAAAGTAGAAATTGTTGGTCAAAGTTAGGAGGTTGTTTATGAATAAGGTAAATGTAGCTTTATTGGGATTGGGTACTGTAGGTCAGGGTGTTGTAAAAATATTGCAGAATAATAAAAACCAGTGGGTTAAAAGATGTAATGCGGAAATTGAGATTAAAAAAGTGTTAGTTAAGGATACTCACAAAGAAAGGGAAGTGAAATTGCCGCCTGGTGTAATCACTTCTGATTGGCAGGAAATTGTTAACGATCCTGAGATAAAGGTGATTATCGAATTAATGGGGGGAATAGAACCGGCTCGGACCTATATTTTAGAAGCATTAAAGCATGGGAAAAATATTGTTACTGCCAATAAGGACCTTTTGGCCGAGCATGGGGAGGAGGTCTTTACTACATGCCAAGAAGCAGTCCGTGAATTATATTTTGAAGCAAGTGTAGGAGGTGGTATTCCGATTATCAATCCTCTGAAACAGGGTTTATTGGCTAATAATATCGAGAAGGTTATGGGGATTGTTAATGGTACCACTAATTATATTTTGACGAAAATGTCTAGTGAAGGGAAAACTTTTGCCGAGGCTTTAAAAGAGGCACAGGAACTTGGTTATGCGGAAGCCGATCCCACTGCAGATGTCGAAGGGCTGGATGCAGCTCGTAAATTAGCCATATTAGCTTCGATTGCTTTTCATACACGGGTAAAGCTTCAGGATGTTTATGTTGAAGGTATTACTAAAATTTCACCTGAGGACCTTGCTTATGCCCAAAAATTAGGTTATACGATTAAACTTTTAGGTATCGGTTCATCTCAGGATAATCAGATTGAGGTACGGGTTCATCCGGTACTTATTCCTTTGCATCATCCTCTGGCTAATGTCAACGATTCTTTTAATGCTATTTTTGTGCAAGGTGATGCTGTAGGGGAGACGATGTTCTATGGTCGTGGTGCGGGGCAGTTGCCTACGGCGAGTTCAGTTGTCGGAGATTTGATTGCGATAATTAAGGATCTTAATACGAAGAGTACAGGACACTCAGCTTGCAGTTGTTATGAGACCAAAAAGATCAAACCGATGGGCGAAGTAAAAACCAAATATTTTTTGCGTCTTCATGTCTTAGATCAACCGGGCGTTTTGGCCAGTATCGCGAGTGTGTTTGGTAAGCATGGGGTACGTTTGGCA
>Ga0265294_10006145_pt1 | contig 14493 bp, 11 predicted proteins | sample MunlanPumphouse3_FD_192504 | JGI IMG/M metagenome (GOLD analysis project Ga0265294, IMG submission 192504) | Groundwater microbial communities from a municipal landfill in Southern Ontario, Canada - Pumphouse #3 | ecosystem: Environmental > Aquatic > Deep subsurface > Groundwater | place... | reverse complement strand
AAAAAGTACTTGGCGAAGAATTATCCGACAAACCAAGACAAGAAGCATTGGTCGCTAAATGGGTAAAAGACGTTAATATCAACTAATTCCAATTTTTTACGTAAATGAAAAGCTCCAAATTATCCGGTCGATACGCAAAAGCCCTCCACCTGTTCGCTTTGGAAGAAAATCAGGAAGAATCCGTTTACCAAGATATTCTTTTCGTTCAAAGTGTCTTTAAAGAAAACAGAGAACTGCACGTGGTCATTGAAAGTCCGATCATTGTTGCAGATAAGAAATATCGAATTTTTGAAGAACTGTTCAACGGTAAAATATCAGAAATTACCGCTAAATTTCTCAGATTAATCATCAAAAAACGCCGCGAACCGGCTCTTATGGCTATCTTTGAGAATTTTATTCAATGCTACTATGATCATCATCATATCAAAAGTGCTACACTCACAACTGCAACCCAACTACAACCCGCTTTGCTCAACGAAATTAAAGCAATGTTAGAAGAACAAACGAAATCAACCATTCTTCTTAATGAACTTATTGATGAAAAAATTATCGGGGGTGTCATGGTAAAAGTCGATGACTTCTTCTTCGATGCAAGTATCATAGGGAAAATCAATAAATTAAAAACCGAATTCTCTCAAAATTTATATCAAACGAATTTTTGAATAAAAGTAAAAACTAAAAAAAAATAAAATGGCAGAAATTAAACCTTCGGAAGTAACTGCAATATTACGCCAACAGTTACAAAACTATGATTCAAAGGCAGAATTAGCTGAAACAGGTACCGTCTTGGTTGTCGGCGACGGCATTGCTCGTGTATATGGTCTGCAAAATGCTCAATCCGGCGAATTAGTCGTATTCGAGAAACAAGAAAATATTATGGGTATTGTCCTTAACTTGGAAGAAGATAATGTCGGCGTTGTATTGTTAGGGGATTCCAAAACATTAAATGAGGGCGACATGTGCAAACGTACCGGTCGTATTGCCTCCATTAAAGTAGGAGAGGGGCTGTGCGGTCGCGTTATCAATACACTCGGTGTTCCTATCGACGGCAAAGGTAAAATCGAAGGTGAGCTTTACGAAATGCCTATCGAACGGAAAGCCCCCGGTATCATCTACCGCCAACCGGTAAAAGAACCCCTCCAAACCGGTATCAAAGCCATTGATGCCATGATTCCTATCGGACGTGGACAACGCGAATTAATCATCGGCGACCGACAAACCGGAAAAAGTGCCATCGCGCTTGATACAATTATTAATCAAAAGAAATTCTACGAAGAAGGTCACCCTGTATATTGTATATATGTAGCCATCGGACAAAAAGGCTCTTCCGTTGCCGGAATCGTTAAAACGTTGACCGAAAACGGTGCCATGCCTTATACTATCATTGTCAATGCTACCGCCTCCGATACCGCTGCCATGCAATTCTACGCTCCTTTCGCAGGTGCAGCCATCGGCGAATACTTTAGAGATTCAGGCAGACCCGCTCTTATCATCTTCGATGACTTGTCCAAACAAGCTGTTGCTTACCGCGAAGTCTCCTTGTTACTCCGCCGCCCACCCGGACGTGAAGCATATCCCGGCGACGTATTCTATCTCCACTCAAGATTATTGGAAAGAGCTGCCAAAATTATCGAATCAGATGAAATTGCAGCAAAGATGAATGACCTTCCCGAAGTGTTGAGACCTATGGTTAAAGGGGGTGGCTCACTCACCGCACTTCCTATCATCGAAACCCAAGCCGGCGACGTTTCTGCCTATATTCCGACAAACGTAATTTCCATTACAGACGGTCAGATTTACTTGGAAACTTCATTGTTTAACTCCGGCGTGCGTCCCGCTATCAATGTCGGCATCTCCGTGTCACGTGTCGGCGGTAACGCACAAATTAAATCCATGAAGAAAATTGCCGGTACTCTCAAGTTAGACCAAGCCCAATATCGCGAATTGGAATCATTTGCAAAATTCGGGTCTGACGTGGATGCCGCGACGAGAAGCGTTTTGGATAAGGGTGAAAGAAACGTGGAAATATTGAAACAACCGCAATACGCTCCTTTAAAAGTAGAAGAGCAAATTGCTATTATCTATTGTGGCGTAAAAGCTCTGCTCCAAAAAGTACCAACCAGCAGAATTAAAAACTTTGAAACAGAATTCTTAAACACTTTGCGCGAAACTAAACAATCGCTGTTAGCCGAACTCAAAAGCGGAAAAATCGATGATAAGATTATGGCTGAATTGGAACAAGTTTGTAGCGAAGTGGTTAAAAAGTACGAAAAGTAATTTATATGGCTAACCTGAAAGAAATCAGAATCAGAATCGCTTCCGTTCAATCTACCCAAAAAATAACGGGAGCCATGAAAATGGTGTCGGCTGCCAAACTAAGACGCGCACAAACCGCTATCATTAACCTCCGACCTTACTCCAATAAACTGAACGAAATCTTGAAAAACTTGTCAAGTTCAGCCGATGAAATGGAAAATATGCCCCTTTTCCAACAAAGAAAAGAGGCAAATATTGCCATCGTTGTCATCTCTTCCAACCGCGGATTGTGTGGAAGCTTTAATACTAACGTCTTCAAAAAAGTTGAACATATTTTGCAAACCGAATATGCACAACAAGCCGCCAACGGAAACGTTCAACTTTATTGCATCGGGAAAAAAGCAAAGGAACAACTGATTAAAAATCACGAAATTACTTGGTTCAACGAAACGCTGTTGGATACTTCTGCCTTTGACGAAATCGCTGATTTGGGAGAACAACTGATGCAGGATTTTATAAATAAAAAAATAGATTCAGTAAGAATCGTTTATAACAAATTTATCAATCCCGCAACTCAGGAATTAGTGTCTGAAGACTTTCTCCCCATTCAAAACATCAAAAACGAATCCGAGAGCACGCAAACGAATGACTATATCTTTGAACCTTCTAAAGATACCATCCTTTGTGAACTCATTCCTAAAATTCTTAAATTACAGTTATACAAGACTTTATTAGATTCTATTGCATCAGAACATGGAGCACGTATGACTGCGATGCACAAAGCGACGGATAACGCTAATGAAATCTTGAAGGAATTGAAACTAAAATACAACAATGCACGTCAGTCCTCTATCACCAACGAATTAATTGAAATTGTTAGCGGTGCCGAGGCTTTAAATAATTAACTTAAAGGAGATTCTTTATGATTAAAAAAACACTGTCAATCATACTTATTCTTATTTGTATCATTGCATCAAGTTATGCACAAGAGAAAAAACAAGCTGTTGTAGGTTTCTATAACCTTGAGAATCTGTTTGATACGGAAAATGACCCCTTAATAGACGACGAACAATTTTTGCCGGAGGGCGATTACCAATGGACACCGGAACGTTATCAACATAAATTAACCAATATGTCATACGTTATCTCTCGTATTGCGGAGGATTTAGGTTGTCCGACTTTATTGGCAATTTCCGAAATCGAAAACGAAAGAGTAGTCAGAGATTTAGTCAATATGCCCTCACTGAAACCTTACAATTACGGCATCGTTCATCACGATTCACCAGACAGACGTGGTGTAGATGTAGGGCTCATTTATCAAAAAGATAGATTCCAAGTGCTTTATTCCTATGGTTATCCGTTAATTACGTCTGACACAAGTTTCAGAACTCGTGACCAGCTATTAGTCAAGGGAATCTTAGATGGTACTGATACACTGCATCTTATCTTAAATCACTGGCCATCAAAGAGGGGAGGGGAGAAAAGAAGCATGCCGATGCGTATTGCTGCTGCCGAGCTTTCCCGTCATATTTCCGATTCCATTATGCAGGTCAATCCAGCTGCCAAAGTTATCATTTTAGGTGACTTAAATGATAACCCCAATGCAAAAAGCATAACCCAGTATTTGGGAGCAAAAGGAAAAATAAAAGATGTCGGCGTGAATCAGTTGTTCAATCCGATGCATAAATTATATCAGGATGGTGTTTGGTCTTATGTTTATCGTGATGAACCTAACGTGATTGATCAAATCATTGTTTCATACGGTTTGTTACACCCGCAATCGGGGTATCGGTACAATTCCGTGCAAATTTTCCGCGCAAACTTCTTAATAACGAAAAGCGGTTCTTATGAAGGTTATCCGTTAAGAACTTATGCTGCAGGTACTTATATGGGTGGCTATAGCGACCATTTGCCCGTTTATATCATACTTGACAAATAATTCCGTTATGGATAAAAAATTAGTAATTATCCCCACGTATAACGAAAAGGAGAATATCGAAAATATTATTCGCACCGTCTTTTCTATTAATAATTCCGATATTTTAATAGTGGAAGATAATTCGCCGGACGGGACAGCAGCCATTGTGTCTAAGTTGATGCAGGAGTTCCCGGAACGCCTATTTATGGAACAGAGAAAAGGCAAATTAGGACTGGGAACGGCTTACATTCACGGTTTTAAATGGGCATTGGAAAGAAATTATGACTTTATATTTGAGATGGATGCCGATTTTTCGCACGATCCGCACGATTTAGACCGTTTATACGCCGCGTGTAGTGAGGAAGGTGCCGATTTAGCCATTGGCTCAAGATATTGTAATGGTGTCAATGTTTTGAACTGGCCCATGTCAAGGTTATTGATGTCATATTACGGCTCGGCTTATGTTCGCTTTATTTTGGGAATTCCTGTGCGTGACACCACAGCAGGTTTTAAATGTTATAAAGCAGACACTTTACGCGCGATAGATTTTTCAAAAATACATCACGTCGGTTATGGATTCCAAATAGAGATGAAATTCACGGTTTGGAAATTAAAATTTAGAATTAAGGAAGTTTCGATTGTTTTCCGTGACCGTACTTTGGGAACCTCAAAGATGAATAAAGGGATTTTCAAGGAAGCCATTTTTGGAGTGATTGGTTTAAAATGGCGTAGTTTTTTCCGAAAGTGGAATAGAATAGCGTAGCTTAATATCCTATTTAACATAATATAAATTATCGGACAAATACAGGCGGGCAGTTATGCCCGCTTTTCGTTAGATTTGTTCCTATTTTCACTGAATCAAGCCGCAAATGCTTTAATGCAGATTTGCTGCTACCAAATATTTTTGATTTGCGAATATTTTTTTAAAGTTTGCTGTGCTGAAGAAAATTTTTGGTATATAGCTACGCCGCACGCGCGCCGGCCTTATTGCGATGATGAGCAAACGAGCTGAAGGCTCTCTGCACAGCTGTTCTGGAACTGATTGAATGCAGAATGCCTTATTATGTTGTATATGTTGTCTAAATACTTTTTGTCAACTAGCCGACGACGACGCTTCGACAACAAAAAAGGCAACGTTTTTACGTTGCCTTTTTGTGATGCGGAGAGAGCGAGATTCGAACTCGCGGTAGGGTTACCCCTACGACAGTTTAGCAAACTGTTGGTTTCAGCCACTCACCCATCTCTCCAAGACTGAAATCAGCGGCAAAAATACAACTTTTATCAATTCCCCCGATGAATTTTCAAAACTTTTTTAATAAAAATAAAATACTTAAATTCAATATTTTACAAATAATATTCATTCTATTAGTCCATTTTTATCGATTATTGGCACTCATAGACTTCCATTTTTTGTAATGATTGTCTTCACTCTTTACTTAAATATAAGTTCAATTTGTAAAGTTATAAAAATAAGAAGAAAAAGGCTGACCAAAAAAGTAAGCATAACAAAAAAAAATGTAACTTTGCAGACCCATTGTTTAATAACATTACATATTGATTTATAGATAAATACGAATTAATAATATTAATAAACTTACAACATGATTAATCCTAAGTTATTAAAGCCTCAAAGTATTGTAGTTATAGGTGCCTCCAATGACGTGCAAAAACCGGGCGGCAAAATTTTAAAAAATTTACTATCAAGCAATTTCAAAGGTGCTGTATATGCTATCAATCCAAAAGAAAGCGAAGTGCAGGGCATTCATTGCTATGCAACAGTGCAAGAACTGCCGCAAGTGGATTGCGCAATTTTGGCAATTGCCGCCAAGTATTGTCCGGCTACCGTCGATGTATTGGCGAAAGATAAGGGAACACGCGGTTTCATTATCATCTCTGCCGGTTTTTCGGAAGAAAATGAAGCCGGTGCACAATATGAAAAACAGATTGTAGATACCATCAACAGCGTGGGTGGCAGCCTGATTGGTCCCAATTGTACAGGCTTTTTGAACATCAACTACAATGGAGCTTTTGATACTCCGATTCCACCACTCAGCGCACAAGGTGTTGATTTTATTACCGGTTCCGGTGCCACAGCTGTGTTTATTAAAGAATACGGAATCACGAACGGTCTCTCTTTCAACAGTGTATGGGCAGTGGGCAATTCTGCGCAAATGGGCATTGAAGAAGTTTTGGAACACTTGGATGTTACTTTTGACCCTGCTGCAAGTTCCCGCGTCATCATGTTATACATGGAAAATATCAAAAACCCGAAAAAAATGCTGACTCACGCATCATCGTTAATTAACAAAGGATGCAAAATTGCAGCTATCAAATCGGGAAGTTCAGCTGCGGGCAGTCGCGCTGCTTCCTCACACACCGGTGCATTGGCTACGTCAGATGTCGCCGTAGAAGCCCTTTTCCGCAAAGCCGGAATCGTGCGCTGCCATAACCGCGAAGAACTAACCACCGTCTGCTCCATCTTTATGCACCCCGCTCCTAAAGGAAAACGCATCGCCATCATCACTCACGCCGGCGGACCTGCCGTTATGTTGACGGACGTTTTATCCAATAACGGGTTGGAAGTACCTCATATTGAAGGTCCTAAAGCGGAAGAATTGCTTTCAAAACTCTATGCTGGCTCCGCAGTCGGAAATCCAATCGACTTTTTGGCTACCGGTACCGCTGAGCAATTGGGCACCATTATCGACTATTGCGAAAACGAATTTGACAATATCGACGCGATGGCGGTTATTTTTGGTTCGCCCGGACTTTTTGCCAATTGGGAAGTCTATGATGTTTTAGACCAAAAGATGAAAACCTGCAAAAAACCGATTTTCCCCATTCTTCCTTCTATTATTAATGTAAAAGAAGAAATTGCCGATTTTATCACTAATAAACATCGCATCAATTTCCCCGAAGAGTGCGTGTTTGGGAACGCCTTGGCAAAAGTAATCAACACCCCTACCCCACAGCCGCTTCAACCCGAAATGCCGAAAATTGACACAGCTGCCATCAGAAAAGTGGTTGATCATTGTGAAGATGGCTATCTTTCATTAGAAAATATCCGCACTTTGTTAGATGCTGCCGGCATTGCCTGCAAGAAGGAAGAAGAAGTAAATCAAGAAGATGCAGCTGTGGCTTATGCTCGCCAAGTCGGTTATCCGCTCGTGATGAAAGTCGTTGGACCGGTGCATAAATCCGATGTCGGCGGGGTTGTCCTGAATGTGAAAGACGAAGAAACCGTTATTCGCGAATTTAACCGTTTGATTAAAATACCCGAAACTTACGCAGTTGAAATGTACCCGATGCTATTCGGTACGGAAGTGTTCATTGGTGCCTCTCGCGACAGCAAGTTCGGACATCAAGTATTGTTTGGGTTAGGCGGTATTTTTGTAGAAGTGATGAAAGACGTGCAAGCTGCGCTGACGCCCGTGAACAAAAATGAAGCTTTGGCGTTGATACACAAGTTACGCGGCTACAAAATTCTGCAAGGCGTGAGAGGTCAAGAACCCGTTAATGAAGAATTATATGCAGACACCATCGCTCGCGTATCTGCTTTGGTAATGGCTGCACCGGAAATCGCTGAAATGGACCTGAACCCGCTGCTGGGAACCGCTAAAAGCGTTACCGCTGTGGATGCCCGAATCAGAATTGAAAAGTAAAAAAGCATTGTACGCTATATAGTATTTATATTCAGAATTTTATTATTTTTGCACCCTCAAAAATAAAACATAAAAAAATAATTAAATGAACATTCAAAACGAAAAACAAAACGACCAAGTTCAAGAATTAATCATTGAAATTTGCAAAGAAGATTATGCGGAAAAAGTTGAAAACGCACTGAAGAAACAACGTAGAACAGCCCAAATTCCGGGTTTCAGAGTGGGAAATGCTCCAATGGGTTTGATTAAAAGAAATTATGAAAAATCTTATATTGCCGATATCGTCAATGACATGATGATTGAAGAACTATACAAATATATGCGTGAAAAGGATTTGCAGATATTAGGTGAACCGCTTCCCATTAATGAGAAAACTGTCGTTGATTTTGAAAATCCCGATAAATTCATCTTCGCTTTTGAAATTGCTTTGGAACCGGAAATCAATATTGACTACACCAAACTTTCTACCATCACACACTACCAAATTACTGCAACTTCAGACGAAATTGATGAATTTGTTATGAATTTGAGAAGACGTCACGGCGATTATTCATCTCCCGAAACCGCTGGCGAAACCGATTTTATTACGGTTGAATATGCGGTTGGCGACGGAACCAAAGACGGCAACTTCTACATGAATGACTTGACCGATGCCGGCAGAAAATTGTTCTTGAACAAAAACAAAAACGAAATTATCAACGCCGATTTGAATAAAATTTTCGATTCAGAAGCCAAACTAATCGCCTTTTTGAAAATGCAAGGCCAAGACTTTGTGAAAGACGAACCACGTCAAATTGACTTGACTATCAAATACATAGGTCGTCTTACCCCCGCAGAAATCAATGAAGAGTTCTATAAAAAAGCATATCCCGACGGCTCCGTTACTAACGAGGAACAAATGAAGAAAGCTGCCACAGAAAAAATTGAAGCCGAATGGGAATCTCATACCAAACGCTATTTTATGAATGAAGCCATCGGCATTCTTCTCAAAGAAGTTAAAATGGAACTTCCCAAAGAATTTCTTAAAAAATTCATCTTGGCATCTCAAAAAGATATCACCGCAGAAGCATTAGATGAAAAATATACCGAATATGAAAATTCATTTAAATGGCAACTGATTGAGAATAAATTGGCAAAAGAAAATGATATTAAGGTTTCCGAAGAAGAGATCAAAAATTACATTCGCCAGTATTTCATGGAAAATTATTTCGCCAATTTTAGCAACGAAGACGTAGCAGAACGCGTTGATACATTGGTAAATGATGCGATGAAAAATAAACAAGACACCAAAAATATCTATGACCAACTCTTCGATAGTAAGTTGATGGATATTTTAGCTCAAAAGATGCAAACGCAAACCCAAAAAGTGACTTTTAAAGAGTTTACAGAAGCGGTTCAAGGCGGCAAAGAGGGCGACAAAAAAGGAAAATCCAAAAAAAGTGACAAGGGCGAACAACTGACCGACGAAGCTGCTGAAAGCAAACCCAAAGCAAAAGCCAAGAAAGAGACTTCAGAGGAAAAACCTGCCAAAGAAACGAAAGCAAAAAAATCAGCGAAAAAGGAATAAACATGAAAAACGAATTTAGAGAATATGCGACCAAACATCAAGGTATCAGAAGTTTACATTTAGATAAATACACTTCTACCATTAATGATTACTTGACTCCGTATATCATTGAAGAACGTCCGATGAATATCACGCAATTAGATGTTTTTTCAAGATTGATGAAGGACAGAATTATCTTTTTGGGAGTACCGATTGATGATGACGTTGCCAATATTATCCAAGCGCAATTACTGTTTTTGGAATCGCAAGATTCGGAACGTGACATTCAGATATACCTAAACACGCCGGGTGGCTACGTGCATTCCGGTTTGGGCATTTATGACACCATGCAATACATCGGACCGGATGTTTCCACTATTTGCACAGGTATTGCCGCTTCAATGGGAGCCGTTTTGCTCTGCGCCGGTGCTAAAGGCAAAAGATTTGCACTCCCCCACTCTCGCGTCATGATTCATCAACCCCTAGGCGGTGCACAAGGTCAAGCCTCTGACATCGAAATCGAAGCACGCGAAATCCAAAAATTGAAAAAAGAACTTTACAACATTATCTCCAAACACTCCGGCAAAGATTATGACCAAGTGTGGAAAGATTGTGACCGCAATTATTGGATGATTGCCGCAGAAGCTAAAGAATATGGCATGATTGACGAAGTACTCGTTAGTAACAGGTAGTAACATGGCGAAAAGCACAAAGAACAAAAACTACTGCGACTTTTGCGGTGAGCAGGAAACTCCTCAAAATCAACTTATTTATGGTGTTAGCGGTGCAATCTGCGAAAACTGCATCAACTTGGCTCATAATATCCTGAACGACAGATCTGCCGAAAGGGTGAAACAAAATCGTAACTTCAAAGTTAAGTTACTGAAACCAAGTGAAATAAAAAATAAATTAGACCAATACGTCATCGGTCAGGAAGAAGCTAAAAAAGTTATTTCCGTTGCAGTTTATAACCATTATAAAAGAATCTTATATACCCAAGATGTCGATAAAGATGTTGAAATTGATAAGTCAAATATTATTATGATTGGCGAAACAGGAACAGGTAAAACATTGATTGCTAAAACAATAGCAAAAATGTTGGACGTTCCTTTCTGCATTGCCGACGCCACCGTATTTACGCAAGCCGGCTATGTGGGAGAAGATGTGGAAAGCATCCTTACCCGTCTCCTGCAAGCCGCCGATTACGACGTGGCTAAAGCCGAAAGAGGTATCGTTTTCATTGATGAAATTGACAAAATCTCCCGTAAAGGCGGCGAAAATCCATCTATCACCCGAGACGTTTCCGGCGAAGGCGTGCAACAATCTTTACTGAAACTCTTGGAAGGTTCTAAAGTCAATGTGCCCCCCGAAGGCGGGCGTAAACACCCCGAACAAAAATTTATTGTCGTTGATACTCAAAACATTCTCTTCATTGGGAGCGGTGCTTTCAATAGTATTGACAACATTATCGCCGAAAGAATGAATACCAAAGTTATTGGCTATAATACTAAAAATAAGGAAATTGACAAAGCCAACATGCTGCAATATGTGTCCGCACAAGACCTCAAATCGTTCGGACTTATTCCCGAATTGTGCGGAAGATTCCCCGTTATTACTTATTTGAACAGCTTGGACGAAGAGGCACTCCGTAAAATATTAATTGAACCGAAAAATGCACTTATTAAACAGTATATCAAGCTGTTTGAAATGGACGGCATCCACCTTCAGTTCGATGACGAAGCACTCAATTATATCGTTCGCAAGGCTGTTGAATTAAAATTAGGTGCCCGCGGTCTGCGCTCTATCATTGAAAAAATTATGACTAACGCCATGTTCGAGTTTCCCGATTCCAAAAAACGAACGATTACCATTGACCTGAAATACGCTCAAACACAATTTGAACACTCTATTTATCGTTTCTTGTCTAATGAATCTTAAAATAATTTATCATGTCCCGAAAATCCATTCTCACAGTATTGTGCATTTTTTTGTCCACCATTGGATTCTCACAAAAAGCAATCATCAATGGAACAATTATCAATAACAAATTTAAAAATGTAGAATTAATTTCTGCTACCGACAAGAGCTTGCCGGCGTTGGCAAAAACCGACATACAAACCGACAAATTTACCCTCGCAGCAGAAATTGGGACGACCGACCTTTTCTTTTTAAAAATGGGCGACCAAGGTCAAAATGACGTTTTCCTCATCTGCCTCGCCCCTAAAGAAAATATTCAAATAACCATCGATGGAAATAACCTTAAACGCGTGGTGTCCGTCTCCGGTTCCGCCTCTATGTCATTTGCCAAAAAATTAACCGACATTATGATGTCCAAACAAAAATACTTGGATAGCATTAATAGTCTGCTCCAACACGACAAAAAACAATTGGCATATTCCGGTTTTGCTACACAATTTATTAAATATCAACAAGTTAATAAAGAATGGGACGACAATATCCATTCTGCTATTATTTGGAATGACTCATTATTATCATGTATGAATCAAGAAACCATTTCAGACGGAAATCTTATCAAAAAGAATGTTTCCACGTTTCTTACTTCTACGATAAAATGCATGAAACTATTGAAAAATTACTACGCTTCATATCAAAATTACATCGACAATATTGCTTCGAGTTTGTCAATTTCTACCAACCCAATTGAAAATCAAGAAAGTTTCAATCATGATGTGGCTGAATTTGTAAGAGTGATGGATTTACATCATCAATGGGTGCAAACCAATATGCAGGAGTATGCCTCCAAAATTGATGCATTGACGACCCAATACGATGAACTGTTTTACGATAATCAATTAGAAACCAGCAAGGCAAAAGTTAGTTTTGCCAATAGTATTTTGGCTGTAATTCAACAATATAGTGCCAAAATTTCCGCTGATAAAACCACTTTCATCGAACAATCCAACCAACTAACGGAGTTGGGCGGGCAAATCAACAATAATGCAAAAACAAAAATTCAGCAAATTGTTTCAAATTACCAGCAGATTTACGATAAGGAGAACCGTAATCAAAACGAAGCCATGCGCAATTTGATGATAGAGAACAAACATAATTTGGCGGCTTTGATGTTTTTGGATAACTTTACGCAAGATAAGGCTTTGGTTGCTGAGGTTATCAACGGCTTAAATGAAACATATCCGAACCATCCCATTGTAAGTGGACGATATAAATCCATTAGTTCCCCGCAATACCGAACCTCGGAAGGCAGTCCTGCGCCGGAATTGGCATTCCCTGGCGTTGATGGGAAAATTCGCAAATTGTCGGACTTGCGCGGGAAAGTAGTTTTAATCGATTTTTGGGCTTCATGGTGCGGCCAGTGCAGACGCGAAAATCCTCATGTAGTCAGGGAATATGCAAAATATCACTCCAAAGGATTTGAAATATTCAGTGTTTCCCTTGACAAAACCAAACAAAACTGGACAGATGCTATTGCCAAGGACAATCTTTCGTGGCCCAACCACGTCAGCGACTTAAAAGGCTGGGGATCAGAAGCCGCCAAAATCTACGGTGTTAATTCCATTCCCGCCACTTTCCTCATTGACCAAGAGGGAAATATCATTGCCAAAAATTTGCGCGGCGAAGCACTCTCGAATGCCTTAAAACAAATTTTCGGAGAATAAATTGTTATATATGAGAAAGTTAGCAGCTGTATGGACTCTGATTCTTCTCGCTTCTTTTATTAGCCTTCAATCACAAAATATTGGAAATCAATATCAAATGATAGAAACAATTAAAGGAGATTTCCTTACGTGTGATATGAAGGGAAATCTTTTTATGATGAGTGATGCATCCCTTTACAAATTTAATCAGGAAGGGCAAATCTTATTCTCCTATTCGAATTTATTTTTAGGAACAATCGCTTCGGTTGATGTTTCTAACCCGTTGAAAATTATGGTTTTCTACAAAGATGCCGGCAAATTAGTATTCTTAGATGAAAAGCTAACGCCTATCACCGAACCCATTGACCTGCTGAGCCGAAACTACTTTAATATCTCCTTGGCTGCATTTTCTACCGATAACCGCATTTGGTTGTATGATAACGTTAAAAATGAATTAATAACGGTAGATTTTCAACTCAACGAATTGCAAAAGAATCATTTAACCATTGAACTACTCAACCCGCGGCAAATGAATACCTTCAAAGAAAAAAACGTGTTCATTCAAAATCCAGGCAGCGGTATTCTTTTTTTCGACAATTTTGGAACTTATTTGAAACTAATTCCGATACAAACTACCGCCATCGCGCAAATTGATGATCAGTTCATCTATTATCTCAAGGACAATCAGTTACTTGCATATAACTATCAAAAGCTCAATCAAATAGAAATTTGCACGTTTACGGACGATGTTCGACAAGCCATTTTTATGCACGGGAAAGTATTTTACCTTTCTAACAACGGATTGTATAACAAACTCATCATCAAATGAAAAAGAGATTGATTTTCATTATTGCGATTTTCATCTCTACTTCTGCCACGGCGCAGAAGAATTTTGACTTTCGCTTTTGGGAAGATTCACTGATTCGTTTGCGCGACGAGGTCATCTCTGCTTCAACGGAAGTCGAACGTTATTCTTTAAACGAAGACTTTATGAATGTTTTGGAAAGTGTTCTGCGTGAGAAGAATGTGTTTAAATTTGAATGGGATTCCGTTAAGAATTTTTCCATCCTTGCATCGCCGGATAAATTGTTCAAAATCTTTACATGGTTTGTTGAAAAAGACGATTATACCGTTGAAAATTTCGGATTTATTCACGTTTATAACGAAGGACGAAAAAAATACATTATTTATCCGCTTTTTGACAAACGAAATGCCATTGATTACCCGCGCACGTGCATCGGCAATCACAACAAATGGTACGGTGCTGTTTATTACAAAATAATTCCGTTAAAAGGGAAAAATAAGACTTATTACACCTTGTTGGGCTGGAATGGCAAAGACCTCTTTACCAATGAAAAAGTAATTGAAGTCCTTTATTTCAAACAAGATATGTCACCCGCATTTGGTGCAAATGTCTTTAAAAAATACCCTGAAAAATCATATCGCATCATTTTTGAATATGCAAAAGAAGCCGTTTTTTCTTTAAAATATGAG
>Ga0265294_10006144_pt1 | contig 14495 bp, 17 predicted proteins | sample MunlanPumphouse3_FD_192504 | JGI IMG/M metagenome (GOLD analysis project Ga0265294, IMG submission 192504) | Groundwater microbial communities from a municipal landfill in Southern Ontario, Canada - Pumphouse #3 | ecosystem: Environmental > Aquatic > Deep subsurface > Groundwater | place... | reverse complement strand
ACCAGAAGGTTTTCCATACCCAAGAACTACCGCTCTGATTTAACCACTTTTATTATTATAAATCATTTAAAAGTTAAATACAAGTGATACTCAAAGTTCGAGGTTCGAAAAATCGGAAAGGCACTGCTTCGCAAGCAATGCCTTTTTAATGTATAATGCATAATTTATTTCTGCCTTACAAGACGGAACGGTGAGGGCACCGTTCCCTACCCTTCAGTAGGAGTATCTCCTATAATACCCCAACTGCCTTCATCGCTTCACTGATTATTTGCGTTTCAGCGGTTGATGCTTCCACTAAAGGTAAACGAAGTTTCCCTGCAGGACGACCAGCAAGAGCAAGAGCTTTCTTCACAGGAATAGGATTAGAAGTTACAAACAAAGCCTTAAAAATCGGATACAACTGTAAATGAAGCCGACAAGCCTTTTGGACATCTCCATCCAAATAGGCATAAATCATCTCTCGCATTTCTTTAGCAACTAAATGTGCCACAACACTGATAATACCATAACAACCCACAGCCAGCATCGGTAAAGTTAAAAAATCATCACCACTATAAACATAAAAATCTTCCGGTACTTTTGTTTTTAAAATGGAAATTTGATCTAAATTTCCACTAGATTCTTTTACAGCGGCGATATTAGGGATAGCTGCCAATTTGGCTACAGTATCTGGTAATAGATTAGCCGCCGTCCTCCCGGGTACATTATAAAGAATAACCGGCAAATCTGTTGTTGCCGCTATTGTTTTAAAATGCTGGTATAAACCTTCTTGATTAGGCTTATTATAATACGGAGTCACCAACATAATCCCATCAACACCGGTGCGGGTTGCCTCCTCGGTTAAATGAGCAGAATCAAGTGTGCAATTGGAACCCGTTCCGGCAAAAACCCAAGCCTTTGCCCCTACAGCTTCTTTAATTGCTTTAAATAAATCCAGTTTTTCTTCCTTACTCAAAGTAGGTGATTCACCAGTCGTACCAGATATAACTAAACCTTCATTACCTTCTGCAATTAGTTGTAATGCTAATTTTTGTGCCCCTGCAAAATCTATACTTAAATCATCCTTAAAAGGAGTAATCATCGCCGTAAGCAGCCTAGGAAAATTATTCATAAACAACCGCCCCTTTTTTTTAATTTATCTTAATTGTCTAGTTCTAAAACTTCTTCTAATCCTACCTTAAGTCCTTGCCACAAGTGTACTTTGCGCACAGCCATAAGAATTCCCGGCAAAAAAGATTCCCGCGAAAAAGAATCATGCCTAATCGTAAGCAGCTCCCCTGTGCCTGCCAAAAGCACTTCCTGATGAGCAATCAGACTTTTCAACCTAACGCTATGAATTCTAACCCCACCAAAATCCCCACCACGACAACTGGATTGCGAAGGATTCTCTTCCCTCGCCTCTCCCGTAGAAAAATCTTTCGTCATACCACGCGCCGTAGCCAGAGCTGTTCCCGAAGGGCTATCGATTTTTTTATCATTATGATACTCAATAATTTCTCCCTGTGTATAATATTGCCCGGCCTCCCGCGCAAATTTCATCATGAGTACAGCACCCAGAGAAAAATTCGGAGCAAGAAACATCGAGGTATTATTTTGCTTAGCCAGACGATCAAACTCTACTAAATCTTGCTCATCTAAGCCAGTAGTTCCTGCTACTATAGCTATGCTTTTCTTTAAAACAAGCGGAATGTTTTTTTGCGCCGCTTGCTTATGTGTAAAATCAATGACCACATCTGGTTTCTTTTCCATAAGCACGTCTTCCAACTTATCTGTGATCTGAACTCCTAAAACAGGAATTCCCGCTAATTCCCCTGCATCTTTACCCATGTTTTGGAGATCAACTGCCCCTACTATTTGCAAATCAGCATATTGACTTAATCCTTTAATGATGGCACAACCCATCTTTCCACTAGCACCGATCACCGCAATTTTAATACACTTCATTAACAAAGCCACCCTCCTTTGTTTCTTATTTTTTCCGGATAAAACAAAAAACAGCCACAGGTCCGCCTATCGCTGTATAAACTATAGCACCTGCCTCCCTCCCTTTGTGAGATAGTTCTCCATCTGATTACGGGATGTAAATCAGATGACAGTACTGCACTTATTTAATGCAGTCCCAGCATAGTAACTAGGCTCATCACTACACTTCGGCGAAGATCCCTTTCATCCAGTTCTTAGCAGCCGGCTCCCCGGATTACTCTTGATTTTCGCAACCCCTACCTCACTCCATGGAGTGAGGTAATATTTTTTAGTTTTAATCTATTGTATGATGTAGAATTCCTTTTGTCAATAATTAAATCGTTTATAGTTAAAATGTGTTTCATCAAGATCGACGATAATAACCTCATTCCCAATCTTTTTGACACAACTCCAAGGGATCGTAAAATTATTCCGATCTAAAAAACCAAATAAACCACTTCTACTAGGAAGCAAAATTGACTGAATTTCTCCCGTTTCACTATCAATAACCAAATCAGAATCAGCTACAATCCCTAAACGTCCGCCATTTTGAATATTAACAATATCTTTGCCAATCAATTCACTTAATCTAACTTGAAACATGGAACTCTCCCTTCCCTCATGAATTTAAATGAAATTAAAGCTTATGGCTGATTTTATAATATAAAGCTAGAAATATTGGCTGAAAAAGAGCTAAGACAATGGCAATAGCAGCTAAATAATCTACCGACCAATCAAAAAAAACAAGTCTTTCCGGCATAGAAATTTTCAAAAAAGAGGTTAATAAAATCAAAGCCAGATAAATACCTCCCGCCACAGCTACCAACTCACCAATAGCTAGCGAAGCAGGAGATTCTACTATATTTTCCAACTGAGCTATATTTCTTATCCTCTGCAGATTTTTCTTCGTCTTGATTGCCCCCAATACTAAAAACAATACGCTTAGAAAAAAGATTAATTTTCCCATAGAACCCCCCCTTTTACTTCATTATTATGCAGATAAAGAAGGGTTATGCTTGATATTTATTTATCGTAAATGAGGCTTAAGGTAAAAAAGATTGCAGGTCAAGCGGCTTTGCTAATGGCCCGATTGTGCTTAAGGTATAATGGTTGTCCTTAAATAAATCACCGGCAAGTATTTTGACATCCTCCAAGGTTACCGCAGAGATACGCTCCACAATTTCCGAGAGAGGAACAATGCGATTTAAACACAGCTCATTTCGCCCCAATCTAGTCATACGGCTACTAACGTTTTCCAATCCCAAAAATAAATTTCCTTTAATCTGCTCTTTAGCCCTGTGCAATTCCTTTTCTGTGATGCCCTTAGCCACTATTTCCTGGATCTCTTTTAACAATAAGTGAATAACCTCATCATATTTCGTGGGGCTAGTACCTGCATAAAAAGTAAAAAGACCTGTATCACAAAAAGCACTATGATATGAAAAAACAGAATAAGCAAGACCTCTTTCTTCCCTAATCGACTGTACTAAACGGGAAGATAGCCCTCCCCCCAAAACATTATTGAGAATATACAAAGTATAGAGCCTCTCATCATTCTGTGCTAACCCTCTGGTTCCTAAACAAATCTGAACTTGTCCAGTTTCACGAGTTAAATTAGAAGTCTCAGCTCGTGTGTTTTGAGGTGCAGAAAGATTAACTTCAGCTTCCTGTGGCCTCATCCCTGTAAAAATTTGAGCTACTTTGTCTTGAACCTCCTGATGTTCAAGATTCCCAGCTATCGCAATCACCAAGTGCTTTGGCAAATATGTTTCTTGCAGATAATTAACAACATCTTCCCTTCCTATTTTTTCCAAAGATTTAATCGCCCCTAAAATTGGTTTTCCTAGGGGATGGTCGGGCCAAGCCGTTTGCACAAAAAAATCATGAATGAGCTCATCAGGTGTATCCTCATACATTTTAATCTCCTCTTCGATGACACCTCGTTCTTTATTGATTGCTTTTTCCGTAAAAGTTGAATTGAAAAACATGTCTGACAAAACATCAAGCCCTAAGGTAAAATGCTCATCGAGAGTTTTGGCGTAATAACAAGTAAACTCTTTCGTCGTAAAAGCATTCAACTGCCCTCCGACAGAATCGAGAGCCTCGGCAATATCAGCAGCCGAACGTTGTTTTGTACCTTTAAACATTAAATGTTCAATAAAATGGGCAATCCCTTCCTTCCCTTCCCTTTCATGGCGTGAGCCCGAGCCTACCCAAATCCCTGTAGAAACTGAACGTACCCCGGGAATTTTCTCGGTAATAATTCTTACCCCATTTTTTAATTGTGCTTTAACCACATCATCTTTCTGCATAAGACTGAATCTCCTTTGTTTTTATTCCATATTCGATTAACTTTTGGGCATCTCCGTAACGATCAAACGAATTAAGCACCACGACAATTATTTGCTGCTGCTCATATTTTGCCGAAGCCACCAAACATTTTCCGGCCTGAACGGTTGTACCTGTTTTAACACCGGTAATCGCAGGAAAAGACCACAAAAGCCGATTCGTGTTTTTAATGAAAACTGATTTAGGGGGGTTTGTCCATTTCATTGTATACTCTTTTGTCGCCACAATCTTACTGAAAATCGGGTTTTGTAAAGCATACCGTGCCATTAGAACTAAATCATAAGCTGTAGTTAAATGAGCCGGATGAGGTAAGCCATTAGTATTATAAAAAGTAGTATTATAAGCTCCCAAAAGCTGTGCTTTAAAATTCATTAAGCCCACAAATTCTTCTTCACTAGGGGCAAGATGTTCGGCAATAGCCACACAAGCATCATTCCCTGATTTAATTAGTGCACCATGCACAAGTTCCCTTAAAACCAACTGGTCAAAAGCCCTCAGATGCAGAGAAGCCTCCCCCACGGCAGCCGCATTTTTACTTATAGTTACAACCTCCTCTAAACGCCCGCTTTCAATAGCTAGTATTGCGGTTAAGATCTTCGTGGTACTAGCCGGAGCCCGCAACTGAAAAGCATTTTTTTGATATAAAACCGCCCCCGTTTCTCCATCTATAGCCACAGCAGAGGCTGCACTAATACTTGGTAAAGCAAATACTGGCTTTGCCGCATAAAGCAGGGTAAAGATAAAACAAAACGAAATAAAAAAGATAACCTTAATTCTAAAATTAGTATGGCTATAATTAGCTAATTTATTATTTAACAATTTCTGTTACCTTTTTAAATAAATACCCTTCCTTGTGCAAAGAATCAATTAATGTGGGCAGAGCCTGTAAAGTACAGTTTTTAGGATGCATCAAAATTAAAGAACCATGATCAACTTTAGGAAGGATACGCCTTAAAATTACTTCAGGAGAAGGATCCTGCCAATCTATTGTATCTAAAGTCCACATAATTGTCTTATAGTCAAGAGAATCTGCAGCTTGCAACACTGCCTTCCCATGTTCACCATAGGGCGGGGCAAATATTTTAGCTATCTTTATTTTTAATTCCTGAAAAACTTTTTCTGTAGAAGTAATCTCATCCATATTCTGTTCCAAAGTTAATTTATTAGGATAAGGATGTGAATAACCATGATTGCCGATCTCATGTTCTTCACTAGCAATTTTTAAAATAATTTCTGGGAATTTTTTAGCAAATCTTCCTGAAACAAAAAATGTTGCCTTAACTTTCTTTTCTTGCAATACTTGTAATAATTCTGGAATAACCTCTTCGCCCCAATCAACATTAAACATCAAAGCCACAGCTTTTTCTTGCGTATCACCTATATAAATCGGATTGATCATCGGTTCAGTTTTATTCGTAAAATTACTACAAAAAACAAAACCCGTCAGTAGCAGCAAAACAATGATTAAATACCAAACAATTCGCCTTTTACTAATAAAAAAGACGTGCATTCTCTCTTCACCCCTTTTATGATGTATTACCATAATCTATATGCAGGGTGAATTAAAATAATTAGCTTCCACGCAAAATTAAATAAAAATGCGTGCAATAATAACTGCACACACGCATTTTCTTTTTAGTATGTTTCACCTATTGTTTAATTAATTGCACCTTATTTACCTGACTCTTTGCTAAGATTGTTTTGCTGACGCAGAACTTCTTTACGGGAAAGATTAATCCTGCCTTGACGATCAATTTCCGTAACCTTAACCAAAATTTCATCGCCGATAGAAACAACATCTTCCACGTTATTAGTACGTTCTTCCGCTAGTTGGGAAATATGCACAAGCCCTTCTTTCCCGGGTAATATTTCTACAAAAGCACCAAATTTCATAATCCGCATAACTTTACCCATATATATTCCGCCAACCTCAACCTCTTTTGTTAGCTCCTCAATCATGCGGAAAGCTTTTTCTCCGGCTTCTACGTTTACAGCAGCAATAAAGACACGTCCGTCATCTTCAATATCAATTTTCGCTCCGGTTTCATCAACTATTTTTTTAATAATTTTACCACCGGGGCCAATGACATCTCTAATTTTTTCCGGATCGATGGTCATAGTAATAATCCTAGGAGCATATGGTGATAATTCAGAGCGAGGCTCCGAAATAGCCATCAAAATTTTATCCATAATAAACGCTCTACCTTTACGAGCCTGTTCCAAAGCATCTCTTAAAATATCTCTATTAATCCCGGCGATTTTAATATCCATCTGGATCGCCGTAATCCCTTTACTGGTTCCGGCAACTTTAAAATCCATATCGCCATTAGCATCTTCCAGCCCCTGAATATCAGTAAGAATAGAATAGTTTTCTCCTTCTTTAATTAAGCCCATCGCAATTCCTGCTACAGGGGCTTTAAGAGGAACTCCTGCATCCATAAGTGAAAGGGTGCTTCCACAAACACTAGCCATAGATGAGGACCCATTTGATTCTAAAACTTCAGAAACAAGACGAATTGTATAAGGAAATTCCTCTTCTGAGGGAATCATCGGTTCAAGAGCTCTCTCGGCCAAAGCACCATGACCAATCTCTCTTCTGCCTGGTCCGCGCATAGGTCGTGCTTCACCTACACTATAAGGAGGAAAGTTATAATGATGCATATAACGTTTCGATTCCTCCACTCCTAAACCGTCTAAAATCTGTTCATCACCTATCGCCCCTAATGTGGCAATTGTTAAGGCTTGAGTTTGCCCTCTTGTAAAGAGACCACTACCATGAGTTCTTGGCAAAACACCCGTCTCACAAGTAATTGTCCGAATTTCATCCAAAGCTCTACCATCAGGTCTAATTTTATCCACAGTAATTAGTTTTCGGATATAACTCTTTATCATTGTCTCTAAAACATTTTTTATATCCTTAAGATTATCTGGATATATTTCTGAGAAATGTAATAAAGTATCATCTTTAATTTTTTTCACAGTTTCTTCTCGTTCCTGTTTATCTTTATTTATCAATGCTTTTTGTAAAGACTCTTCGGCATATGCTTTAACGGCATCTTCTAAGTCAGAATCAATTACATAAAGAGCAGGTACCTGTTTTTCCTTAGCCAAACCTAATTTCAAAGCATCATCTCGAAATTCTTCAATAAATTGCACTATTTCCTTAATTTTCTCATGGCCAAACATAATTGCATCCAAACAAATTTCTTCCGATATTTCTTTACTTCCTGCCTCTACCATCATCACCGCATCTTTAGTTCCTGCTACTACTAAATGAAGCTCACTCTTTTCAGCTTCTTCTACAGTTGGATTAATAACTAATTGACCGGCAACATAACCTACCACAACAGCCCCTATCGGTTCTTGAAAAGGTATGTCCGAAAGATGGAGTGCTGCAGAAGCAGCATTAATCGCCGTTACATCAGGCAAATTATCTTGATCCACAGACATCACGGTAGCCACAACCTGTACATCATTGTGATAACCTTTAGGGAAAAGAGGACGAATCGGTCGGTCAATAAGTCTACTGGAAAGAATAGCTTTCTCACTAGGACGACCTTCTCTTTTAATAAATCCTCCCGGGATTTTTCCTACAGAATAAAGCCGTTCCTCATAATCTACGGTTAACGGGAAAAAATCAATTCCTTCCCTCGGTTCAGCTGAGGAAGTAGCTGTTGCCAGCAAACAGGTATCACCATAACAAATAAAGACTGCCCCTCCAGCCTGTTTACCCATCCTTCCTGTTTCCAGAACTAGCTTTCTTCCGGCTAAATCAAATTGCTTCCTTAAAATTGGATATGGATATTCCATTTAATATTTTAACCTCCCTACCTTTATTTCATTTTAATTTATTAAAGCCCAGATGTAGACTTAATTCTACACAGCTTTTATTATTTCCTTCCCTTAGAAGATAAATAACTAAAAAATAAGAGCGGATTTACCGCTCTTATTTTTATCTGCGAATACCCAAACTCTCAATGAGAGTTCTGTATCTATTTAAGTCCTTTTCCTTAAGATAATTTAACAAATGCCTGCGCTGACCAACCATTTTTAGAAGTCCGCGCCTAGAATGATGATCTTTGGTATGAACCTTAAAATGTTCCGTTAAGTAATTAATTCTCTCCGTTAAAAGAGCAATCTGCACCTCCGGAGAACCGGTATCCTGCTCATGGAGACGATATTTGTTAATAATTTCATTTTTCTTTTCCTGACTAAATGTCATGCTAATCTTCACCTCCTTGTTTATTCACCGTAGCCAAGTTAAACGTTGGTGATTCGTTTAACCTAGTCCACGCTGACCTTTGCAGTGTTAATTATAATTTATTTTTAAAAGCAATGCAAGTGCTTTTTGTAAATTCCTTCAATATCAAGGAGCTTTAGGAACAATAACGACATCCTCCATTTTACATTCAGTTATTTTCATAACGAGGTCAGCAATCCTGGCAATCTCATCCTGACGCAATCCCTGTGAAGGCACAACCACCATTACCGTGGGAGACTCAATTACTGCTGCGGCATCAGTAAAACCCTTAGCCAGCAACGCACTTTCGATCTTAGTTTCCTTCCCCAGATTATTGGTCAGCCATAATAATTTTTTTTGAGCATCTAAACGTACCTCCGCATTAGAATTAGGATTGTTAATAATTTCATTAAATATCTCTATCTGTTCGCTGCGCGTTCTCTCCCTCTCTAACCGATACTCACTGAAAAAACTGTCCGTTATTTCATTTCCCCTTTCGGGAACAATGGTAATACTAGGTTCAGAAATTGTTTCCTTCTCCATAACCTCCTTAGGCTTTTCTAGCACAGCAAGCTCCTCTTCCCCAGCTACAGTTTTTTTCTCCTGCTGAGAAGAAGAAGTAAACGCAAACCAAACAAAAGACAGGCACAACAACATCAATCCAAAGGTCAACAAACTTTTAAAACGAATAAAGATCGTCGTCATAATTATTCCCTACCTTCCTTAGGAAGTATTATTATTCTATGTGCCGGTAAAGCAAATAAGGACTGAACCGCCCTACTTAATTGAATTTTTATTTCTACATTTTTTGCCCCCTCTGCTACTACCAGTACGCCTTTAATCTGTGGACTTTTTTCTTTTAGTAAAAGAGGCTCATTTCTCCCCTGTACCAAGACATATTCTGCTTTTTCATTAACTTCATTAGTTACTCTTCCCCCTCCGTCTGTAGTTTTTTCTTCAATTGTTGATTTTTGATTAGTAACATTACACGCGTAATCCTGTTCAGACCCTGACGCCAAACTAACAGCTACAGCAACACGCCCCACTCCTTCCACTTGGCTTAAAATATTCACCGCCTGTCTGGCCAAAACTTCCTCAAGACTAACTAAGGAAGAGGAAGAAGACGTATTATTGATTATTTCAGAAGATTCTCTTGGTGTTTCCGGAGGAAATGCATTTTCCTTTTTACCTAAAAACATCCCCGGAACAACCATTAAAGAAATTCCCAAAATTATTAATAAAACAATACCCCCAATCCCTAATTTCCCTTTTGGGTCAAGCAGAGATTTATAAAAACCCTTCATCAATTTCACCTCCAACCTAAATAAATCTAACGTTTATTTGTCCCTCTTTTAATCCGAAATATTGGCACAACAGCTTCCTAATCTCTGCCTGGAGCAATTCTTCCGGTTTAATCAACTCCAGCCCCCTTCCCCCTTCTTCCCCCTTTCGCTCGACAAAAACAATAACTTCTCCCAATAACTCTCTATGCTCTCTTTCTCTTGTCTGATCGAGCTTAACTTGTACTTCGGCTTCATTAACACCATGAACCAGCTTAATTAAAGACTCCATTTGGCACTCTAATTTTTGCTGATAATTTTCCCAAAACAAATCTTGATTTACTTTTTGTAAACGCTCCCCCTGTTCTAAAACACTGTTAAACTGTAGTCGATCTTCCTGTTGCCAAACAAATGCTTCTAAAGCTTGCTGTTGATTAATTAATTTTAGCATGGGATTTAAGATTGCCAGCAAAATAAAAAGCCCCATGACAACCTTGACAAAGCGCTGCATACTACTAGAAGGCATAATCATCTCTAAAAACGTAGTTAAAAGAATAATCAGCATAATCTGGCGAACTAAATCTATTAAAACAGTCATTTAAACACACCTACCTAAGCATTACCGTAAAATTGGCCGTACCTACAATAATTGTAATCGTCATAAAAAACATGATGGTCACGGAAGCTACCGCCGCAAAAGTTAGGAAAAGGCATCCTGCCATTTCTTCTAAAGTATTCGCTAACAAAGAGTCACCCAAAGGTTGTAATAAAGCAGCAGCCAGACGATAGACCACAGCAAGTGCCAAAATCTTAATGACAGGAAAAAGAATAATCGCTCCTAAGACTAGAACACCGGTCAAACCAAGCGCATTCTTCAAAAGAAGAGATCCCCCAATTACTGCATCTAAAGCATCGGCAAACATATTACCGGCGACAGGAACAAAAGCCCCCGTCATATATTTGGCAGTTCGTAACGTAACACCGTCGACAACAGCACCCGCAACTCCTTCTACTGAGATTACCCCGATAAAAAGGGTTAAAACCAGCCCAATCCCCACCTTCGTCATCTGTTTAAAAAAACCAACAAGCCGCGATACTTTAAAATCATCGGAAATATTATTGGCAATACATAAAACAGACGTTAAAAAAATCAACGGGAAGATTATCTTTTGCGTAAAAGCAGACATGAAACTAAGAAAAAACAAAAGAAACGGCTGTAATAAAGCTGTAGTAGTTAGCCCTCCCACCGCCGTTAAAAGAACCAACAGAAGAGGCAGCAATAACTTCATAAATTCCACCATTTTATCAATAGTAGCGATACCGGCAGTAATCGCCACCTTAAAGGAACTAATGGCGAGAGTAATCACTGCCAAAAAGCAAATAAAATAAGCCAACCGAGCTACAGTCCCTTTTTCAAAAGCCGCTTGTAACGTCTGCAAAATTGTACAAACCACTGCAATAACTAAAAGCTTGCCTAATAAAGATAAATTAACAACCACTTCACGCCAAAAATAATTAACTATTTTTTTCAAGGCTTCCTGTGGAGAAAAATCTAGGTTACCTTTTTTGAACTTTTCCATTATTTGTGAAAAAGAGAATTCCGGGAGGATTAAGGCAATCTCCTGATCGATTTCTCTCATAAATGCCTCTAATTCACGAAGATCTAAACTTTGCTGCTGATTTTCCACTATTTGCTGTGGCGTAAAGGAGAGTTCGTCATGATGATTTGCCTTTGCGATTAAGGGACAAAAGATACTCCCTAAAACTAAGAAAAAGATTATCTTTCTTTTCATCTTCAACCACCTCAAGGTAAAAGCCGCAGAACAGATTCCATTAACGCCATAATAATTGGTAGAGCAAGCACCATCACCAATATTTTAGCGGCAAATTCAATCTTTGTTGCCGTAGAACCTTCGCCCGCATCCCGACAAATCTGAGCACCGAATTCAGCAATATAAGCAATGCCCATAATCTTTAAAACTACCGTTAAATAAAACATATTAATATTCGCCCGTGTCGCTAATTCCGCCAAAATGCTAATTACTGCCCCCACTTTACTGAGGGCATAAAGAAACAGCACCAAACCTGTGACCAAACTAATTAAAACGGCGATCTCCCGATTACTTTCCTTAACATATACAGCCAAAACTGCCCCGGTAAGCCCTATACCCACCACTTGAAAAATCTCCATCACAGAAAGAACACTCCTTTGACCTGATCCAATAATTCAGCCAAGAGCTGAATCACCATAATTAAAGCGATGGCCACCCCTGCTAAAGTAGCAATAAAAGAATATTCTTCTTTCCCCGCCTGCTTCAAAATTATATGAAAAATCGAGGTCAGAATACCGATCCCCGCAATCTGAAAAATCAACTCAACCTTCATAAACCTTCTCCTCTTCTCTTAAATCAAAATTAGCACGATCACTGCTCCCAAAGAAAACCCCAGATATTGCCACAGCTTTTGATTTTTAACTTGTTCTTCCTCGGCAACTTTTTCTACCAGAGATAGCTGTTTTCGAGTCAACGCAATATTCTTTACTTGTTCCTCTTTAGCAGACCCACCTAACCCATGGCCAAAAACATATAATAATTCCGTTTCTTCCTTGGTCAAAGGCACTTCCCCACCAAGAGCCCTCACCCCTGCGGCCCAAGCTTCAGCCGCCGTTACACCCTTTTTTTCCTGTAAAACAGTAGCAGCCCTGATAAACAAGGGCTGACAATCTTTATGCATTTTTTGGCCGACCCTTTCCAAAGCCAAAGGTAAAGGTGTTGAGGTATAATTTATTTCCGTTTCCAACAAAGTCAACCCATTTTGCAAAAAACGGAATAATTCTGTTCTTTTCCTATAAATACTAGCAATTCTTAATCCTAAATAACTACAACCAGCCACTATACAAAAAGCACCTAATAATTTAAACATACTCATCTCAACTTTTCTAAATTTTTTCCATCTAAGATCATTTCCAATGTTCCGACACCTTTACGTCTGCTTAAAACAATGATTTTTTCAAAAAAACGCCAATTAATTAAGGCTTGTAGATTAGGTCTTGCTTTGATTTCCTCAAAACTACTGCCGTGAACAGTCGTAATTACCTTTACCCCAGCTTGTAAAGCATGATACAGTGCTTCCACATCTTCATTTTTGCCAATCTCATCTGTCGCAATAACCCCAGGAGACATAGATCTGATCAGCATCATCATTCCCTGTGCTTTAGGACAAGCATCTAAAACATCAGTTCTCAGTCCGATTTGAAACTGAGGTTCCCCCTGATACATCCCGGCGATTTCCGATCGTTCATCTACCAAACCTACATTTACCCCGGGAAAAAGCAGTTCCGGTATTCCCGTACTTATTTGCCTGACGAGATCGCGTAACAAAGTAGTTTTGCCACACTGCGGAGGAGAAATAATTAATGTATGATCAATCTGTTCCCTTTTCACAAGGTAAGGTAAAACATCATCAGCACAACCTAAAATCTGCCGACCGATACGATAATTTATACCCGAAAGGTCCTTCAATGTTTTAAGATACCCTTGTTCTAAAACACCTCGCCCCACAAAACCAATGCGATGCCCGCCGGGAATAGTAAGATAACCATTTTTGAATTCATCTTCCCACGCATAAAGAGAATTCTGACTCAATATTTGTACGGTTTTTTCCAGATCTTCCTTCGTGATGACATAACCCTGCTCTAATTGTAAAGTAAACTTTTTTTGTGCCGTTACCGTCATCTCCTTTGTTCCCACCCGAAAAAGAACCGGTCTTTTCACTCTTAGCCGAATTTCTTCAATCTCTCCCACAAAAGGCTGCAGCCCTTCACTTACTAGTTCCTGAAGTTGAGGAGACAATGCCTGAAACCAGGTCAAAGAAGATATGGTTAATGGTGAAGTTTCCATCCCAGATAAACACTCATTATTTTTTTCTTTATTAATAAAAACTTTAGCCATTATTTTTCTCTCCTTTCAAAACAACTTGAACAGCTAATATAATATATTGTCCAAGTTCTACTTTTATGCAAAAAAATAAAGAAGGGTTTTATCCCTTCTTTCCCTTTTACAATATTTTTTCTTTTTAATACGCTTACAAATTAGATTTGACCAAAAGGTTGTAAAGCTCTTCCCAAAATTCCATGTAAATAAGCAATCAAAACCCCATAATTAACGATGGGCACCCCAGTATCTTGGGCTTGACTAATTCGGTAAAGCATCGCCTTACGATTAAGCATACACCCCGCACAATGAATAACTAGAGCATAATCCCGCAAATTATCCGGGAAAGAATAGCCACTGCTATATTCAAAAACCAATTTCTTTCCTGTTTTCTGCTGCAACCACCGAGGAATTTTTACCGTACCAATATCATCAGACTGACGATGATGGGTACAAGCTTCGGCAATCAAAACCTTATCCCCGTCCCCCAATTTTTCTACAGCTTGCGCGCCTTTAACCAACTCATTTAAATCGCCTTTCTGCCGAGCAAAAAGAATAGAAAAAGAAGTTAACCACACATCTTTCGGTGTTTCCGCAGACACTTTTTCAAACACCTGAGAATCGGTAATCACTAAACGCGGCTTTTTTTGCAAATTCCCTAAGGTCGCTTTTAGTTGCTCCTCCTTCGTTACTACCGCCACAGCATTATGATCTAAAAGGTCACGCAAGGTT
>Ga0265294_10006142_pt1 | contig 14497 bp, 13 predicted proteins | sample MunlanPumphouse3_FD_192504 | JGI IMG/M metagenome (GOLD analysis project Ga0265294, IMG submission 192504) | Groundwater microbial communities from a municipal landfill in Southern Ontario, Canada - Pumphouse #3 | ecosystem: Environmental > Aquatic > Deep subsurface > Groundwater | place... | reverse complement strand
AGAGTAATATTTTGATACAATCAATTTAGGGCTTAATCTCGGTAAGCGATTAGGACTTAATGAAGAAATGCCAATATGCATGATACTGGTTTTTTGTGCTTCTAAAGATAATAGAATTATTGAATTGTGGCATTTTTGTCAAGAATAATTCAAAAATTTGTCATATGATATAATGAAGTCGAACACCGCGAATAATTGAACTTTATCTTAGGACAACGCTTTCGACTGGGGAGAACCCATGCTAAAAAAAATCGAAAAATTTACCCTATCAACACCATATTTGCTTATTTGTAGTGCTTTGGCAATCATCCTTTGGACTTTAAAACTTGAGACCATTGGAGTGCCAATCGTTTTGGTTTTGATGTTCGCCCAGTTTGTCCTTTTTAAAGATGCGATGCCTTCAGTGCCCCTATTATTTTCGGGATTATTTATGGTCAGCCAGGTTCTCAACGATTTTTCGGATATTCCTTTATATCTGTATATGACTCCACCGACGATTATTGTGGGAATGGTTATTCACATGATTCGTTTTAAAACCAAATTTTGGCAAGGGAAGATGCTTTGGGGCATCGTAATAATGTTTATAGCGATGGTACTTTCAGCGTTCAATGCAGAAGAAGTAACCATCTATTACTTGTTTTATTCACTAATTGGGCTGCTCTATGCCTTGGTGTACTTATTTTATCGAAACTCATTGGACAAAGACCATATTCAGTATTTATTAAAAACAATGGTTTTGATGGGGATGGTTGTAGCCATCGAGACATTAATCTATTATTTACGGGTTGATGATGTCTTATACGCGATAGAAAATAAGACGATTAAACTTGGCTGGGGTATTTCTAATTACATTGCGACCTATCTAGTCATGTTCATTCCGGCAACGATATATTTTGCGAAAAACGCTAAACATAATTATTTATGGGTTTTTATCGCTATTTTTGAAGTGGCTATGTTGTTATTTACCGCCTCACGAGGCGGTATACTTGCCTTTGCGTTCATCTCGATTTTTTTAGCTATTTATTTGTTTAAGTCCAATAATTGGCGACAAACATTACTGACAACCGCAACCGTCATTATGGCGATGGCGGTGATAATTGTGGTTAATTATGACTGGTTTGTCGTATTGATATCCCGATTTGAATCTGTTTTGCTCAACGATTCGGGACGGATGGAAATTTACGCAGAGGCTTGGCATGTCTTTTCCGAACACCCCTTGTTTGGCGGGGGACTGTTCGCAAGAATTGATGGTAATAACGTGTATCATATGTACCACAATACTTTTTTACATACCCTGGCGACACTTGGATTAGTTGGATTCGCTGGCTTACTATGGCAGTTGTATGTTCAATTCGCTGTTTTATTAAAACATATCACTTCGGCTACGGTTATCTTAATAATTGCCTTGCTTGGAGCGCATGTTCATGGAATGGTTGATAATATCTATTATATGCCTCAATTTATGATTTTAATGTTGATTATTGTTGCCGTCGTTGAGAAGAGCAACCTCCTCCTGGTGTCAAATCCGCCGATCTCAACGGTACCAACTGTGTAACGATAATCATTTAAAAACCGCGGAAATCCAAAATGGATCCGCGGTTTTTTAATAAGAAAAAGCAATTTCTTTAGAGGCAATTAAGTAAGTATTGGTCATCTTGAATCTGATAGTCTTGGTGATTGCCATTTCCTTGTCCATTACCGTTGTCTTCATCATTACCATTACCTTTTTCCGAAGAATTTCCTTTGCGGACGCCGGTATATTGACTTGATGCCGATTGATTGCCATGACGGTAGTTGACCATGAAGCGGTACTGATATGACAGTGTTGTTTCGTCATACTCAACGGTAACATTAATGTCGCCTTCTTCATCGACATTACTATTATTGCACGAATACTTTACCATAATATGCGCGGTTTCGGAATTGGCTTCAACTTTGGAAATTTGGAATTGGACTGTGTCATCGCCTTGTTCATAATTTACTTTGGCGGAAATGCGGTTTTCACTCACCGTCAATCCCATTACCATTTGTTGGGTTTGAACGTTATTTTCATAAATGGTATAGCGATATTGCTGATCAGATTCTGTCGACTGGTCTTCAATTGTGACGTAATTGTCTTGATCAATCATTGCGGTAATGCTGATTTGTTTCACGGACTGGGTTTGGGTAATCGTTCCCTGTAAAGCATATTCGTTTTCGGAGAGAATTAGTATTCCTTCTAGATGAGTGATATTACTGTTTTGCAAATCTTGAGTTTTGTTAAAATATATATCGTAGTTTACCACTTGATCTAAAAGATTTATAGCTTCGAAATGAATAAAGAAAGCATATTCCGGTCGATTGGATTCGCTGGTTTCTAAAGTGATGTTATCTTTATCACCAATCAATGTTTCTAAAGCGTTGATACACGTATTGAGATTGGTAATTTGATCTGCGATGTTTGGGGTTGTTACAGGAGCATCCAAGGGCAGATATGACAAGGAAAGGGACTCAACAGAACCGGTGAAAGCCATCGCTGAAACCGCTTGAAACCCAATGACCTCTTCATCGGTTGCTAAAGCCAGAGGCGTCACGGAGGGATTTATTATCAAGGTGTAAACGAGAATCGAAGTGAAGCCAAGAACAAATACTAAAACCGCAAACTGAAAAACCCGTCTTAAGTTTAAATGTGGCTTTACAGAATCGATAGGCATCGTTTCTGGGATGATATCGATAGTGGCTAAATCAATTTTATCGATCACATTGGGAATCTCTGATTCGGCAGTTTTTTTGATTAATGCTTTTATCATATTTAGTTTCATGGGTTTCACTCCTTTCTGAGGTATTTCTTCATTTTTTTCAAAGCTTGATTATAAATTCCTAAGACAGTGCCTAAAGGCTTGCTGGTTGTAGTGGCAATATCCTTAAATTTGGTATTTGATACGATTCTTAACAAAACAATTTGCCGTTCTGTTTCGTTAAGTGGCGTTAACAATTCAGCCATTGTATAATCGGTTTTGGGACTATCTAAATTTGGCTTATTGAACAGGTAATCTTGTTCTTGAGGGTCAACATATGTGATTGGCTTGGCATTGCGAAGGTAATCATAAGCCAAATTTTTGGCGATTTCAAATAACCAAGCCGCGAAATTACGTCCGCGTTGGTAAGAATGAATATTTTTAATCATTTTGGTATATGTGTCTTGCATCAAGTCTTCGGTAGCGCCCTGGTCTTTAACAATGGAGACGATAATAGAGTAGACACCGCGCTTGGTATGATCATAGATATAAGCAAAGGCTTTTTCGTCCTTGGCGATTAATAAATCTAAATAATCATCGAATTGATGTGCCATTGTATCACCCCGGCTTTCGCTGATAATTATATCATAAATTGCCGGGGTTGATACAGAATGGGACGGAAAATATATATTTATATATTAGTTGTTTTGTCCTGATTGTGATTGTTTATTTGACGATTGGTTACCATGACGATTCGTATGGCCTTTTTGGTGGTGGTACTCAGCATGGCCATCGGGTTTTACGTTATAATCATAAGTGGTTACTTCGGTGAGTTCGTCATATGTGGCAGTGATATGAATCATTCCGGATTCGGTAACATCACCGTTTTCAATTTCATATTTGATTTTAATATAAGTGATGTTGCCTTCAACTTCTTGGGTGAACACATATTTTCCACTAACATCACCATCGATGAATTCAAGTCTTGTTTTGATTTCATTATCTTCGGTTTCGACTTTGACTTTGCTACGGGATATGATTATTCCATCAGTAACAACTTCATAGAAGAACTTTTGTTCGCTATCTTCGGAATCGATTTTATAGCTTACTTTTACATAGTTGTCATGATCGATATAAGAACGAAGCAACATAATTTCTTCCGTTCCCTCGATAACTTTTTTGCCTTCAAGATTGTAGGTGGTATCGCCGACAATCAAAATGCCATAGAGCAAGTATACAATATCGCCGTCGGCATTATCTTCAAATTCACATTCGCGGGTTTGATCGCCATAACCAAGGGGTTCGGTTGTGGTGGTTTCTTCCTCATTTTCCGTTTCATCAACGGGTTCCTCTATTTCTTCATAAAGGACTTCGTTATAATATAAAGTATAAACGACGTTTTCTCCAAGAAGATTTCGGGAAGTATAAACGATTTTAATGGCATACTCGGGTAAGTCCGATTCGACGGCCGTAACCGCGAGGCCATTGTCATCCCCGAGAAATCGTTCCATCATTGAGAGATACTGGTCTAATACATCGACCTCTTCGGTCCCGATTGGTTCTTCGTTTTCGAGGGTGGTAGTTTCTTCAAGCAATGTCATTTCAGGGCTGGTAAAATCGTTCATACTTAATGGCATGGCGGTGAGAACGATGGATTCTTGAGCTCCAGCTAATAATTCGGTAGCCGATACAGCTTGGAAAGCGTAGACATCATCCGCATCCGTGAAAACATCGGCACTTGCTGAATTGCATGCGGTTAAAGTGATGCCCAGCGTTAAAACAAATAATCCTAATAATAATTTTTTCATCATATTTCCTCCTTGTTTATCTTTCTTGCATAATATACGGTTTTTATCGGCTATTTATTGGCAAATGTCCCTAAATTCTATATTTTTGTGAGGAAAAATGGTTTTGACAGAGCTTCTAATGTATAATATAATGTATTCAAACCAATATCTGAGGAATCTTATGGAAAAAGATATTAAAAGCCGAGTTTGGGAACTAGATTTTTTGCGAGGATTTTCGATTATTATGATGGTCTTTGACCACCTTCTTTACGATTTAGCTAGCATGCCGGTCTGGTTTTCCAATTATGCCACGGTGAATAATGAAGTAATTCAAGGTATTGTTGGCCTCGCCCAAGATTATTGGGCATCAGCACTTCGTGAGGTTGGGCATCATGTTTTTATCGCCATATTCCTTTTGGTATCGGGGATAAGTTTTACCTTCAGTCGCTCTAATTGGCGTCGGGGAGTAAAGTTTTTGGCATTCGCTTTGGCTATATCAGCCGGAACGATTTTGATTGAAACTCTGAGTGATTTGAATATCGGTATTTATTTTGGTATCATTCATATGTTTGCATCATCAATATTGATTATCGCGCTATTGCGCAAGCTTTGGAATAATGATATATTTATACTGATTTTGGGCGGAGTAATCATTATTCTAGGATTATCTTTCGAATACTATCATTTAGGTTTTATCGCGGAGCTAAACATATCTAACTTCTGGGAAATCATTGTTGGCACAAAAGGGTATGGAGCTGATTCATTTGGCCTTGTTCCATATACTGGGATTATTATGCTTGGCACAGTGATAGGTAATACATTTTATAAACATCGTGTTAGTCTTCTTCCCGGACTTGATGGCAAGTGGCACAAAATCTTTACTTTTACCGGTAGACATTCATTCCTTATTTTTTTGCTTCATCAGATTATCATCTTCGGCTTCGTGATTTTACTGGGTATGATTCTCGGATATCGCTTCTAAATCAAAATTAATCAGGAGGTCACTATGGACCCGCGACAGTCATTGTACGCTGCTATACGCGATTCTGCCAATACTAATCCCCAAAACAAGGCTTTGCTATTTATGGGTAAGTATATTAATTATCGAACTTTAATAAAACGTGTTGATCAAACGGCTGTGGGGCTGCAAGCAATCGGTATCAAAAAAGGTGACGTCATCACCATCTGTATGCCTAATATTTTCGCTTGTATTTATGCGTTTTATGCATGTAATAAAATTGGCGCTATTTGTCATATGGTCCATCCTCTCACTCCACTTAAGCAAATGGAAGGATTTTTAGAGACAACCAACAGTCATCATTTGTTCATTATCGATTCATTCTATGACAGTTATTCACCATTGCTTGCCAATCACGATTTACTCATTGTTTTATGCAACCCAGTTGATGAGATGGGGCTAGTCAAACAAATAGGTTATCGTATCATCAACCATAAGCGGTTTGTTAATATTCGCTTTTCAGCTCAGGTAATCCGGTTTAAGTCTTTGCTAAAGATGGGCAATAACGGGGTCGAAGATGCTGTTTTGCCTCAAGAAGCAGCTGTCTATCTTCATAGTGGCGGTACTTCGGGAAAACCGAAAACGATTGTCTTATCGAGTTTTGCCATCAACTCATTGGCAATGAAAACTGAATATATATTGAATGAATCGAAATTTTCTGATAAGACAATGCTTGCGGTATTGCCAATGTTTCATGGCTTTGGACTGTGTATGGGGGTTCACGCGCTACTGTGCTTTGGCGGATGTGATGCATTAATGCCGAAGTTTAATGCTTATGAGACCATTGATTTGCTTAAGAAAAACCGTATTAATTATATTATCGGTGTTCCTTCCTTATTTGAGAATCTGCTTGCAAAACCGGAATTTGCCGGAGAACATTTGCGTAACCTTCATCAGGCTTTTGTTGGCGGTGATTTTGTCAGCCCGACACTTAAGCAAAAATTTGACGATTTGATGCATAAATGGAAATCACAAAGTCAACTATTAGAAGGCTACGGATTAACCGAAGTCGTGACTGTTTGTTGTGTGAATACGCTTAATGATTACCGTAATGACAGTGTGGGGAGACCTTTACCTGGAATCCGTATTAAAATCGTTGATCTTGAGACGAGAACAGAAGTAGCAATAGGCGAATCGGGAGAAATTGCCGTCGCTGGTGATACCCGAATGAATGGTTATTTCCAAGATCAAGAAGCGACTGAAGGCACCTTTCTTATCGGTTCAGAAGGAACCGTCTGGGTCCTAACTGGTGACTTTGGCTATTTAACTACAGATGGTCATCTCCATTTCAAACAACGACTAAAACGAATTGTCAAAGTATCGGGGATTCCCATTATGCCTTCCGAGATTGAAACATTGGTCACATCGTTTCCCGGAGTGGCCGAGGCAGCAGCCATCGGAATTGATGATTTTGATAAAGGGCATATGATTAAATTATTTATCAAGCTGAAAGCTGATGCTCAAAAAGAACTGGATGACGATTACATTAAACTCAGAATCAAAGAAGAGCTTTCGATTTATGCGGTTCCGAAGATGATTGAATATCTCGAGGAAATGCCACATACAATCGTTGGTAAAATCGACATCTTATTATTGGAATCCAAGGAAAAACATTAAAAAAACGTCCTCAAATATAATGAGGGCGTTTTACTTTCTATCAAGTAATTTAGCTAGAATAAGCGGTTTTGGACATCTCTGAAGTAGAACACAATCATTTGAATGATCATATCTTGAATCTTCTTGACGTCGTTTACGTTGTCTTTGAAAACCACGAACAAAGCTTGAATGAAACTTGCCGCGACGATCTTTAAGAAATAGTCTTGGAACAGTCCTGGATAATACTCTTTAATCTTGGAAACAACAAGCGATTCTAATTGATTCTTGACTTGATGATAATGAGTTCCATTACTATTGAAAATCATAATGAAGATTTCTTTAGTATAGGGACGTAAGACATTCATGACGTAAGTAACAATTTGCGTTGCTTCTTTTTGGTTCTCGATGTGAGTGATGTGCAACTTTTTATCGAATGATTCTAAATCATTGATGGCTTTTTGAGCTGGCAGTAGGACAGAATTAAACAAGGCCTCTTTATTATCAAAGTACCTGTAGATGTTTCCTACTGTAATTCCGGCACTGTCAGCGATTCGGCGCATGTTTGCATTTTGGTATCCGTTTTCGAAAAACTCGATAATTGCACCATTCAGAATTGCTTTTTTAACCGATTCTTTCAGTACTTGCATTTACAACCCTCCTTCTGTCTTGCTGATTTCATAATAACATGGTGTATATTGGTTGTCAATATCACAAAACCGTAAAGTTATGATTAACAAACAAAATACCGATTCATTATATCGAAAGCGGAAAAATAATGCAATTAAAATGATTCATTACGCCAAATATTACTAACTTTTACGACATATTATGGCGTATTTCTTTTTGGAAAAGACTTAATACATTCCACTTATGTCATTTGATAATACAAACGAACCATATTTACGATTTTTTGTTGATTTATAGCGGTGTTAAATGACTGTCTCGTCATCTAAAAACGTTCTTGATTAGTTCAGTTTACCTTGTTGACATTACTAAATTATCGTTATATAATCTTCTTATATGATACAAAGAGGTGAATCGAATGAAGAAATTTTTTGCCAATATTATCATTTTGCTTTCCCTTCTAACCACAACCTGTGTGGCAGTACCGTTTACAGCCGTCGTCAGTTATCTTCCTAGTCTTTCCATTCTGACTTCAGGATATAACGAGTTATATATAAAAGCCGGAGTTGGCGGCCTCATGTTCTTATTTAGTTTGATTTACTTCATCGTAGCGCTCGTCGAGCATTCACGTTATGAACATGTCACAAAATCAACCGGTTCCGCCGCCTTCCTTCCAATGTTTCTATTCACCATCTTTTCATTGACATTCACATTAATAATGGCAATATTTACTTACCGTGATGGTTTGGTTTCTGGTACCGAAGCCGAAAAATTGTTCAATTTGATTGTCCTTGCGGCACTTGGGGTTCTGATTGTCAATTTGATTATTGGTGGCCATCTCTTATCGATTACCTTCCGAGAAGGCAAAAACATTCGTCGTATTTTCATTTTCGTCGTTTTGCTAGAATTACTTGGTGCCAGTGGCGCTGTAAGCTATTACATGTATAAATTTTATTATATGACCGATTATCCGGGATGGTATACCAATTATTATGTGGTTATTCCTGCCGTCGGATTAGTGTTTTATATCATACATTTGATTATCATGTCTGGTCGGAAACGCCGTGAAGAAAATTATGACGATCTTGAGCACGAAGTCAGTGAGATTCGGAAAACCGGGAATGAAAACGCTCAAGAAACCAATGTTGCTAATAGCAAGTCAAAAACTAGCAAGGCAACCAAACAGGAAAAAAGCCGGTTACAAGAAGAACAAGTCCAATCTGGCAAAGGCAAAAAAACCTATATAGTTTCTAATGAACAATCGATTATCTCTGGGGAGCAAAATATTGACCCGACTAACTTGCTTTATGAAGAAGTAGCAATTGATTCGGAGTTTAATAAAACCAGTAATCTTGATAAACAAGTATCGAGCATCGAATATTATATCGAGAAACCGAAGATGTTTAAGCCCCTTGAACCGACATTTGATGCTTTGGTTGCCTATGTTCGTGAACTTCCTAATGTCGTCACGAAGATTACCGATGAACGCATTTCTTTTTACATTGACCGCAAACCTTTCTTAGTTTTGATGAACTTTGGTAATTATTACCGGATGGCATTTCGCTCCGATTTGGAAAAGGGAGTTCGCTTAATTATCAAATACCCCACAATATCGAAAAACAAAGGCACTAAAGATACATTATGGTTTAAAGCTAACAACTATGGTGATTTACCGAAAGAGGTTATTTACGACATCGTTAAGTCGGCTTTCGACAACGTCAATGCATGATTAAAGGCAACTTTTAAAGTTGCTTTTTTCTTTGTTTAAAAGCGAAAAATCATTGAATGTGAACGCTTTCTATGATAAAATTATGATGAGGTGATTGATATGAGAGTTCAAGAGGTAGAAACGCTCAAACAATTGTTACTTGACAAGAAAAAAGCCATCTCGGAAGCATTACTCACTAATATTTGTGATGAGTTTGACAAACATTACATTTATGAGTCAACTAGCTTTGATAATGGTAATTTCACTTACGAAGATGTTTCTTTCTTGTTAGAAGATCACTCACGGTTGTTTCCGGACAAAGATGAGTTAGTCCGCAAAGCAATCATAAACAATCATCATGCCTTAAAAATGATTCATAAATTAGCTTCGGAGCAGCAACCGATTACCGAATCAATTGTTAAGGATCTACATCAATTGTTGGTGGAAGGAATCATTCCTGGTGGTGTCTATCGGACTCGTGATTTATTCATTCTTGGTGCCAAGCATGTTCCGCCGTCATATTTAAAAATCTTTTCAAAAATGAATGCCTATTTTGCGGATATGAATAATCCCGAACTTCAAGGTATCGCCAAGGCTGCATTCGTGCATTTGGAAATCCTTAAAATTTATCCTTTTATGGACGCTAATGGGAGATTAGCGAGATTATTACTGAATTATCAATTGGAACTTGATGGGTTTCTGCCAATTTCAATCATCAAAGGGATTCGTAATGATTACTTTAAAAATATCGACGAATACAAAATAAATAAAAATATTGTTCCTTTCACTGAATTCTTGACGGAACTTGAATATAACCGCATTACCGACTTTTTAAGCAGAGGGTAAATAAACCCTCTTTTTTTCGTAATTCAATACCGTGAGGAGATCAATTTTATGAAGTATGTTAACTACCCGTTTTCTGAAGTGCAAAGATTATCTTTCTATTTAGCAACTGAGGAGTACTTAGCTCTCCATTTTCCGGCTTCAGAGTATTTTTTTATGTGGCAGGTGGAGCCATCAGTCATCTTTGGCCGCAATCAATTGATTGAAAATGAAGTCAATCTTGATTATGTCCGCCAAAACGGAATTCGGATGTATCGTCGCAAGTCTGGCGGGGGTTGTGTCTACGCTGATTTTTCGAATATCATGTTTTCCTTTATTACTCCGGAATTTAACAAGGATTTTGTTTTTGACAAATATCTGGGAAAAGTTGTCGATGTCTTAAAAGGACTTGGGCTTGACGCCCACTTCTCGGGACGTAACGATATTTTAGTTGGTGATATGAAAGTGTCGGGCAATGCTTTTTACAAAGTGATGGATAGAGCGATTGTTCATGGCACGATGCTTTTTGATACTGATTTGTCGGTAATGGTCAAAGCGATTACTCCAAGTAATGAAAAATTGATTTCAAAAGGGATTGATTCGGTCCGCAAACGGGTGATGAATCTTTCGGAAATTCTTACTATTGATATCGAGTCATTTAAAAATACAATGAAAACGATGCTCTGTGAAGAAGAAATCATTTTAACGGCTTCTGACGTTGAAGGGATTCGGGAAATCGAAAAATCCTATCTTGCCGATGACTTCGTATTCGGTAAGAATCCTCGATTTACGATGGTAAAAAAAGGATACGTTAAAGCTGGTTATTTTGAAGTTAACTTAGAAATCAAAAACGGAATCCTTAAGAAGATGAATATCCAAGGCGATTTTTTTCTAATCGGTGATTTGGACGATTTTATCAAACATTTTATCAATATTCCATTTACGGAAGTTGCTTTTGCTCAGGTGTTAACGGCAATTGCACCGGAAGCGACAATCATGCATCTTGATGCGACCGATTTTCTTAAAATCTGCTTCTAAACAATTTAGATTATGATATAATAAAAAACTGAGGTGTGAAAAATGGATACGATTTTGAAAACCTGTCTTTACGACAGACACGTGCTTTTAAATGCTAAAATGGAACCTTTTGCCGGATATTGGATGCCTATTAGTTATACCGGTATTATCGAAGAACATCAGGCTGTTCGCAATCACTCGGGTATGTTTGATGTTTCCCACATGGGAGAGATTCGCGTTACTGGAAAAGATGCAATCCCGTTCATCGAATATGTTACCACGAATGAAATTCAATCCAAGCCGTTTGGAAAAGTGATTTATGGTTTGATTCTTTACGATAACGGCACTTGCGTTGATGATTTGTTGGTTTATAAAGTCGCTGACGATGAATTATTTCTTTGTGTTAATGCATCCAATGTCGCTAAAGATTACACTTGGATTGTGGAACACACTGAAGGCTTTGACGTTTTGGTCAAAAACGAGTCCGATAAATGGTCAGAAATTGCCGTTCAAGGTCCAGAAACCGAAAAAATTGTGATGGAACTCATGCATCTTGATTTAACGGATTTAACGTTCTACACGTTCAAATACGTTGTCTGGGATGGGCATTTGTTATTAATCTCGCGGACTGGTTATACTGGTGAAGATGGGTTTGAGATATATGGTGATTGCGTCGCAATACCGCTAATTTGGGATTTGTTCCAATTATCAGGAAAAGTTCTACCCTGTGGACTTGGATGTCGTGACACGCTTCGATTTGAAGCATCTTTGCCGCTTTATGGTCATGAAATCTCCGATCAAATTCTACCAATTGAAGCGGGACTTGGAAGTTTTGTAAAGTTTGAAAAACGAGATTTTATCGGCAAAAACGCGCTTTTGATGCAAAAAGCAGCAGGGCTTGTTCACAAACTCATTGGTATCGAATTGACTGAACGGGCAATCCCTCGTCAGGGATATGAAGTTTTTTCCGGTGACTTAATGATTGGGCATATTACTACGGGATACTTATCCATTTCAACGGATAAGTGCATCGCAAATGCCTTAATTGACACAAAGTATGCTGTTCTCGGTGAACCGATTTTTGTTCAAATTCGTAAGAAGATGGTTCCTGGTATCATAAGAAACCGTCAATACTATAAAAAAAATTATAAACAATAGGAGCGATGATGTATGAGTAAAGTTGTAGATGGACTGTATTACGCCAAAAGTCACGAATGGCTGAAAGTTGAAGGCAATGTTGGCATCGTTGGTATCTCTGATTATGCTCAAGCACAACTGGGGAGCATCGTTTTCGTTGATTTACCGGAAGCAGGCGCGAAAGTTACGATGGAAGCAGAATTCGGTGCTGTCGAATCCGTAAAAGCGGCTTCTGATCTCTTAAGCCCGATTTCCGGGAATGTTATTGCCACTAACCAAGCGGTAATCGACAATCCGGAACTGATTAACCAAGATGCTTTTGGCAGTTGGCTAATCAAGATTGAAATTGCTAATCCTTCTGAAGTTGATCAATTATTGTCTGCAAAAGACTATCGTTTTATTAGCAAGTAGGTGAAGGTGATGTTCAAATATTTTCCGCACACAGAAAATGATTTGCAAGCGATGAAAGCTAAAATTGGCATTCGTAAAACCTCAGAATTATTTCGCGACGTTCCTCAAGATGTCGCCTTTTTACGTGATTATGACATACCTTTGGCAATGTCAGAAATTGAATTACGCAAGCATTTAGAAACCCTCGCTGCCGAGAATAAAACCCATATCATTTTTGCGGGTTTGGGAGCATATGACCATTATAATCCAGCAATTATCGCTCAACTGGTAAATCGTGAAGAATATTTGACTGCTTATACACCTTATCAGCCAGAAATTTCTCAAGGAACGTTGCAATACATCTTTGAATTTCAATCCATGGTCGCCATGCTTTCGGGAATGGAAGCGGCTAATGCTTCGATGTATGATGGAGCTACAGCTACTGCCGAAGCGATGTTCATGGGAACCGCAATTGCGAAAAGAAATAAGATATTGGTATCGGCAACCATCAATCCGATTGTAATTGATGTCGTTAAGACTTATGCTCATTTTCGAGGGATTGAGATCATCATTGTTCCCATGATTGATGGAGTTATCAATCGCGAGGAATTACTTAACTTAATCACCGATGATATCGCGGGATTGATTGTCCAAAAACCTAATTATTACGGTATTATTGAAGACTACACGGGAATAGCTGATCAGTTACATGCCAAAAAAGCCGTTCTAATTGAAAATAATGACATCTCGACATTGGCGGTTTTGAAAACGCCCGGCGATGATGGGGCTGATATTGCTTGCGGTGATTGTCAGTCGTTAGGAATGCCATTAGCTTTTGGCGGACCATATTTAGGTTTCATCGCCTCGAAAAAAGCATATGTTCGCAAATTGCCGGGTCGAATTGTTGGTCAATCGTTTGATAAAGCTGGTAAACGAGCTTATGTTTTGACACTACAAGCTCGCGAACAACATATTCGTCGTGAAAAGGCTAATTCCAATATTTGTTCGAACCAATCATTGATGGCTTTATACGCAACGATTTATCTAGCATTGATGGGACCAGAGGGTTTGAAAGAAGTTAACGAAATTTCCTATTCGGGAGCCCATTATCTTTATGACGAATTAATCAAAACGGGTAAATTTTTTCCAGCATTCGATCAACCATTTCTCAAAGAGTTTGTTGTGAGAACTAGTTTGCCTCCCGATCTCATTCGTCATGTTTTAGATGAAGCGGGAATGTTCGCCGCCATCGCCATCGATGAGACGATGCAAGGAATGCAAATGCTCCTTAATTTCGCGGTCACGGAAAAGCGGACAAAAGTTGAGATTGATCGCCTGGTTGCGGTTTTGGGAGGTCTGTCATGTTAAATTATGATCGTCTCGTTTTTGAGCAAAGCGTCAAAGGGCGTAAAGGCTATTCGTTACCGAAAAACCCCTACCCTGACAAATATCAGATAAGTAATTTGGGAGATAAGTTACGTACCAAAGTTGTACCTTTACCTGAACTATCGGAACTCGATGTTGTCCGACATTATACATTACTTTCCCAAAAGAATTTTGGCGTTGAGACCGGTTTTTATCCGCTGGGATCATGCACGATGAAATATAATCCGAAAATCGATGAGGAACTAGCTTCACTTCCGGGATTTACGCGAATTCATCCCCTGCAATATCCAACTTC
>Ga0265294_10006140_pt1 | contig 14498 bp, 7 predicted proteins | sample MunlanPumphouse3_FD_192504 | JGI IMG/M metagenome (GOLD analysis project Ga0265294, IMG submission 192504) | Groundwater microbial communities from a municipal landfill in Southern Ontario, Canada - Pumphouse #3 | ecosystem: Environmental > Aquatic > Deep subsurface > Groundwater | place... | reverse complement strand
CTTGACATTCTGATACTAACATGCAAATAGCAACAAAAAGGCCAGATCTTAAAAATCTGGCCTTTTTATTATAGATATCTATGTGGGAAACTTTAGGATGAATTTCCGACACGTCTGGCACAGTTTTTGACGATATCTTCTTGTTTAAGAGCACCTTTCTTATTCCTCAAATAATAACAGGTGACTATGAAAACCTATATTTTTGTTTTCTGTTTTCTCTTTCTGACTTCCGGCCTTTTCGCCCAGCCAAACACCGGTGCTGTATCAGGAGTTGTACATACAAGACGTGGCGTGACAGATAATTTGGAACTTCTGGAATCGGTTACGGTAAGGCTGATTGTCGGCAAAGACACCCTTTATACCAGTACTAATGAACACGGAGAGTTCCTTTTTCAAAAGGTTCCGGCAGGAAAAGGGTTCCTGAGATATTCCCACATAAATTACAGGACAGAAACCCGTGAAATTGATATTGAGCCAAAGAGGCTTACACCCCAGTATATAGAAATGACCGGAATCACCTACAAGATTAGCGAAGTGGTGCTCAAAAGCTCTATCCCTGTTGTGCTTATCTGCGGTGACACTTTGGTTTACAACGCTGCGGCAATTCTGACTATGCAAGGGGACGAGGCCCTGGAGATTGTCAGACAATTACCGGGTGCTCAGGTTGGTGATGATGGCAGTGTAACCATTATGGGCAAACGGATCACCCGTACATATATTAACAATAAACTTATTTTTGGAGACGATCCCAGGACTGCACTAAGGGAACTGCTCGCAGAACAGGTGTCAAAAATCCGGGTTTACGGAGAGGCCACTGATGAAGATAGACGGAGAAAAATCCAGAGCGACAGAAAGCAGATGGTTATGGACATTCAAACAAAGAGTGATATAACCAGCGCATACACAGGCCATTTCCTGGCGAGTTCTGGTTCTGATCTATCAAAGAACGAATCCGGAAAGACAGAGCCGAGATACGGAATAGGTGCAACAATGAACATCTTCTCAGAGATGCATCTTCTTTCTGTCAACACCTTCTACAACAACCTTGACCGCAGGTCAAACCGGTTACAGGATATTTTATCGCTCCAGAAAACATCAAATTCCTACAAAGAAGCCGGTTATTTTCAGATAAATGCGGAAAAATATTGGAAAGAGAGGCTTGACGGCTCTTACATCAAGGCAAGTTATGTGTTCGACCGGAACTTATCCCGTTCAAAAGAGATTCTGTGGCGCAGTTATTTCCCTTCGTCCGGATATCGTGTCAGGGAATATTCTGACACTACTTTAAACCGGAACACTTCCGGCATTCACCGGCTCAATGCAGATTTGCGATTAAAGACTTTTCTCGATGGCCATCTCAGTTCAACAACTTCATTAGGTCTTAGGAACCAGACAAATAATTACTCAAAACTGGTGGAAAACATTACAGATAATTTTCAGGAAGGTTTATCAGTGATTAAAGGAGCCGATAATAGAGAGTACTCTCTAAATCAAAATATTACCTGGAATCTTTTTACAACACAGAAAAGAAGAATTTATCCGGTAATTGTTCTCTCAGCCGGATTGGGAGACAATGATGGAAGTGGATACAGGATTGACACAATGTTGGTTGCAGGGAAAAAGATAATTCATTCATCTGCTGATGGATTGGCCAGAGATTTTTCTGGGATGGGGCATCTTACAATTCAGCTTGACAAGAATAAAAACGGAAGTTCTTTAATGTATTTAGATGGAGGAATAACATATCTGAAGAAAACGGAACAACAATTTTCTTTTAATGTTTTCGACCCCACTATAGATCCATCACCCGTCGACACGGCAAGCACTTTTGACTACACCTACAGGTACATCACTGCAAAAGCCAATGCATCCGTAAGCACAATTATTCGTAATAAAATCAGAATTCAGTTCGGGCTCGATGCACAATCTTCACTAGTCTGCAAAGATGAAGCATTTCCTGAGGTAACCGGTTATGAAAAGCGTTACAACTCCCTCACCCCATCACTTAAGATAAACTATTTCAGAGGTCTTAGCCTCTCATTATTTCTGGGTTACTCATCCAGTCCGATATTACCGTCACTTGAGCAGATCCGTCCGCAGGTCAACGATGAGAATCCTGTATTGCTCCGGGGAGGGAATCCTTCTCTTAAACAGAGCATAAATCATTTACTGCTATTTAAATATGTCCCCGGACTTAAGCAAAAAGGGACATCATTTGAAATATCATCAAATGTAAACCTTACTCAAAATCTTATTGCTTCAAAAAGTCAATATTTCAGTGAATCCACCGTTTTGCCTCAATTTGGTAACTATAAAGCCCCTGCCGGAAGCAATCTCTACACATACGAAAATGTTAACGGCGCATTTAATATCACATCTGCCCTCAACTATTCGAAGTATATCAGTACATTAAAATCAACCTTAAGGTTTTCTGTAAATCATGCCTATAATAAGTTGCCCACACTCCTTGGGGAAGAGCTGCTTTTCATTAATACCAACAAAATTGGCTCCGGCTTAAGCCTTAAATTCCTATTAAACAAAAACCACAGGATCGGATTAAGCCTCAACACATCCTTCACAAATACAACCCGGCCCTTCATGTTCGACAACCGTTATATAACAGAATCCTGTAAAGTCTCCTTAGAGAGTAACTTCACAAAAAATATCTTCTTAAAAGGCGAATATAACTACTCCGGACATCAGTTCATCAAAGAGAACCGGAACAATATTAACAATCATCTCCTTAACATTGTCACCGGATATAAAATCAACAGACTGGTGTTAAGCCTCTCGGGATATGATCTTTTCAACAACAACACCCGTTTTAAATCCGAGGTGATGGCAGACTATCTGCAAAACAGATGGACTCCCTCCTTTGGCCGCTACTGGTCCTTTAATCTCAGCTACACCATCAACTCCACCGGATTAAGCCAGCAAAAAGCCCCCCGAGGCAGCAGACTTGAAGACGGTGGAATTTACAGGTGAGGCGCTTCAACGACGAAGATTTTGTTATTAAGCAGATTGTTAGCTAGTTGCAAAACACAAACTTTAGATTAGAAAAAGTTTGTGTTTTGTATTGCTCTGTATATCAAACCAATGACAAAATCTTCGTCGTTGAATTCCACATTATTTTTACCTTTATGACCTGAATAAAAGATTCAGGTATGGGCAGCAGAAAAAAAGCAGTGATTATCGGGGCCGGCACAGGAGGAATTACAACGGCAGCGTTTCTGGCAAAAGCTGGTTTTGATGTAGAGGTATATGAAAAGAATCCCAACCCGGGAGGACGGTGCGGGCAGATGATGCAGAACGGGTATCGCTTTGATCTGGGGGCCACTATACTGCTGATGCCCTCAATCTACCGGGAGGTTTTTTCTGCTCTGGGGATGGATATGGACAAGGAGCTTGAGACCTCATCGCTTGAACCGGTCTATAAGATATTTTTTGAAGACGGCACCGTTTTTCCATACACACGCCTGGAAGAGGAGATGAAGGCTCAGCTTGAGGCAATTGAGCCTGGGTGTTATAACCGGTATCAGAAGTATATCAGTGAGGGTTATGACTTTTACAACCGCTCCATGAAGCTGCTTCTCAACCGCAACTACAGGAATATCTTTGATTTCATAAACCTTAAAACCCTTCTGCTCCTTTTGAGGATGAAGATCTGGATACGCCACATGAATTATATCCGTAAATTCTTCAAAGATCCAAGATTGCAGAAAGTGTTTACATTCCAGAACATATATGTGGGGCAGAATCCATACCGTCAGCCGGCTTTCTTTTCTATGCTGCCAAGTGCTGAGGTGATAGAGGGTGCACTTTTCCCGAAGGGGGGGATGTATCGAATTGTCAGCCGGCTGATGCAGGCTGCAACTGACTGGGGTGCAAAGTTTTATTTCAACAAAGAGGTAGAATCAATAATTACTGAGGGGAGAGAGGTCAAAGGCATTAAACTCAGGAATGGAGGAGTTGTATATGCCGATATTGTCATCGCAAACGCAGATCTGCCCTATGTTTACAAAAATCTGCTTCCTTCACGGGCGGCAGCGGGAAGGCTTGCGCGAAAGAGCTACTCCTGCTCGGCTATGGTATTCCACTGGGGAGTGGACAAAAGTTATCCTCAGCTGAGTCATCACAGCATATTCCTTAACGAGCCCTACAAAAAGGGGATGGATCTGATTTTCAAAAAGAAGTCACTCTCTGACAATCCAAGTTTTTACATTCATGCACCGTCCGGTACAGATCCCGCTGCCGCCCCGGAAGGACATGAGACAATATCGGTTATCATCCCCTCACCCAATGTAGATAAAAGATTCAGCCAGAACTGGGAGGAGCTGAAACAATCTGCCCGCAGCTCGGTTATCCGCCGCCTCAAAGAGGCAGGTCTGACCGATATTGAGGAGCATATCAGGTTTGAATTATCGTTTCTGCCGACAACTTTTGAAAGCTACTGCAATGTAAGTCACGGATCTGTCTTCGGAAGCCTCAGCCACTCACTCTTCCAGATGGGATATTTTCGTCCGCATAACCGTCACGGAAAATACAAAAATCTCTACTTTTCAGGCGGGAGCACCCATCCCGGCAACGGAATACCCCTGGTACTACTCTCTGCCAAACTCACAAGTGAAAGAATTATTAAAGAACAATACCACTAATCGTCTACATATTTATGATTAAAGTATAAAAAATCCGGATTTTAGTGACTATATTAATGATCTAATTATTTGTGATTTGAATCATTTTTTTTAAATTTGATCTATGAAAACTTCTGATACTTCCTGTGCTGACAACATTATACCCGGCAATACTAAAAGCAGAAATTGCGCTTCTGATAATGCAAAAGCCAAAGATCTTTTGCCTGGGGATAATGTACAGTATAAATCACTAACTGAGAGTGATTTCCCCGGCAGCAATTCGTCAGAAATCTCAAGGGAAGACAAAATTCATCTGATGGATGTTTTCAATTCCATCGATTTTGACAAAATCATCGATCATCCGAATATATTGATTGCTGCTCACTTTTGGGACGAGGACAGATATCAGGCAGCAAAAGTATGCTACCGGTTTATGAGGGCTGTCGACGACCTTGTTGACAACTACAAGTCTGACCATAAGGTAATCAGCGATACAGAGAGAGAGAAGCTTGAATCAGAAGTAAGCAAATGGATAAGTTTTGCTATGCAGACCTCCGATAACTCTCCGGGTAATCCGGCTCCTGAATCTATTCAGGGGCTGGCCGGACCGGCCTTATCTGCCGGATCAGCCTTACCTGCCGGGTCCGCCGGATCGGACAGATCAAGCGGATCGTCCGGATCGGCTGGATTTACCGGGTCGGCCGGATCAGTCGCCATAAACAGAGATACACTCAAGGCTCTGACCAGTACAATGGAGAGGTTTCACATTCCACTATGGCCTTTTGAGGCTTTTGCCCGTTCAATGATCTATGACATTTATAATGACGGATTTCCCACTCTTCAGGCATTTTTGGACTATTCGGCCGGAGCCTCTGTAGCCCCGGCGTCAATCTTTGTACATCTTAGCGGATTAAGGAAAACAGAAAAGGGATATCAGGCCCCGGCCTTTGATGTACGTGAAGTGGCAACTCCTTGTGCAATATTTAGTTACCTCGTCCACATTATTCGCGATTTTGTCAAGGATCACACAAGTAATCTTAACTACTTCCCGCTGGATCTTATGAAAAAATATGACCTGAATCGTGAAAACCTCCTCCTGATGGCACTAGGCAAAACGCAGATAGCTGGCGGATTCAGAAGTATGATTTCTGACTTGTACTCCGTTGCTGATGAATACCGGCTTAATACCCTCAAGACAATGAAAAGGATAGAACCTCTGGTCGAACCCAGAAGCCGGCTCAGTCTCAGAATCATATTTGATCTTTACTCAATGGTCTTTGAGCGAATAGACATTGAGAACGGCAATTTCACAACTGCAGAACTAAATCCCACCGCAGCACAGATTAAAGAGAGAGTCAGGAGACAGCTCCTGAGTGAGTGATACCCCGATGTACTTGATCCTCCAATGTGCGTGATCATCAAATGTGCGTGATCATCCATTGTGAATGATCCAATCTTACGGCTGATTCCAGTATTACCGGATCTAATATTATTGGATGCGTAGTTTTTAATTCAAATTTTTTAACTAATTTTGCAGCCCCGGTTTAGATCTTACAGTTAAGACCGGCACATGGTGGTCGTAGCTCAGCTGGTTAGAGCACTAGTTTGTGGCACTAGGGGTCGTGGGTTCGAATCCCATCTTCCACCCAAAGAGAAAGCCTGACGCTAAAGCGCCGGGCTTTTGATTAATGTGGTAAACTATAGACATCAAACTTTTCTATTGATTGTTTTTTTTCTATTTTTGTGGCTCTTATTCCTTTGTGCTTTATTTATTCTGTCGTAACATAATTATCAGATTAACTGTAAGTTAAATTTCCTTTCAGACAAACACTAATAGAAACTCCCAGACTTTCAATAAGACTAACGCTAAGATAAATATTAAGAATAACATCCAGATAAAAAAAACTGCAATTATGGCTCGTGAAATCAGGTTCTCCCTACTTTACAGGGATATGTGGCAATCTTCGGGAAAATATGTTCCAATGGTCCATCAGTTAAAACAGATAGCTCCTGTCATTGTCGACATGGGGTGTTTTGACAGGGTGGAGACTAATGGAGGAGCATTTGAACAGGTAAATCTGTTGTTCGGAGAGAATCCCAATAAGGCAGTGAGGGAGTGGACCGCACCTTTTAACAAGGCCGGGATCCAGACTCACATGCTCGAGAGAGGGCTCAACGGAATAAGGATGAATCCAGTGCCTGCCGATGTCAGGGAACTGATGTACAAGGTCAAGGTGAAACAGGGGACCAATATATCCCGCTCATTTTGCGGACTGAATGATCCCCGGAATCTGGAACTATCAGTGAAGTATGCAAAAGCAGCCGGTATGATCTCGCAGGCAGCCCTGAGTATCACCTCTTCGCCTGTACACACTGTTGAGTATTTTATGAATGTAGTGGATAAGGTTGTTGAGTTCGGTGCCGATGAAATCTGTCTTAAGGATATGGCCGGTATTGGCAGACCCGCTTTTTTGGGAAGACTTACCAAAGCAATTAAAGATAAATATCCGCACATTATTGTGCAATACCACGGACATTCTGGTCCGGGATTCTCTGTAGCCTCAATGCTTGAGGTTGCAAGGGCCGGTGCAGAATATATAGACGTCGCAATGGAACCCCTCTCATGGGGGATGGTTCACCCCGATGTCATCACTATTCAGGCCATGCTAAAAGACGCAGGATTTCTGGTGAAAGAGATCAATATGGATGCCTATATGGAGGCAAGGCATCTGACTCAACAGTTTATAGATGATTACCTTGGATACTTTATCGACCCGGGTAACAAACAGATGACCTCACTGCTTGTGGGATGCGGACTTCCGGGTGGGATGATGGGGTCAATGATGGCAGATCTCAAAGGATTCCACGGAGCAATCAACTCATCTTTAAAAAATCAGGGTAAAAAGCAGCTTCAGCTTGATGAGCTGGTTGTAATGCTGTTCCAGGAAGTTGGATATGTCTGGCCAAAACTGGGTTACCCGCCTCTGGTTACTCCGTTCAGCCAGTATGTTAAAAATACTGCTCTGATGAACCTGATGCACACCCTCAAGGGTGAACCAAGGTGGACAACCATCGATAAAGATACCTGGAATATGATACTGGGTAAAACCGGTAAACTTCCCGGGGAACTTGCTCCTGAGATTGTTCAGTTAGCTAAAGATAAGGGGCTTGAATTTTATACGGGTAATCCCCAGGACGCTTTCCCCAACGAGCTTGACCGTTACAGAAAAGAGATGGAGGAGAATAACTGGGAGTTGGGAGAAGATGATGAGGAGCTGTTTGAATTCGCTATGCATGAAAGACAATACCGTGATTACAAGAGTGGCGTTGCCAAGCAGAGGTTCAACCAGGAGTTGGAGGCAGCAAAAGCAAAAGCAAATGCTCCGGTTGTGGTTCAGCGCCCCGTGATAGAGATGCCAAAAATTGATATTGAATCAGTTAGCCAGAAATTCCCGAACGCCAGGCCTTTGCAATCTCCCGTTAAGGGGCAGTTGATATGGCAGTATGATGTTGCCGATGCTTCGTCAGCTCCAAATATCGGTGAAAGCGTTAAAGAGGGACAGACTATATGTTTTGTACAGGCATACTACGGACTTGAGCTGGTAAAGACTCCCTTCTCAGGAAAGATAGTTTATATAGGTGCAAAGCAGGGCGAGATGGTGCAGAAGGGAGAGATTATTGCCTTTGTTGAATAACTATCCTGAACTACTCAGTAGAATTGGATATTTTTCAGATTATTAGTAAAGTCATCAAAGCTGGTAGCATAAAAACATTAATTAGCACATCTTATTGTTAATCTGATGTTTAGGCGCCGAAATTAAAAAAGAGAAAAATTTTTAAAAATTTTTCTCTTTTTTCGTGCAACGAATCATCCGCTTTGTGCATCTATAGAGTGATTGGCAAATCAAAGTAACTACAATTTTAGATCTTTCTCAATGTTATTGTCCGGCTCCTATTGATCTGTCAGATTTTGTTCCGGTATCTCCGGCAGATCATCCACGGGCGACAACCTCTTGAGTGACAATGTGAATCTGAACTGTTTGTGCTTAGGTTGAGGAGAAGGATACATAGATTTCCGGGTAGCAGCGGATGTTTAGTATTCGACAACAAAAGCTTTGGACATTCAGCCAGATCGCATTTTGTAAAAGTTTGAACGGAAAATGATTGACTCCTGAAGGGGATTTATTTCTGAAACAGGCAGCCATGGTGATGCTACCGGACAACTTAAAATAAAAATGTTGCAGCGACCTAGGAGGGATTCAAACCCCCGACCTTCAGAACCGGAATCTGACGTTCTATTCAGCTGAACTACTAGGCCTTGTATTGAGCAGCAAAGGTACAATTTTTAAATTAATTAAAAAATGTATCTTTGCTGCTTGATATATATATTGTTATGAAAGCATTCGTTTTCCCCGGACAGGGAGCCCAGTTCAGCGGAATGGGCAAAGAACTTTACAGCAGCTATTCCGTTGCTGAGAAGATGTTTGAGGAAGCCAACCGGATCCTCGGATTCAGAATAACCGACATAATGTTCGATGGTTCCGATGAGGAGCTTAAAGAGACAAAAGTCACCCAGCCTGCAATTTTTATTCACTCTGTGATACTTTCTGTATGCCATCACGATTTCAATCCCGATATGACGGCAGGTCACTCACTTGGTGAGTTTTCAGCACTTGTTGCAGCGGGGGCAATGACATTTGAAGACGGGCTCAGACTTGTTTCTGCCAGAGCTAATGCAATGCAAAAGGCCTGTGAGATGCAACCTTCCACAATGGCTGCAATACTGGGAGCAGAAGAGAAAATTGTTGAGGAAATATGTGCAAAAGTCTCAGGCATTGTGGTTCCTGCAAATTACAACAGTGATGGGCAGCTTGTTATATCCGGAGCAATTGAAGCTGTTGCAACTGCCTGCGAAATGCTTAAAGCATCAGGGGCTAAACGGGCAGTACAACTACCTGTGTCAGGAGCTTTTCACTCACCGCTGATGGAACCGGCAAGAAAGGAGCTGGCTTTGGCTATTGAAAAGACAAATATCATAAAACCGATCTGTCCGGTCTATCAGAATGTGGACGCACTGCCTCATACATCTCCTGCCGAGATAAAGGAAAATCTGATACTTCAGCTTACGGCTCCGGTTAAATGGAGGCAAACAGTTGAAAATATGTGGAACGACGGAGCAAGAGAGTTCACTGAGCTCGGCCCCGGAAGTGTACTCCAAAACCTGATAAAGAAAAATAAACCGGAAAGTATAACCCAGGGTTACCAATAAAAGCTTTCCCCGGGAATCCGGTATTGGGAATATCCATTTTTTTTTGCTAAATTTGCCCCATTGATATTATGCTCATACCTCAGCAAATAGCAAAAGAGTTCGAAATTGAAACAGAGCTGTTTATGGCAAAATCCCGGTTCAGGGATTTTGTCGGGATTTCTGTGAAATATATACCTCCTGTTTTACACTTTTTAAGGATGTAACTTTTTTACCTGCATATTCGGTTATGTGGGGATTTCTGTTTTTATTCGGATCAAAATTTTTTACCGGAATTTATTTTTTGTAAAAACATAAACTTTAAATATTTAACATACCAGCTATGGCAAAGGAAAAAAAATTTATTACCTGCGACGGCAATTATGCAGCAGCACACGCTGCATATATGTTTAGCGAACTGGCTGCAATCTACCCAATAACTCCCTCATCTACAATGGCGGAGTATGTAGATGAGTGGTCTGCTTACGGAAAGAAAAACATCTTTGGAGAGACAGTGAAAGTTGTCGAGATGCAGAGCGAAGGCGGAGCTGCCGGTGCTGTTCACGGCTCTCTTCAGTCAGGAGTGCTGACTACAACATTCACAGCATCTCAGGGGCTTCTGCTTATGATCCCCAATATGTACAAAATCGCAGGGGAGTTACTTCCCGCAGTTTTTCATGTTTCTGCAAGAACACTTGCCGCACAGGCTCTTTCAATTTTTGGAGATCATTCGGATGTAATGGCCGCACGCCAGACAGGTTTTGCCTTTCTGGCATCCTCAAGTGTCCAGGAAGCTCTGGATCTGGGATCAGTGGCCCATCTCTCAACCCTAAAATCGAGGGTCCCTTTCGTTCATTTCTTTGACGGATTCAGAACTTCGCATGAAATTCAGAAAATAGAAGACATCGATTCCAAAGCTCTGAGAGCTATGGTAAGCGACAAATCACTTGCATCTTTCAGAAACAGAGCTTTAAACCCTGTAAAACCCGTTACAAGGGGAACAGCTCAGAATCCTGATGTATTCTTCCAGGCAAGAGAGGCATCAAATCCCTATTATGATGCTGTTCCGGATATCGTTGCCCGTTATATGGGAGAAATAAGCGAGCTTACAGGAAGACATTATCTTCCTTTTGATTACTACGGTGATCCCGAGGCAGAAGATGTGATTATTGCAATGGGCTCTGTTTGCGAAACTATCAGAGAAGCTGTTGATCATCTGATTGAAAAGGGAGAAAAGGTTGGAGTTCTCACTGTAAGGCTTTACAGACCATTTTCTGCCAAATATTTCTTTAGAGTGCTCCCGAAGAACGTAAAGAGAATCGCTGTGCTTGACAGGACAAAAGAACCAGGTGCTGTGGGAGAACCTCTTTACATTGATATTAAATCTGCAATTGCAGAGAGAGGAGGCAAAATGCCCCTGATCGTGGGAGGAAGATACGGTCTCTCCTCTAAGGACACAAGCCCTGCACAGATTCTGTCGGTATTTGACAACCTCAAGTTAAAAGAGCCCAAGAACGGATTCACTATAGGAATTGTTGACGATGTTAGCTTTAAATCCCTTCCTCTCAAAGAGGAGATCAGCATGGCCAAACCGGGAGTTAAAGAGTGTAAGTTCTTTGGTCTGGGATCCGACGGAACTGTTGGTGCAAATAAAAACACCATTAAAATCATCGGAGAGGCAACATCAAAATATGTTCAGGCCTATTTTGACTACGACTCCAAGAAATCAGGAGGTTACACCTGCTCTCACCTGAGATTCGGGGATACACCCATCAAATCACCATACCTGGTATCCAATCCGGATTTTGTAGCATGCCATGTCACCCCGTACCTCACCAAGTATGATGTTCTCAAGGGGATTAAAAAAGGAGGTACATTCCTTCTTAACACCCTATGGAGCAAAGAGGAGACACTGGAGAAGCTGCCCGATTACATCAAATCTGTAATAGCAAAAAAACAGCTCAATTTCTATATAATCAACGCTACAGACATCGCTGAAAAGATCGGACTCGGCAACAGAACAAACACTATTTTACAATCTGCATTTTTCAAAATTGCCGACATAATTCCTTATGAGCAGGCAGTTAATGAGATGAAACACGCTGCTGAAAAATCTTATGGTAAAAAGGGTGAATCTGTACTAAAGATGAACTATCAGGCTATCGACAAGGGTGCTGAATATGAAAAGGTTGAGGTTCCGACTGAATGGAAGAATCTCACTGCCAAGTTCCGCCCTGCCAGCTTTGACCGCCTTGCACCTGATTGGGTAAGAAGTGTGGCTGACCCTGTGAATGCCCAGGCTGGTAACGAACTTCCTGTTAGCGCATTCCTCCATTATGAAGATGGCACAATTCCCGCAGGTACTGCTGCATACGAAAAAAGAGGCGTCGCAGCTCATGTTCCTGAATGGCAACCGGAAAACTGTATCCAGTGTAACCAGTGTGCCTATGTCTGCCCTCACGCAGCCATCCGTCCTTTCCTTATGAATGAGCAGGAGCAGGCTGCTGCCCCGGCATCTGTCAAGAGAGTTAAAGGGAATGGCCCGTTCAAGGATTACAGCTTTACAATCCAGGTAACCCCTATGGACTGTACAGGTTGCGGCAACTGTGCCGATGTCTGCCCTGCAAAGACCAAGGCTCTTGTTATGAAACCTATTGAAACACAGGAGCACGAGCAGCAGAATTTCGACTATATGCATAGTACTGTCGGCTATAAAGATACCATTCAGAACAAGAGTCAGAATGTCAAGAATCTGCAGTTCTCCCAACCATTGTTTGAATTCTCAGGGGCCTGCGCAGGTTGCGGTGAAACTCCATATATCAAGGCTGTCACACAGATGTACGGCGACAGGATGATGGTGGCAAATGCAACAGGTTGTTCTTCCATATACGGAGGATCATTCCCCTCTTCTCCCTATACAACAAATCGTGATGGAAACGGTCCCTCATGGGCAAATTCGCTCTTTGAGGATAACGCTGAGTACGGATTAGGTATGCATTTAGGATCCGAGAGAATGAGGGAGAGAGTGGCAAAGCTGATGGCAGAAGGTCTTGAGTGCGAGAAATGTTCAGCAGAGACAAAAGTTCTCTTTGGTGAGTGGTTATCTAAAAAAGATAACTCAGAAGCAACAAGGGAGATCGCATCCAAACTCATACCTTTGATTTCCAATTGCAAGTGTGATATCTGCAAAGAGCTCACAACTCTTAAAGATTACATTGTAACAAGATCTCAGTGGATCTTCGGCGGAGACGGATGGGCCTATGATATCGGATACGGAGGACTCGACCATGTACTTGCATCCGGCAGCAATGTCAATGTGCTTGTTCTGGATACTGAGGTTTACTCAAACACCGGTGGACAATCATCCAAGTCAACCCCTGTTGGAGCTGTTGCAAAATTTGCAACAGCCGGTAAGAGGGTTCGCAAGAAAGATCTCGGAATGATGGCTATGAGCTACGGATATGTGTATGTTGCACAGGTTGCCATGGGTGCAAGCCACAACCAGCTCTTTAATGTACTCAAAGAGGCTGAGGCTTACAACGGTCCGGCACTGATAATTGCCTATGCACCATGTATCAACCACGGTCTTAAAAACGGAATGGGAGCCTCACAGAGGGAAGAGAAACTTGCTGTTGAATGCGGATACTGGCATCTTTACAGGTATAATCCGATGCTGGAAGCAGAAGGAAAGAACCCCTTTACACTTGACAGCAAAGAGCCTGACTGGAGCAAGTTCCAGGATTTCCTCAAGAGCGAGGTGCGTTACTCTTCACTAATAAAGACCTTCCCGCAGGAGGCTACAGAACTCTTTAAAGTAACCGAGGAGAATGCCAAATGGCGTTATAACTCTTACAAGAGGCTTGCAGGTGTGTAGAGTTTGATAGTACATTTTAATCAATAGAAACAGCCGGGGTCATCTACAGATCCCGGCTGTTTTGTTGGGGTATGGCGGTGATCTTATAAGTTGATATTTTACTATTAAGCCGGAATCTTATACTACAATTCACTTTTATATTGTAAATTCGCAAAGGCTTATACTAATCATTCCAAAATATTATATCCTTCAAAATTATTTCTCATTATGGAAGTAATAAGGAGATCCCAAAGACCCCTGGCAAGTTTGGTCCTATGTCTGTTTCCGATTACAAACCTGTCTGTATCTCTCTGTGTCACTGCGCTTTTAAGCCTTTTCTCAACGCCTTTGAGCTCACAAACTTCCCTGCCGGATATGTTTGCAAAAGGTTTGGACGGGAAGGAGGTGAAGCTGACGGATATTTTAACAGGAGAAAAGCCTGTTGTGATATCATTCTGGGCAACCTGGTGCAATCCATGCGTAGAGGAACTGGAGGCAGTCTCGGAGAAATTTGAATCGTGGCAAAAAGAGATAGATTTTACATATGTGGCTATAAGTACAGATGATGTTCGCTCAACATCAAGAGTCCGCAGTTTTGTATCCGGCCGGGAGTGGCCATTTACAGTGCTTATAGATGCAAATCAGGAGATTATGAAGGCAATGAATATCTCTTCGATACCCTTTACAATGATTCTCAGTAAAGACGGAGTTGTCAGGTACAGCCACTCCGGGTATATTCCGGGCGATGAGAAAACTCTCTTTAGAG
>Ga0265294_10006139_pt1 | contig 14499 bp, 16 predicted proteins | sample MunlanPumphouse3_FD_192504 | JGI IMG/M metagenome (GOLD analysis project Ga0265294, IMG submission 192504) | Groundwater microbial communities from a municipal landfill in Southern Ontario, Canada - Pumphouse #3 | ecosystem: Environmental > Aquatic > Deep subsurface > Groundwater | place... | reverse complement strand
GAAAAATGAAAATGCTTCAAACTTGGAAGAAGTAATATCAAAAATATACAACTGGAACGAAAGAAAGAAACAGTTTTCAAGAAAACAGATACAAATAGCATTAGATACTTTAGTTAAAAATGATTGGGTGAAGTAGTAGCAGAATGTTGACAAACTTTAACTATCTAAATCAATATTTTAATTTTATAACATCAAACCAAATACAAAATGAAAAGATAAGATGGATATATCAATCTGTTTATAACTATTTTTATGCAGCTTATCTTTTGGCTCAAAATGGATTAAAAAACCAAGCACACAATAGTGCTAGAATGGGATTGGAGTTTCATTGGATGGGATTACTTTTAAAAAATGATTCAATACTTCTTAGAAATTGGTGTTTAGGTCGTGGAATGAGTGAAAAAGAGTATAAAAAGCTTCAAGAGTTAGAAAACACAACAAAGTTAATTACAAAGCTTGGTGATAAGAAAAAGATTAAGATAAAAGATAGACAAGAGATATATCAAGCTCTTAGTGATACAAGTCATGTAAAGTTTAAAAATATCTGTTTTATGGGTGAGGGAAATAAACATCACGGACATATACTAGGTGGATTTCAGTCTGAATATGATGTAAGACAATGTATCAATGCTGTTGATTTATGTATGCGATTTGTATTGACTGAAGCGAGTGAATGTTATGAAGTAGCTGATTTTAGTGAATATAAAAGAAGTGAGCTGTGGCAGATTAGCGGTTCGTTAGGTGTAGATAATGATGGAGTAGCTCATCCTCATATCACATCAAAAGGAAATGTTGGGTCTGATATAGCTAATGCTGTTGCTATGCTTGAGATGGTAGCAAATCCTAGGGAGTTTTTGAAGTGATGACAAGTTTTCAATATATCTCTCAATATCTTTTAGAAATACTAACCAATAAAAAACATTTTAATATCGATGATGAATTGCAAAAGTACAATATAGAAAAAAGAGAAGGTGTTTTAAGAAACATACTTGAAAACAATCCGTTTGGTTTTGAAGATTTAAGTTTTGAGCTATATAAAAAAGATAATGAACAATTTTTAATTTATCTTCAACAACTTGAAAATATATATTTCAAAGAGATGTTGTTAGAACAAATAAATTTGATAAATGACTATAAATCACTTTGGAGTCAAGAGATAGATGAGAGGTTTAGAAACACTCGTGGTAGGGTTAGAGAAAGGTTGCATAGAGAGCTTTTTGAGAGAGAATTTTTAAGAAGTTTTGAGCAGGTAAATAACTTTTCTCTTGATATAAATGAAGAGCTAAATATTTGTTATATAAAAAATGAAGTTGAGTTTGCTGCTAAATTATCAGATATTTTTGAGTCGATAGAGACTCTGCATAAAAATAAAAGCACACTATTTTTCAGAGGTCATGACAATGCCTCATATAGACTCATCCCAAGTATATATAGAGATAATGCTCCTTTTTATGAAAAAGAGATTTTTTATGACACTATAAGCACTATTTCACAAGAAGTCAATGGAATAAATTCAGCTTTTGAAATACTTACTAAGTTTCAACACTTTGGTACACCTACAAGACTACTTGATATTACTACCAATCCTTTAGTTGCTTTGTTTTTTGCTTGTAAAGTAAATAGTAAAGATGGTGAATTACTTATTTTTAGTGTAAAAAATAGTGAAATCAAACTTTTTGATTCGGATACCGTTTCAGTGGTTACAAACATAGTAAAGCTTCCTTATGATTTTGATATTGATTGTGCAGTGCATAAAGTAAAAGATAAAAAATTTGATGAATTAGTTCATAAAATAAGAAATGAAAAACCATATTTTGAAAATTTGGTGCTTTGTGATGATTTGAAAAAATCTTTTTTTGTAAAACCAAAGCTTGACAATCCAAGACTCATAAAACAAAGCGGAGCATTTATAGTATGTGGCATGGACAAGGTGAAGTATCTACCATCAAATGAGATATTAGATATAGAAAAGAACAAAGTCATCAAAAGAATAGTGATTTCTAAAAATCTCAAAAAGAAAATCAATGATTCGCTAGATGTATTTAACATTTCAAGTGGTTCACTTTTCCCAGAGCTATCGGATGTAGCTGGGTATATTAAAAATAGGTATGGGGTGAGATAATATGATTAGAATGCAAAAATCAGAAGTTTTCTTTCAGCTACTTCTTATAACATTAGTTGGCATTTTAGGGTTACTGCTTGTTATCAATAATAAAGAATTTATTTATTTATTTATTTTACTATTTACAGTTGTCGCATTTTATTTTACTTTTAATAAAAAGCTGATACTTTTTGAAGGGTTTAGTTTATTTAGTTTTTATTACTTCACATTGCTAATTCCTGCTATTTATTTATATGTATCAAACTTTGAGAAATCTGTTTTTATCAATTATACAACATTTAGCCAACCTTTGGATGAATTATTTTTATGGAGTCTAATTTACTATATTGTAGGCTACATCTTTGCTTATTTTGGGTTTAAAATATTTAAAAAAAATGAGATGATATCTATTGATTTACATAATGATGGAGTATCAAAAAAAGTTTTAAATATTATAATTATTGCTTTTTCTATAATTGGGTTGTTAAATTTTATTTATAATATAATATTCTTTTCAGGTGGGAATCTATTTGATTATATAACAAATGTATCTGTCAGAGCTTTAATGTTTAATGAAGAAGGTGGAACACAAGCTGGTTATTTATTTGCCTATATGGCTGCTTATATGTGGGTATATAAAATATTAAAATACCACACAAAATACAGATTGTTTTTATTATATCTTATAATAACCATTCTTATGAAAGCAACCACAGGAAGAATATTTGGAACTTTACTTTATATGCTTTCTTTTTTCGCTATTTTTTACTTTGTGAATATAAAAATACAAAGAAAAAAACATTTTAAATATTTTGGTTACTTTGGATTAATGTTTTTATTTGGGGTATTATTTTATTTTTTTAGAATCACGAGTAGTTTAGCTTATAATGATATGTTAACTACGGATTGGATTGGTACAATTATTGAATTTATGAATATTGATTATCTAATGTATTATGCAGTTGATAAGGGAAATACTCCAAATATTGCATTGTTTATGAAAATTATCGATTCTTGGGCAAATGATGTTGGATATCTATATGGAGAATCACTTTTTACATGGATTTATTCTTTATTGCCTAGAAGTATGAGACCTGAAGATTATCAAATTAGTGCTATGGCTTCAAATATATGGTATTCACATGTTCCATCAAATGTTCAAGGAGGAAATTTGCCTCCTACTGGAATAGGTGAAATGTATGCAAACTTTGGTATTCTAGGACCGTTTTTAGGAATGTTTATATTTGGTTCTATAGTAGCTTTTTTTTATAATTTATTACTAAAATTTAATAACTTTTGGTATTTAGTTGTGTATGTAAATATTTCTTTAGGTTTTTTTATGATTTATGCAAAAGGAGAGTTTGATAATTTTTCCTTGTGGTTCATTATACCAACTCTTATGACATATTTATTACTCATATTTTTAACAAAAGTATTAAGGAGAAAAAACAATTGAAAACTAAAAAATTAATACATATTTTGATGACAGATTATCAGTTAGATTCACGAGTGCGTAATGAAACTGTATCTTTAGTAAATGATGGTTACGAGGTAGATGTATATTGTCTAAAATCGAAAAAAATTAGTGCTCATGAAGTAAGAGAAAAGGTAAACTTAAAAAGATTTGGAATAGTGGGTAATAAGATACTTACTTTTTTGACAGCTTATGTAGGGATGTTTATTTATTCGTTGGGAAAAAAGATTGATAGTGTACATGCTCATGATGTAAATGCTTTGCCTATAGCCTATATAATAGCACTAATTAAAAGAGTACCTTTGATTTATGATACCCATGAGTTATGGTCACAATCTCATCATTCTATCTCATCACAGTTTGTATTAAACTGTGTAGCATTTATGGAGAAACTTTTTGCAAAAAGAGCCACTAAGATTATAACTGTATCCGATAGTATTAAGACTTATTTAGAAAAATATTTTGCTGTAAATGATATAGAGGTAATAAGAAACATACCTTCATATACTCATAGTGGAAAATATAATATATTTAGAGAAAAATATAATCTATCTGAAGATATAAGAATTTGTTTGTATCAAGGACTAATCAGTAAAACAAGAGGAGTTGACTTAATAGTAAAAGCTGCACTTGAAGTATGTAAAAAAAATGATAATGTAGTGTTTTTCTTTTTGGGAGATGGTCCTTATTTAGAAGAATTGAAACAATTAGTTATTGATAGTAATCTTGAAGATAAGATATATATACTTGGTAAAATAGAACAAAATGAACTGCTCAAATATACCATGAGTGCAGATATAGGAGTGCATGCTATTAGTAATACTTGTCTCAATCATGAGTATTGTTTACCAAATAAAGTATTTGAATATATCCATGCACATGTTGTGTTAGTAGTTACAAATTTACTTGAGCTGTCAAAGTTTGTAGAGGAAAACCAAGTTGGTATAACTTTTGAAGATAACGATGCAAAAAGCTTGGAAGAGTCATTAAATAAAATTTTAGTAGATAATGAGCTTTATAATAAGTTTAAATCAAATTCTATGGAAGCTTCACAAAAACTAACTTGGGACAATGAATATAAAGTATTAAAAAAACTATATGAGGATATCCTAAAGTGAAATACTATTTTGGACAAAAGATTTTAGATTTTGAGCAATTTGATTATAATTTATCTGGATTTGGTAAGAGAGAAATTTCTCAAAAGTGTATAGGTATATCTGAACTCTTTGTAAAGTTACTTTGGATAAAAAAAGAAAATGAGCATATCTTATTTATAAGCTTAGATATTTTGTATATACCTGCTGAATTGAGTGATAAGATATACAATTATTTAGAGGAGAGATATAGTATTGAAAAACAAAATATTGTTTTCAATGCTACACACACACATTCAGCACCAGGAATCGAAAAGAAGTTTGATAAATCTGTAGATCAAAAGATAATTGAATATATCTTTGATAAGTTTGTTGAGATAGTAGCTGAAAGTGAGTTTAAAGATGGAAAATTATCTTTTATTACATTCAAATCTCAAAGTAGTATGTGGATATCAAGAAGAAAATTTGGAAAAAATATAAAAAAACTATTTTTAAAAGAATCCATACTTATGCTTCCAAATGAGCATAATAAAATTGATGATAACATAAGATTAATTTGTGTACTAGATAAAAATGATGATTTAGACTTATTACTTTATAATTTTTCTTGTCATCCGGTATTTAATAGAAGTGATTGTATTTCATCTGATTTTATAGGTGCTATATCAGAAAATATAGAGAAAGAATTAAATGTAAAAACTATGTTTTTACAAGGTTTTCTAGGAGATATCAGACCAAACTTTACTACTGAAAGTATATCTGAAGTAGGTGTTGTGGATAAATTAAAAATTATAGCAAATAAAAAAATATTTAAAAAATATAATCAAGAAGATTTTGATAAGTTTTGTACGGTAGTTTCAAGTGAAATTTTAGAAAATTTAAAATATGAAAATAAAGATAATATCAAAATACTCAATATTAAACAATTTAAATATAAAATATACTCTCAAAGTGAGAAATACAAAATAGAATTTTATGTAAAAGTGATTTTTATAAATCAAAATTTATTTATATCTATACCTGCTGAAGTGAATTCAAAGTATTATGTGATGTTGTCAAAAAAGTTTAATGACTTTAATATAATCCCAATCGGACTTGCAGATGATATTATAGGGTATTTACCTTTTTATGATGAAGTTAAAGAGGGTGGCTATGAAATCAATTCGATAGTAAACTATGGGATAGATACACCTTTTAGTGAAATATCACTACGAAGATTTTATTTTTCATTACAAAGTGATATTCAAGCGATGATTAGAGGTATTAAAAGTGAATAGTAAAGAAACATTGATAAATGATTTTAAAAACTTAGGATTACAAGAAGGTGATGTTGTTTTTATACGGGGAAATCTTGGTAAAGTAGGAAGAGTGAAACCTAGAGAGCTTTTTTTAGATGCTCTTTTTGAAGCGATAGGATATAGTGGAACTATTGTTACCCTTGGATTTACAAAAAGTTTTCCTTTTTATAAAGTTGACAAAAAGTATATTTTTGAACAAAATACTATTCCTGAAACAGGAGCTTTTGGAAAACTATGTTTACAATACAAAAATTCTAAAAGAAGTAATCATCCTACAAATTCTTTTATTGCAATAGGTAAATATGCTGATGACATTTTAAAAGATCATGATGAAAATGCAATGCTTTATGACCCTACTAAAAAGTTAATAGAACTAAATGCAAAAATGATTATATTTGGTATCATAGATGAAAGCCCAGGATTTACAACAGTACATTATGTTCAACAGGAATTAGGTCTTACAGAACAATCTTTTTTTCAAAACCTTTTTAGAGTTTATTATAAAGATAAAAATGATAATTTGAAGTTATTTAAAAAATCTGATGTGGGTGGATGTAGTGCAGGATTTGGAAAATTTTATCCCCATTACCTTTCAAATGGATTTTTAAAAACAGGTCAAATAGGAAATAGTTCAGCGATACTAATCAATGCAAAAGATGCATATGCTATAGAATATAGGCTAATGAAAGATAATAACTCTTTTCATTTTTGTGATAATCCTTTGTGTGTATCGTGTAGGTTGTCTTGGAAATATGATTTAAAATATGCATTAAACTATTTAATACTCAAAGTTATTAGCTTATTTAAAAGGAAAAAATTGATATGAAAATATTAACAATACTTGGTGCAAGACCACAGTTTATAAAAGCTGGTTCAGTTAGTCGAGCTATTGCTTCGCATAATAACCAAGTTGCTAGTTTAGAGTCGCTAGTTTCTAGTGAAGATTCTAAAAATCAAAAACTACAAACTAAAAACCAAGAACTAATAACTGAAATAATAGTTCACACAGGTCAACACTATGATGCAAATATGAGTGATATATTTTTTGATGAGATGCAAATACCAAAACCAAACTATTTTTTAGGAATTGGTGGAAAATCTCACGGTGCTATGACTGGACAAATGATAGAAAAAATTGAAGAAGTTGCACTTAAAGAAAATCCAGATTGGATTATGGTGTATGGAGATACAAATTCTACACTTGCTGGTGCAATAGTTGCAAGTAAGCTTCATATAAAACTAGCTCATATTGAAGCAGGGCTTAGAAGTTTTAATATGAAAATGCCAGAAGAAGTAAATAGAATCCTTACTGATAGAGTAAGTACAATTTTGTTTTGTCCAACAGATACAGCCATGAAGAATTTAAAAGCTGAGGGCTTCCCCTTCACACTAACAACTAACCACCAACAACTAATCACCAATGTAGGTGATGTTATGCAAGATGGAGCGATGTTTTATAAAAGTCTAGCAAAGATACCTGAGGCAGTCTCTAGTTTATGGTCGCTAGTTTCTAGTGAAGATTCTAAAAAACAAAACTTACAAACTACAAACCAAAAACAAAAAACAAAAAACTATATATTATGTACTATTCATAGAGCTGAAAACACAGATGATGAGATTAGATTAAAAAGTATTTTTGAAGCATTAAATGAAATAGCAAAAGAAAAACAGATAATCTTACCTTTACACCCTAGAACTAAAAAACTTTTAGAAAACCTACAAACTAAAAACCAAAAACTATTAACTAAAAACTTAACAATAATAGACCCAGTTGGTTATCTTGAAATGGTATGGCTAATAGATAATTGTGATTTTGTGATGACGGATAGCGGAGGGCTTCAAAAAGAGGCATATTTTTTTGAAAAACAATGTATAACTCTAAGAGATGAAACAGAGTGGGTAGAACTTGTAGAGTGTGGAGCGAATACATTAGTAGGTGCAGATAAAGAAAAAATAGTTTCTAGTTATAAGTCGTTAGTTTCTAGTGAAAATAATAAACTAAAAACTAAAAACAATAAACTAAAAACTAACCTTTATGGTGCTGGTACAGCTAGTGAAAATATAGTAAAGGAACTTATTAATGTTAAGTAAATTTAAAACAGTATATGTATTGGCACCACATACAGATGATGGAGAATTAGGCGCTGGAGGAACTATAAGTAAGCTTATAGAATCTGGGGCAAATGTTTATTATTTTGCTTTTTCTACAGCAGAAACATCTGTTCCAGAAGGCTTTCCAAAAGATATATTAAAAACTGAAGTTATTAATGCAACAACAAAGTTAGGTATAAAAAAAGATAATGTAATAATATACAATTATGAAGTAAGAAAGTTAAACTATGCAAGGCAAGAAATACTTGAAGATTTGATAAAGCATAGAAATGATTTAAAACCAGATCTTGTTCTTATGCCATCACTTAATGATATTCATCAAGATCATAGTACAATAGCTCAGGAAGGCTTAAGAGCATTTAAAAATACTACTATTTTAGGATATGAACTTATATGGAATAATTTACATTTTGATACAACATCATTTGTAAAATTAGATAAAAAGCATATTCAAGCAAAAAGTGACGCATTAAAAGAATATAAATCTCAAGGAATTAGAGATTATATGAGTGAAGAGTTTATTTTTTCTCTTGCTAAAACAAGAGGTGTGCAAATTGGAACACAATATGCTGAAAGTTTTGAAGTTATTAGATTGGTAATATAGGAGGACTTGATGGAAATTAATGAAATTAAAATTGGAATGAGTGAGAGTTATTCTCAAACTATATCAGAAGCAGATGTAAAAGCATATGCTGGAATTTCTGGTGATAGAAATCCTGTGCATATGGATGATGAATATGCTGAAAAATCAAGATATAAAAAAAGAATTGCACATGGAATGATATCTTCAAGCTTTTTTTCTGCATTATTTGGTACAAAACTTCCCGGTCCAGGTTGTGTTTATGTTAATCAATCCTTAAATTTTAAAAGACCTGTATATATAGGCGATACTGTAACGGCAATAATTACTGTTACAAAAATAGATGAGATAAAAAATAGAGTTTATTTTGATACTGTTTGTAAAGTAAAAAATAAAACTGTAATTGATGGAAAAGCTGAGTTGTATATTCCAGAAAATAAATAAATGCAAAGTAAAGGTATTTTATGCAAAAAATTAATGTTGAACAAGTTGCAGAGTTTTTAAATTCACAATTTTTGGGAGAGAATATCCTATTAGATAAAGCTACTTCTTTGGATAATGTTGAAGATAATACACTTATTTTTTCTAAAAGTTCTAAAAATTTAGTTATGGAAAAAAAATGCTTAATATTGGTACCTTTAGATTTTGAGTATTTAGACAATTGCTTGTATACAATAATAAAAGTTGAAAATCCTAGATTATCTTTTGCAAAAGTAGTTAATGAATTTTTTATAAAAAACAATAAAATTGGTATTTCAAAAAGTACTAAAATAGGAAGTAATTGTAATATTCATTCTAGTGTATCTATTGGAGAAAATTGTGTAATAGGCAATAACGTATTAATAGAAGAAGGGACTATAATTAATCATAATGTAGTTATAGGTGATAATATTAAAATTGGAAAAAATTGTTATATTAAATCAGGAGCTATTATAGGTGAAGATGGTTTTGGATTTGATTTTGAAAAAGATGGAACACCTATAAGAATTCCTCATATAGGTAGTATTGAAATTGGAAATAATGTTGAAATCGGTTGTAATACGGTTATAGCAAGAGGAACTTTAAATAATACTAAAATAGAAGATAATGTTAAAATTGATGATCAAGTATTTATTGCACATAATTGTAAAATAGGTAAAAATACTGTTATTATATCTTTTGCACAAATAAGTGGTTCAGTAGTTATCGGTGAAAACTGTTGGATAGGCCCTAATTCCAGTATTATACAAAAATTAAAAATAGGCAATAATGTAACAGTAGGAATAGGTTCAGTAATAACTGAGGATATTCCAGATAATAAAAAGATGATGGGCTTAGAGGGATTAGATTTGAGAAATTTACTTAAAGTTAAAAAGAGAATAGAGTATGGAAAATAAAAAGAATATATGGATAATCAATCATTATGCTTTTCCTTATGGATATGGATTTCATACGAGAGCTCATACTATTGCAAAGATGTTAAAAAATATAGGGTATGAAGTAACTGTTTTTACATCATCTTTTAATCATCTAAAAGTAAAAGAGGTTGAAGTTGAGAATAACTGTAAAGAAGAAAACCATGATGGTATAAAGTATGTTTGGGTTAAGACAAAAGAGTACCAAGGCAACGGTCTAGGAAGAATAAAAAATATCTTTGAGTTTTCAAAGAATTTGAATAAAATTTATAAAAAATTTGATAATAAGCCAGATGTAGTCTGGGTTTCTTCTCCTCATCCTTTTAGTATTTATAATGGTATAAAGATAAAAAATTATTTTAAAAGTAAATTTATATTTGAAGAGAGAGATATTTGGCCACTTACTTTACAAATACTAAATAATGTGAGCAAATATAATCCATTGGTTATGGTATTTAGATATTTACAGCTTCAAGGATACAAACAAAGTGATATGATAGTAACTCCTCTTGATAACCTAAAAGAATTTGTAGAAAAAAGTGGATATAAAAATAAAACTATAGAGTATCTTCCTCAACCTTTTGTGCCATTTGAGATTGAAAAGTTTGATACGGGCTTATCAAAAGATATGTTTATCGTAGGATATGTAGGTAGTGTTGGTCACTCAAATAGTGTGATGAATCTTATAAAAGCTGCTAATTTATTAAAAACATACACAGATATTTATTTTGTAATGGTGGGTGATGGACCACAGTTAGATGAATTAAAAAATTTTACAAAACAAAATGATATTAAGAATGTAAATTTTATGGGAAAGCTAGAAAAAAATAAAGCTATGTATATAATATCTCAATGCTCTGTACTTTATAAAGGTAATCCTGATATAGAATTATATAATTATGGAATAGGATCGGTAAAATTAGTTGAGTATTTATATTCTAATAAACCTATTATAAATGCAACGAATATAAAAAATGACTTGGTTTCTTTGTCAAATAGTGGCTTAGTTATAGAGTGCGATAATGAAATAAAATTAAAAGAAGTTATTTTGAAGTTAAAAGAGGATAAAAATTTTTGTGATAAATATTCGGGTAATGGTAGAAAATATATAGAAGAAAATTTTATGGAAGATAAAATAGAAGAAAAATTAAAAATGATAATGAATAGATTATGACTTCTCAAGCGACTTTACGGAAGTTTAGAGGTAGATAACAGTATCACAAAAGAGAAATTAAATCTACAAAATCCTTATAGTGTGGAAGATGGGATAAAGTTAATGATAAATGGTGAATAATTGTATAAATTACTTTACAAATTTTAGAAAATAAAGATAATTGTAAATCAATTGATACAAAGAAGTTATATTATAGAGATATTTCACAATCAAAAAGCAGTTGCATCATTTATTAAAGATAATAGAAACTTTATAATAGACTATAAAAACTTTGATATACAAAACTCTATTGCACTATCACTACCAAATACTCAAAAGATATATCTCTATGACTATAAATTTCCACCCTTTTTGGAGAGTTTCTTACCTGAGGGATATTTGTATGATATATTTAAAAATCTTTTATCAAAAGAGTATGGAACAGTAGATGATTATTTGATATTTTCCATTTTAAGTTCTAATATACAATCAAGAATAGAGTTTAAAAGTGATTTACAAAATAGTGAAGAGTTCCCCGAGTTTAATATAGATGAAATATTATCTAATGATACAAACGATACTTTTAATAATCTTCTTCAAACTTTTTTAAATAAAAATGCCATCAGTGGAGTACAACCAAAAACAATAGCACTTTTAAAAGATAAAGAAAAATTAGATACAAAAGAGTATATCATCAAAACTTGGGGTGAAGAGTATCAAGATTTGGCTCTCAATGAGTACTTTTGTCTAAAAGCTGTTGAAAAAGCAGGAGTTAAAACTGCCAATGTAAAACTTTCACAAAACAATAAGTTTTTAATAGTAGAAAAATTTACACTAAAAAATGATGGTAGTTTTTATGGGTTTGAAGAGATATTATCTTTACTAAATAAAAACAAAGATAGCAAATATGATGGTAGCTATGAGCAAATAGCAAAAATTATCTATAGCTACACTACTAATAAAAAAGAATCTATGATAGCTTTTTATAAAACTGTAGTAATGAATTATTTGCTTAAAAATGGTGATGCACACCTTAAAAACTTTGGATTGTTGTTTGATGATGATTTTAAAAATATTTTTTATTCTCCTGTATATGATGTGGTAAATACTGTAGTATATATACACAAAGACAAACCAGCACTTATGCTTGATGGTAAAAAGATATGGCATTCAAAAGATACACTTATTAAGTTTGGACAAAAAAGTTGCCTATTGAGTCAAAGTGAATCAAACAAATATTACAAAGAGTGTTATGAAGCACTTATTTGGGCTATAGATGAGCTTGAAAACTATTTGAATGAATATCCAGATTTTAAAATTGTTAAGATGATGTTGGATAGCTGGAAACTATCACTTAAAGAAGTTAGTATAAAGGAGCTTGATAATGATATTATCAGAACTTGGAAAAACTATTAAAGATTTACGAAAACAAAAGGGATTATCTCAAGAAGTATTAGCAGAGCAGTCTGGTATCTCAAGAGCGACTTTATCAAAGCTAGAAAATGGCTATATAGCAAATATAAGTATAGTGACAATCAATCAAATACTTTCAATTCTTGGGTTTCAGATTGATATTAAGCCAACGAATCCATTTATTACATAATATATATTGACAATAAAGTATGAAAAATAGTACAATAAAAGACATTAAATAAGGAGTGATATATGCAACCAATATTAGCAAACTATACAGCAAGTATAACCGAACTTAAAAAATCACCAACTCAACTACTCAAAGATGCTGGAGATGAAGCAATAGCTATACTCAATCATAATGTAGCTTCTGCTTATTTAGTTCCAGCAAGTTTGTATGAAAAGATGATGGAAGTTATGGATGATTACTACCTAAGCAAAGAAGTCGAGGAAAGACTTAAAGATAATGAAAAACCAATAAGAGTAGAGCTAGATGAGTTACTTTCTTGATTTTCATCCAAAAGCTTTGAAAGAGTGGAAAAATCTTAATCAATTTTTAGTGTATGAAAATTTGAAAGATAGAATATGATATATTTAATACTATTTTTAATCTCATTTTTACTTACATATTTTATAAAAAACTATATGATAAAAAAATCACTTGTTGCCACTGTAAATGAAAGAAGTTCTCACACAACACCAACTCCACATGGTGGAGGAATTGCTCTTGCAATTACTTGGTTTATAGGATTATTTTATCTATATTTTATAGGTGAAATCTCATCAAATCTTTTTTATGCTCTACTATTTGGTGCAGTTATTTCAATAGTTAGTTTTTTTGATGATATTTATGAATTAAGCCCAAAAATAAGACTGATGGTTCAAGCTTTAGTTGCTATTGGTGGATTATATTTTTTAGGTGGATTTGAGACTTTGACTTTTGGTATTTTTGATATACAAAATCCTATTTTTACAAATATTTTTGCTTTTTTTATGATAATTTGGTTTATCAATCTTTATAACTTTTTAGATGGTATAAATGGCTATGCAGGAAGTGAAGCTATTTTTTTAGCTCTTACAGGGTTTATTTTATTTAGTGGAAATTACTTTTTAGTTTTAGCTGTTTCAGTTTTAGGGTTTTTATTTTGGAATTGGAATAAGGCTAAGATATTTATGGGAGATGTTGGAAGTACTCTTTTAGGATATAATATTGCAATTTTTACTATATATTATGCAAACGAAGAATCAACAAATTTTTGGATATGGATTATACTGTTTGGTGTTTACTGGTTTGATGCAACTTTGACTTTAATACGAAGAAAACTAAATAAAGAGAAGCTCTCTCTTGCCCATAAAAAACATGGATATCAAAGACTTACCCAATCAGGGTGGAGTCACTATAAAGTTACAAATTACTCTATAGGATTAAATATGATTTTATTTTTTATAGTTTATTTTGTATCAAATATTTTTGTGGCTTTTATACTTGCTTTAATAGTCTTAGCTTTAAGTATGAAGTTTGTAGATAATAAGAAAGCATTTGAGTAATGAATTATAAAAGATTAGAGATACCAGATTTAGTACTTTGTGAACCTAAAATTCATGAAGATAATAGAGGATTTGTTTTTGAATCTTTCAAAAAAGATAGTTTTAATAATTTTTTAGGATTTGAAGTAGATTTTTGCCAAGATAATATCTCTTATAGTAAATATGGAGTTATTAGAGGACTTCATACAAATACTCTTGATTTTGCACAATCAAAACTTGTAAGTGTATTACAAGGAAAGATTTTAGATGTTGCAGTTGATTTCAGAGTTGGAAGTCCAAGCTTTGGTAAAGTTATTTCTTTAGAACTAGATAGTTTTGAAAATAAACAACTT
>Ga0265294_10006138_pt1 | contig 14500 bp, 14 predicted proteins | sample MunlanPumphouse3_FD_192504 | JGI IMG/M metagenome (GOLD analysis project Ga0265294, IMG submission 192504) | Groundwater microbial communities from a municipal landfill in Southern Ontario, Canada - Pumphouse #3 | ecosystem: Environmental > Aquatic > Deep subsurface > Groundwater | place... | reverse complement strand
TAGCCATCATAATAGCTTTTGATATAGGCTCCAACATCTTCTTTTCCCAAGGTTGAACAGTAATTGTCCGTCCGTCAGGAGTACTAATGTTCGACACTCTACTTATAGGAGTTAGTGTACCATAATAATCAACCTTCACATCGTCCAGAATATTAACTGAAGCTCTTCCTGCACGAATAGTAAGCAATTCTTTTTGTAAATGAACCAGAGCAGATTCCATATTCTCTTTACAAACATCCTGTATAAAACTTAATTCTTCTTCCATGTTCTGATTTTTTTAGTTTTGGACACAACAAAGATAAACGAAAAATAAGAAAATAGAAAGGTCACTTTTGTTGTTAAAAAAATTATAAATGAACAAGTGTACCTATCTTTTCTCCTGAAATAACCTTTTTAAGATTCCCCGGTATATCCATATTAAAAACAATTACAGGCATATTATTATCACTGCACATAGTACTTGCAGTTAAATCCATAACCTTCAGCTTTTTATTATATACCTCGTCAAAAGAAATTTCATTATATTTTGTAGCATTTGGATTCTTTTCCGGATCATCAGAATATATTCCGTCTACGCGGGTTCCTTTAAGTAAAATGTCGGCACCAATTTCTATAGCCCTGAGAGAGGCTCCGGTATCAGTAGTAAAAAACGGATTTCCTGTACCACCTGACAGAATAGCTATTTCTCCTTTTTCCAGAGATTTCACTACATTGTCTCTGGAATAAAACTCTCCAACAGGTTCCATTCTAATAGACGTAAAAACCTTAGAAGGAGTTCCCATGGCAGTGAGTGCAGAATTAAGGGCAAGGCTGTTTATAACAGTTGCAAGCATACCCATCTGGTCTCCTTTAACACGATCGAAACCTTTTGTAGCCCCGCTTAATCCACGGAAAATATTGCCACCACCAATAACTATACCGACCTGAATATTTAACTTTAGTATTTCACTGATTTGCTGGGCATATTCGTTTAGCCTTGTGGAATCGATTCCGTAATTTTGATCTCCGGCAAGTGATTCACCACTGAGTTTTAAAAGAATACGTTTATATTTGGCCATTGTTTTTTGTTTTTATTTATGTAAAAATAAATAAATAGAAATGTCTTTCAATAAAAAAGGTTCAAAAGTTTTTATTTCAGGGCAATTAAGATAAATAATTAAGTGTAAATAAAATTTCAATATAATACCTGAATTCTGTAAGGAAGTATCGTAATGAGTATTCAAATAACAACTATAATCATTGATAAGGGAGGAAGGATCATTTTCTTAAGTATCGTAAAGAGTATTCAAAAAACAACCCGAGTGAAGCATATCAATAGCTATGGCGATTGCTGGAAACAACAGAAACATCAGGAGCGACTATGGGAGTGAAGCTTAGTAATTGCTATGGTAATTGAGGCTTACTTAGAATAACGACTGATTTGAAGTTATTTGGATGCGTAAAAGATAATTTCCTGCGGAATATAGGTAACAATAGCAAAAAAATAAATTTCCACGCTGTTGAAAAAATAGCTATTTTTACAGCTATATGTTTAAAAAATGTTAGAATTACTAATTATACTATATATGGCAGGCTTTTTACGAATAATTCTATTTCTATTAATCATATATTATGTGATTAAAATAATAAAAATCCTTTGGATTTCCTGGTTTAAAAGGAAATTTAACGAAAATTCATCTTCATTTCGAAAAGACGATCGTACAGAGGGAGACGTCAGGGTAGAAGGAGAAAAACCAAAGAAATCAGGTTCCTTCGGAGGCGATGGTGAATATGTAGATTACGAAGAAATAAAAGACGATAAAAAAGAGAAAAAGTAAATCTTATTCTTTTTCAGAAAGGAATAAAAAATATAAATACGAATAAATGGCACAGGAAGAAGTTTTTAAGAAATTAGTAGCACATTGTAAGGAATACGGATTTGTTTTTCCGTCCAGTGAAATATATGATGGACTAAGTGCCGTATATGATTACGGACAAAACGGTGTTGAATTAAAAAACAACCTTAAAAAATATTGGTGGGACAGCATGGTCTTTCTGCATGAAAACATAGTAGGACTAGACTCCGATATTTTTATGCATCCAACCATCTGGAAAGCATCAGGACACGTTGATGCATTCAATGATCCATTGATCGATAACATAGATTCCAAGAAAAGATATCGTGCAGACGTCCTCATTGAAGAAAAGCTGGCAAAATACGAAGCCAAAATGAACAAGGAAGTAGAAAAGGCCCGTAAAAAATTTGGAGAAGCTTTTGACGAAAAAGAATTTCGTGCTACCAATCGCCGCGTACTCGACAACCAGAAAAAATGGGATACCCTTCACGAACGTTATAAAAAAGCACTTAATGATGAAGACTTCAAAGAACTAAAACAGATCATCATTGACGAAGAGATAGCCTGTCCCATAAGCGGAACCCGCAACTGGACATATGTTCGTCAGTTTAATCTGATGTTCTCCACAGAAATGGGATCAACATCCGACGGATCTATGAAAGTATACCTTCGTCCTGAAACCGCTCAGGGTATATTTGTAGATTATCTGAATGTACAGAAAACCGGCCGTATGAAAATTCCTTTTGGAATAGCCCAGATCGGCAAGGCATTCAGAAATGAAATTGTAGCACGTCAGTTCATTTTCCGTATGAGGGAATTCGAACAAATGGAAATGGAATTTTTCGTAGCTCCCGGAACCGAAATGGAATGGTTCGAAAAATGGAAGGCCTTCCGTCTGAAATGGCACGAAAATTTAGGATTTGGCAAAGAAAACTATCGTTTTCATGTTCACGAAAAATTAGCCCATTATGCCAATGCTGCCGTAGATATTGAATTTAACTTTCCATTTGGATTTAAAGAAGTAGAAGGAATTCATTCACGTACAGATTTTGACCTTTCGCAGCATCAGAAATTTTCAGGAAAGAAAATTTCATATTACGATCCTGAAAGAAAAGAATCATATACACCATATGTAGTAGAAACATCCATCGGACTTGACCGTATGTTTCTGGAAGTATTATCAGCTTCATACTGCGAAGAAGAAGTCCCTACAGCAAAAGGAGGGAAAGAGACTCGTGTAGTAATGAAAATTCCACCGGTTCTGGCACCTGTAAAAGTAGCTGTTATGCCACTGGTAAGAAAAGACGGACTCGCCGAAAAAGGGAAAAATCTTTTCGATGATCTGAGATTTGATTTCAACTGCATTTATGACGACAAAGATTCCATTGGAAAACGTTATCGTCGTATGGATGCTTTAGGGACACCATTTTGTGTTACATTGGATTATCAGACACTCGAAGACGATACAGTAACAGTTCGTTACCGTGATTCCATGAAACAGGAAAGAATACCCATCTCAAAAATCAAAGAAATGGTAACAGAACAGGTAAGTCATAAAATATTATTAAAAAAGCTAATGCAATAAATGAAAATCTGAATTTTGCGTATAGTAACTGATTTTAAGTTAGTTAAATGCGTAACAGATAATTTCTTGCAGATTTCAGAAAAACACAAAATATAGTTACAGATTATAATCTGTAACTATATTTAATCATAACTATAGTTGTCAAAAAACCATCTTAAAATTATTACGGTATGGAACAAAAAAAGAAAGATCCCTTTTCAAAAATATTGACAAGTGTTATTTTTCGAATAATAGGATATGGCTGTCTCATATTTTTAACCAACTATATTATTTTAAAAGATGCAGGAGTCTCCGTAATTGATAAGTTCAGTGAATACTCATTTGTAGAAAGTGCTCAGTCCATATATCTGTTTGTTTCTATAATCTTTTTATCTTGTTTATTTTACAGATTCAAAGAATTTAAACCTTTACTGTTATTGTTGGGAGGCTTTCTTATGGTGATTTTTATACGAGAGCAGGATTTTTTTCTTGATAAAATATATCATGGTGCATGGTTCCCGTTTGCAATGATAGTAACATTCTTAACATTGTATTTTGTTTTAAAAAAATGGGAACAACTAAAAGAAAATATTCTGGAATATGTAAAAACTCCATCCTTTGGAATAATCATATGTTCCATAATGGAAATATTTATATTCTCCCGCTTATTCGGGAATAAAAATGTCTGGTTTAATTTTTTTAATACAGAAACCTTCACGCCATTACAACATGCCGTAAAAAATGCAGCAGAAGAAGGGAGCGAACTTTTTGGATATACACTTATATTAATTTCGGTATTTGAATTTGCACATTATCTTATTAACAAAAAAATAAAGGGAAAATGTTAACCACTCATTTCCCCTTTATTTATAACCTTAAACACTCAAATGTATGAAAAAAACTTATTCTTTTTTGTATTACAAAGATGAGGTAAAATAAGGTTAACAGCTGCAAAGTGAAGTTAAAAATAGTTAAGACAATAAAATACGGATAATTTGGTATTAATTAGAACAATTCATCGTTGATTCCCGTCATTTTATTTAAGCCCTGAAATTTTCAGACCTGAAAAAGTTGATAATATTTTCTTTATCTTTTTCCAGCTGCTTTTGTAATTTTTCAAGAGAACTGAACTTTTGTTCTTCCCTGATCTTTTTATAAAAATTGATTTTTAGATTTTTGCCGTATAAATTTTCATGTAAACCAATAATATGAACTTCTATATTCTGAATATTATCATTATCGTTTACAGTAGGGCGGAAACCAATATTTAGCATTCCAGGGTAAAACTTATTATTTGCATTTACTCTAACAGCATATACACCTCTTCCCGGAATAATTTTATTCTTGTTTAAAGGTTTAATATTTGCAGTAGGAAAATTAATTTTTCTGCCTATTTTATATCCTTCAATAACAGTTCCATACAATCTGAAATGATATCCCAGCAACTGATTGGCATTCTCTATATCTCCTTTCTCCAGCGTTTCCCTGATCCTTGTAGAACTAATATTAAGACTATCAATGGTAAGAGCACTCGTCTTATAAACAGGGAAATGATAAATTTTAGAAAGCTCATCAAGCATCTCGCATCCACCTTCCCTGTCTTTCCCGAAACGGTGATCATACCCAATAACTAAAGCTTTTATGTGTAACTTCTTAACAAGTATATCTCTAACAAAACTTTTGTAATTAAGATTCGAAAACTCCAGAGTAAAAGGATAAACAATTAAATTCTGTATACCTGCCTTCTCAAAAAGCTCTTCCTTTTCCTCTATAGTGGTAATTAATTTTAGACTTTTGTCATCCGGAAATAAAACCTGTCGTGGATGTGGATAAAAAGTAAAAATAACCGATTCTCCATTTATCTTTTGTGCAATTTCTTTTACTTTACGTATAATTTCTTCATGACCCAGATGAACGCCATCAAAAGAGCCTATTGCTATAACAGGATTAGCAACATTGAAATTTTCAACATTCCGATAAATTTTCATACGTAAATTATTTTTTATATGTTTCCGGAACAGTATTTCTGTCATTCAAAACCCAAAAATAGAATTTTTTGATCAGACACTTCTTAAAAATAGTAGAAAAAGAAGATCATAGGGTAAAAGATTTAATTGATTTTATCAGGTTCACATGGATTTTATTATTTTTGTTAAGTCAAATTTTTTTTTTTGACTTAAGTAGTACTTAAATTTTGCAAGGAAGTTTCGTAATGAGAATTCCTTTCGGATTTTAGGTATAAGTCCTAATTTGTAATTAAATTTAGAAAAATAAAACTTATGAACAGATATATATTATTCCTTTGTTTTAGTTGCGCCATATTGTTTACTGTTTCGTGCAGTAATCATGATAAATATACAATAAACGGACATATAAGCAATGCAGAAGGGCAGTACGTCTATTTTGACAAACTTAATGTCTCCTCTGTAGAAAAAATTGATTCCATAAAACTTAAGAAAAAAGGGAATTTTGAATTTAAGGGTAATGTTGGTTATCCAACATTCTTTATGTTAAAAATAGGAGATAAAAATTTTATTACCCTTTTAGTAGATTCATCAGAACATGTAGAGATATACGGTGATGCCGTAAATTTTTCCCAAAATTATCGTTTAAAAGGTTCCAATGGTTCATCTCTGGTACAGCAATTAAATGTGCATTTGAGTAAAACAAAACACATGCTTGATTCTCTTCAGTCTCTTAATATTTCCTTTATAAACGATGTGGATTACGAAAACAAAAAGAAAAAATGGAAAGATGAATATCAAAAAGTAAAACAATCACAGATAGATTATTCTTCAGATTTTGTTAAAGAACATGCATTTTCAATGGCAAATGTACTGGCCTTATATCAGAAATTTAACGACAACACATACGTAATTCAGGATTTAAATTCATTAAAGATTGCAGCCTCAGCCTTAAATTCAGTATATCCCAAATCGGAACATGTAAAGGCCTTATATGCAAATACTGTAAAACTTATGGAAGATCAGAGAAGAAAAAAATTGCAGAAATTTATTGACGAAAATGCGCAGAACAGTCCTGAAATTGTTTTACCCGATACTGAAGGAGAAGAAATAGCGTTATCTTCACTCAGGGGAAAATATGTGCTTGTTCAATTTTGGGCAGGAGCAGATAACGATTCCAGAATAATGAATCCTGTACTGACTGAAATTTACAAAAAATATCATTCACGAGGCTTCGAAATATATCAGGTAAGTGCCGATACAAATAGATACGACTGGGTAGATGCCATTGATAAAGATCATTTAAGCTGGATAAATGTTGGAGATATGAAAGGAAGCAGAAGTGCCCTTTTACTTTATAATGTACAAGAATTACCTTCAAACTATATCCTGGATAAAGAAGGAAATATTCTAGGGAAAAATTTAAAAGGTCAGGCCATAACCAAAATACTGGAAAATGAGTTATCTAAAAGAAAATTAAAGTAACACAGAAAAAAGAGAATTTCTAATAAAAAAATAAAAAATTTTGGCAAAACAAGAGAAGAAGATATATTTCGTTTCTGATGTTCATCTTGGAGCTCAGTCGTTAGATAATATACAGGAAAGAGAGAAAAGTTTTTCCCGTTGGCTTGAAGAGATTAGAAAAGATGCGGGTATGCTCTTTTTAATGGGAGATATTTTTGATTTTTGGTTTGACTATAAAAGTGTAATACCAAGAGGGTTTACACGTACTTTGGGGAAAATTGCAGAAATTGCCGATGACGGAATTCCTGTTCATTTTTTCACAGGTAATCATGATTTGTGGGTATTTGATTATTTGTCGTCCGAACTGGGAGTTCATGTACATCACGAAGAATGCATGATGACACTATATGGAAAGAAATTCTTTTTGGCACATGGAGACGGGCTTGATGCAGGAGACAAGAAATATCTATTCCTAAAAAAAATATTCACAAATAAGATATTACAGAAACTTTTCTCGATGCTTCATCCAAATATAGCTTTTTCTATTGCACATGCATGGTCAAAGAAGAGCAGACTAAACAAAGGATTAGATTTTACGTTTAGAGAAAACGATGGAATATACGAATATGCAAAAGCATTATCTAAAAAAGAATCATTTGAGTATTTTGTAGTCGGACACCGTCATTTAATGATAAATCGTTTATTGGCAAACAAAGCTCATTTTATAATACTTGGAAACTGGATAACCTATAACTCTTACGGAGTATTTGACGGAGAAACCTTTGAATTAAAAAGATATAAAGAATAGTGATAAAAAGGATAAAAATCCTTTATAAATAAATATTATGGAAAAGAAAATATATACAAAGATAATAGGGACAGGTTGTTGCGTCCCAACAAAAAAGATAGTAAACGATGATTTTTTAAATAATGTTTTTTACGATCCTGCCACAGGCAAGCCTTTTGAAAAGTATAACAGGGAAATTATTGATAAATTTTATGCCATTACCAATATTAAAGAACGGCGCTATGCCGAAGATGATCAGGTAACATCAGACCTTGCTGTTATAGCCGTAAAAGAAGCCCTTACTGATGCAAAAATGGATCAGGAAGATCTGGAATTTATTATTTTCTGCCATAATTTTGGGGATGTAAGTTATGGAAATACACGTATGAACGTAATTCCAAGTTTGGCCAGCATGTTAAAGTATAAAATGAAAATAAAAAATCCTTTTAGTGTTGCACATGATGTTATTTGTGGTTGTCCCGGCTGGACACAGGGGATGATTGTTGCAGATGCATATATTCGCAGCGGAATGTACAAAAGAGGAGTAGTTATTGGAGCAGATACTATCTCAAGAGTTTCTGATCCTCACGATCGTGATTCAATGATCTATGCAGATGGAGCAGGAGCCACTATAGTAGAAGCAGTAGAGAGTGACGAACCAGTTGGAATAATATCGCACAGTTCCCGTACAGATGGGTATCCTTACGCCGATTGTCTGAATTTTGGAAAATCATTTAACCCTGATTACGACCAAAAAGAATTATTACTTAAAATGAAAGGACATAAATTATATGTCTACGCTTTAAGAAATGTTCCTACAACAGTAAAAGACAGTATCGAAAAAGCCGGACTACAAATCGAAGATATCCAGAAAATTTTTATTCATCAGGCAAATGAGAAAATGGATGAGGCTATTTTAACAAGGTTGTTTGGACTTTACGGAAAAAAAGAAATTCCTGAAAAAATCATGCCTATGATCATCAGTAAACTTGGAAATTCTTCAGCTGCAACTATTCCTATGTTAATGGATTTACTTTTGAAAGGGAAAGTTGGTGATCATGCCGTCCAAAAAGGAAGTTATTCTGTTTTTTGTTCAGTAGGAGCAGGTATGGCAATTAATTCCATTGTATACAAATGGTAGTATATATTTGTCAGCGGCAAATATATACTACATACAAAAGGACAAATAAATAAAATTACGAATGGACATATTATCTGATCCCGGGTGGAAATCTGTTTTATCCGAAGAATTCCAAAAAGATTACTATAAAAAGCTGAAATTATTTGTTCAGCAGGAATATGAAAATTATACAATATATCCGTCCCGATCACTTGTCTTTAATGCATTTTCGCAATGCTCGTTCGAAGATATTAAGGTAGTAATCATCGGACAGGATCCATACCACAGCGAAGGACAGGCAAACGGATTATGCTTTTCTGTCAATGACGGAGTACGTATACCACCAAGTTTAAGAAATATATTTAAAGAACTTAAAAACGATACCGGCAAAGAAATTCCGGAATCAGGAAATCTTACTTACTGGGCTCGTCAGGGAGTTCTTATGCTAAATTCTGTAATGACGGTGCGTGACGGTAATGCCGGGTCACACAGTAAAAAAGGATGGGAAACATATACTGATGCTGTAATTCGTGAAATTAATAATAATAAAGAACATATTGTTTTCATCCTTTGGGGTAATTATGCCATAGAAAAGGGGAAAATAATAGACAGGGAAAAACATTTTGTACTGACATCCGTTCATCCCTCACCATTATCAGCATCACGGGGATTTTTTGGTAATCATCATTTTAGCCGCACTAATAAATATCTCATCGATAATGATCTGCAACCAATAAAGTGGTAATCAGAAAAGTTTATATTCTTCAAAATAATCAGTTAACTTGCGTTGAGTAAAAATCAAAGCAATAAAATATAATGAATATATACATTTCAGTAATAGAAATAGTTCTAATAATAATTGTAATACTTGCTGTTATTATAATAACAAATATATTATCCGGAACAAAAAGCAGAAAACGAGAAAAGGTAACAGAGACACAACTCTCAGAATTTGAAAAACAGATAGCCATACGAGATGAAAAAATAAATTCATATCTGCAGCAATTACAAAGAGAAAAAGAAGAAAGTTTGCAATTACAATCCGAAAGAGATGACTCAATAAGGAAACAAATCAGATTACAGGCCGAAAAAGAAAATCTTGCTGAAAAACTGGAAACTCAGATGCAGGAAATGACAAAGCTTCGTGAAAAATTTACAATCGAATTTGAAAATGCAGCAAATAAAATACTCAAACAAAACTCCGAAGATTTTACATCACTCAATCAGAAAAATATAGGAGAAATTTTAAATCCTTTAAAAGAAAAAATCCAGCTTTTCGAGAAAAAAGTAACTGACACATACGAAAAAGGACTGAAAGATCAGACAGACCTCAAAGCAGAGCTAAAAAAACTCCGTGATATGAATCAACAAATCAGTGAGGATGCCAGTCATCTTACAAAAGCCTTAAAAGGAGATGTCAAAAAACAAGGAAACTGGGGCGAAGTAATATTGGATCGTGTCCTTGAATTCTCAGGACTTACCGAAGGCAGGGAATACAAAAAACAATACAATGCAAAAGGGGAGGACGGACAAATTCTTCAGCCCGATGTAGTTATCATGCTACCCGCCGATAAACATATAATAGTAGACTCCAAAGTTTCGCTTGTAGCATATGAAAAAGCAGTGAATGCAACGAGTGACGAAGAACGGCACCAGTACACAGAAGAACATCTAAAGAGTATCAGAAGCCATGTTAAAGAGTTAAACGAAAAACATTACGAAAAAATTCCGGGATTAAACACACCCGATTTTGTCCTGCTATTTATACCATTAGAATCATCCTTTAGTGCAGCCATACAATCCGACAACGAATTATTTGCCTATGCCTGGAGCAGGAAAGTAGTAATAGTAAGTCCGTCAACACTACTTGCAACATTACGCACAATAGCTTCAGTTTGGCAGCAGGAAAATCAGACACGCAATACATTGGAAATTGCACGTCAGGGAGGTAGGCTTTATGACAAATTTGTAAACTTTGTAAAAGATTTGCAGCAGATAGGAACAAACATTGATCAGACAAAAAAGAATTACGATGCAGCAATGAATAAATTACAGACAGGTCATGGAAATCTTATTCACTCTGCCGAAAAATTACGAGAACTTGGAGCCAAAGCCGCAAAAAAACTACCCGAAAAATATTCTGATAAAAATTAATTAACAGGATACGGGCACAAGCCTATTTGATACGGGCGCAAGCGAAGATACTTGCACCAAACAAAAAAGAGAGATGCTTGCATCTCTCTTTTCTATATATCTTAAAATTATATATCAGCTGGCCTTTAATCTTCTTGAAGTTTTTAAATCAAGTTTTGATTCAGCATATTCTTTAGTTATACATAACTGCTTAATGTTTTTCGAAGGAAATTCAAACATAGCATCATTCATTATAGTCTCGCAAATAAAACGTAACCCTCTGGCACCAAGACTAAACTCAATAGCCTTATCTACAATAAAGTTCAAAGCATTCTTTTCAAAAGTAAGCTCAATGCCATCCAGCTTAAACAATTTGGTATACTGTTTCACCAAACTATTCTTAGGTTGCGAGAGAATCTTAGTTAAAGATTTACGATCGAGAGGTTCAAGATAAGCCAGTATTGGCAGACGTCCTATTATTTCCGGAATAAGACCAAAACTCCTTAAATCCTGCGGAGAAATATACTGCAACAAATTATCCCTGTCAATAGATTGCATTTCTTTATGCATACCATATCCAACGACCGTAGTATTTAAACGTTTGGCAATTTTCTTTTCAATACCGTCAAATGCCCCACCACATATAAACAGAATATTTTTAGTATTAACACAAATCATTTTCTGTTCCGGATGTTTACGTCCACCCTGAGGCGGAACATTAACATCAGCACCTTCCAGTAATTTCAGCAGACTTTGCTGAACACCTTCTCCTGAAACATCACGTGTAATGGAAGGATTATCCTGTTTACGGGCAATTTTATCAATTTCATCAATAAAGACAATTCCTTTTTCAGCAGCCTTAACATTATAATCGGCCGCCTGCAAAAGACGTGTAAGCATACTCTCAACATCTTCCCCTACATAACCGGCTTCTGTAAAAACAGTAGCATCGACAATTGTAAAAGGAACATTAAGTTTTCTTGCAATAGTTCTTGCCAGCAAAGTTTTTCCTGTACCGGTTTGACCTACCAGAATTATGTTAGACTTTTCAATTTCTATTTCATCATCCTCAATCTTCTGCGTTAGTCTTTTATAATGATTATATACTGCAACAGAAAGAACTTTTTTAGCCTGATCCTGACCAATAACATACTGATCTAGAAAAGTCTTAATTTCTTTAGGCTTTAATAGTTTTATTTCGCCAAGATCAATATCCTTGTCTGTTTTAAACTCTTCTTCAATAATATCATGAGCCTGCTCAACACATTGATCACATATAAACGCATCTATCCCACTTATCAAAAAATTGACATCTTTTCTTTCACGTCCGCAAAAAGAACATTTGTCCATAATTTCTACTTCCTTTTTGTCCAATTTATCCTTTTACCATAACTTCATCAATCATACCATATTCTTTGGCTTCCTCAGATGTCATCCAGTAATCCCTGTCAGCATCTTTAGATACTTGTTTATTTGATTTTCCGCTATGTGTTGCGATAATATCATAAAGTTCGTTTTTCATCTTTATGATTTCACGCGCAGTAATTTCAATATCCGAAGCCTGTCCGCCTGTTCCGCCAATAGGCTGGTGGATCATGATTCTTGAATGCTTCAGAGCAGAACGTTTTCCTTTATCTCCGGCAGTAAGTAAAACAGCACCCATAGATGCCGCCATACCTGTGCACATAGTTGATATTCCGGGTCGTATATACTGCATAGTATCATAAATACCAAGTCCGGCAGTAACCGAACCTCCCGGAGTATTTAAATAAATCTGAATATCTTTATTCGGATCAGTTGATTCCAGAAATAAAAGCTGTGCCTGAATAATATTTGCAACGTCATCATAAATAGGAGTACCCAGAAAAATGATACGATCCATCATAAGTCTTGAAAATACATCCATCGAAACCATGTTCATTTGTCTTTCCTCAATAATATAAGGAGTAACACTATCAGTGAACATAGATTGATAATCGTGCATTCTCAGACTACTAATCCCTTTATGTTTCGTCGCATATTTGTTGAATTCCTTCCCCAAATTTGTCATTTTTTCTCCATTAATTTTTGAAAATCATCCTGACTGATTTCTTTTTCTTCAACAGTTACATTTGATTTAATAAAAGCAATAGCCTTATCAATTCCAACCTGATTTTCAATACGTTTTTTCTCTTCTTCATTTCCTAAAATCTGTGCGGCATAAGCGTCAAGCTGAGATTCAGGGATATTAAAAAGTCCGTACTGACGGAATTGCATTGAAGCAATTTTTTTAGCAGAATCCATTATCTCTTCTTCCTTAATCTCAATGGAATTTTCCTTTAATATTTTTCCGTAAATCAGCTGCCATGAAAGATCCTTCATGAAATTATCGAAATCCTTTTCGATTTGTTCATCAGTTAATTTATTGTTAGTTTCTTTTATCCAGCGTTTCAGAAATTTCTCTGGTAATTTCATATCTATCTTTTCTACGAGACGATCTCTGCAGTCCATAGAAAATTTATAATCAGAAGACATTTCCAGATTCTTTTCAAGTTCTTCTTTTATCTTAGCCTTAAATTGATCTTCAGTCTTTATATCAGTACCTTCTCCGTAAATTTTCTTAAACAGATCTTCATTTACTTCAGCAGGAGTAAAACGAAGAATATCGGAAATTGAAAACTTGAAATTTCCTTTTATCTTTTCAGCTTCCTCCTTAGAAATTTTCAGTAGTCCGGAAATCAGATTAGCATTATTATTGTAAATCTTATTCAGGTCAACAATAATCTCATCTCCTTTAGCTTTGGAATAGAATTCTTTTTTAATCTCTTCGTCCTTCATTACATCAGGTGCAACTAATACATCCTCAGCTTTAATTCCATTAGCCATTTCCTTGTCATTCTCATCAAGCTGAACAAAATTACCCTTCATGGTATCTTTGCCTTCTGCTTTTTCAACAGGTTTATTCTCTCCGTGCTGATTAATATAATTCTGTTCCTGTTGGTCAATCATCTTCTCATCTACAAGGATTTTGTAGTAAGGGAAGTTGTTTCTCTTGTCCATAGGTATAGAAAATTCAGGAGTCAGTGCAATATCAAAAACAAATTCAAAATTTTCGTTTTTGTCCCAGTCTATTTTTTTCTGTTTCTCTTCATCAGGAAGAGGGTCACCCAAAATATTTAGTTTCTCATCAATAATATATTTTGACATACTATTTGACAGAACCTTATTGACTTCGTCAGCGATAGCCGCTTTACCGTACAATTTTTTCACCAGACCCGCAGGAACTTTCCCGGGACGGAATCCCGGCATGTTGGCTTTTTTACGATAGTCTTTTAATACTTCGTTTACACTGGATTCATAATCATTCTTCTCAATTTTGACGGTCAGTGTTGCCGTTAATTCATCAATGCTCTCTTTAGTAATATTCATACAGTCCCACTTAATAATGTTATGATGGAAAAAATTTCAGGTAATATTTAAATTATTCATTCTAAACAAAAAAATAATTTTTCACAAAAAAAACCGCCTGCCTGAATTATTCAAGCAGAACGGCGATTCCTGCTTTGTACGGGCGAAGGGACTCGAACCCCCACGCTGTTAAGCTCTAGATCCTAAGTCTAGCGCGTCTACCAATTCCGCCACGCCCGCATTCTT
>Ga0265294_10006137_pt1 | contig 14500 bp, 16 predicted proteins | sample MunlanPumphouse3_FD_192504 | JGI IMG/M metagenome (GOLD analysis project Ga0265294, IMG submission 192504) | Groundwater microbial communities from a municipal landfill in Southern Ontario, Canada - Pumphouse #3 | ecosystem: Environmental > Aquatic > Deep subsurface > Groundwater | place... | reverse complement strand
AATGCGGCCTCGGCTCGTTTTACGTTTGCCTTTGCTGCCTCTATCTGCTCGGGCCTCATACCTGTTCTCAGCATTGAGAGTGTCTCTGCAGCCATTTTCATACTATTCCTTTTTAATTTCGCGCTTTCTTCGTACAACTCGGCTTCCCTCACAGGGACCACTCCATCAGCAGCGAGTTCTTTGAAACGTTCATGATCCTTCACGGCCTGCTCATACTGCGTCTTCCTGAGTGAATATTCAGCCTCTGCCCTGGAAATATCCTCTTTTCTGAATCCGTTCTGAAGCTCAAGGAGCTGTTCTTTGGAAGCAGCCAGTGATGCCTCTGCCATCTCAACATCGTGGTCCGCTCCGTCCAGGGACATGCGAGCTATCAGCTGTCCTTTATTTACATGGTCAGATTCATTAATATTTAGCTCCAGGATCCTTCCTCCCGCCAGAGGCGAGAGATTCAGCTCCGTCACTTCAACTGTACCTGAAGCCCTTACACGTTCATCCTTGGTTCGTTCCTCAAAATAAAAAATTGACACAGCGGCCACTGCAATCAAAATTGTCGCAATGGCCCATATTTTTTTATTTTTTATAACTTCTGACATTTTCAATCGGAAGTCTCCCCCTTCAAGGAAACTGTATGTTATTGATGCTTAATTGGGAAACATGTGCAAACCTTATCACAAATATAGATTTTGACCATGATCTACCTAGAAAAACTTTTTTTTCCAGAGCAGGACTATGGTAACTATAGTCAGCGCCATCGTTACCATCCCGACAATAAAGAACCCCATCGGATGAGATGCCCAAGGCACAGGGACGTTCATCCCGAAGAAGCTTGCGATCATTGTAGGGATCGCCATCACTATCGTTACTGAAGCAAGAAATTTCATGACCATGTTCAGGTTGTTGGAGATTACTGAGGCAAAGGCATCCATCATGCCGGCAAGAACATCTGTCTGGATTTGAGCCATTTCAATAGACTGATCGTATTCGACCCTGACATCATCGAGCAGTTCCTCATCTTCTTCCCTGAACTTGATCAGATGGTTGACCTGGGGATTGGAACAAAGGCGAAGCAGGCGTTCAACGACTACTCTGTTGGAACGCAGTGACATTGAGTAGTATGTAAGCCCCTTCTGAAGGTCCAGGAGCTGAAAAAGCTCTTCGTTCTTCATTGACAGGCGCAGATCCTGCTCTATCCTGTCCGATTTCCTGGCCATCTGTCTCAGGTCTTTCAGGAACAGCAGTGCGGAATGATACAAAAGCTGGAACAGGAACCTGGTTCTTTTATAAGTACTGAAATACCTGTATCTGCTCTCTGTGAAGCTTTGGAGGATATCGTTGTACTCCTGGCAGATCGTCACAAAAAAATCAGGCGTGACGATTATTCCGAGAGGTATGGTATCGTACTCTCCGGGTCTGTCTTCGTGGTTGACAGGAACGTTTATAAGGACAAGGATGTGATTGTCTTCTATTTCAATACGGGAGGATTCTTCCGGGTCAAGTGCAGATCTTACGAAGTCCTGAGGAGCTTTTGTTAATCTCTCAGTTAATATAAGTTCCTCTGCTGTTGGTTTTATCAGGCTTATCCATGATCCTGATTCGATATTGTCCTGATCAAGTTCAAGGAGCCTGTCGTCAAATGTCTTTGAAATTTTGAGCATTGTTTTTTCCTCCCCGCTGTTTTTCTGAATTATCCCGTGATCTGAAACATGCACTGATGCACAAGTCAGGAGGTGTCATCAAAAAGATGCCATCGGCATAGTATGCCGTTATGTCAAAAAAACTGTTAAATCTACGGGAGTGAAGGGATGAAAAGAAGTAAATTAATTAAATACTCCACACCCGGCAGCGCCGGGTGCTTGTTGAAAGTGCAGCCCGGGCTAGAAAATATTCGCTAAGCGTCCTTGAGGTTCAGGACTGGGACTGGGACTATCCATGGACTGCTCCCTTCTTCGGGTGTTGCCCGATGCATTGTTATCTACGCAGTAAAGTTTAGTGCGCAACAACTGCAAGGTCAAGAGGAAAATTAATCATATCTGAGTATTCCGGTCTACAGAGGCAATATTCCACAGAACTCCGTACAAGTGCCTAATTGCTCCTAAAAATCACTGATCTGAAGTATACGAAAATGATCAGCTTCAAAAGAGCAAAAAAAGAGGTATTTCAGGCAAAAAGCAACGCCCGGAATACCCCCGCAAAAACCGTGTGAAAAGTGTTCGATTTGAATCTCGAAAAACTAACGCTTTGAGAACTGCTTGGCTGCTCTTGCTCCTTTGAGTCCGACCTTCTTACGTTCGACCATGCGTGAGTCGCGGGTAAGAAGTCCGGCCTTCTTAAGGGAGGGGCGTGCTGCGGGGTACATCTTCAGGATCGCTCTTGCGACACCAAGGCGCACTGCACCTGCCTGACCTGTAAGTCCGCCGCCGTGGGCATTGACGAATACATCGATCTTGCCCTCGATGCCGGCTACTTTCAGCGCTTCAACAGCTTGTGTAGACCAGTAAAAACGCGGGAGATAGTCGTTAACTTCTCTGTTGTTGATAAGGAACTTACCGTCGCCTTCGCAGATGCGTACTCGGGCGATAGCGTTCTTTCTTCTGCCTGTACCCCAAATAAAGGATACGGGGGCCGCTGTTTCTTTTTTCTTAACTGCCATTTTTTACACCCCTATCTCCTAGTCTATCTGCTCTGGTTTCTGAGCCTCGTGTGGATGGCTCGGACCGGCATATACTTTAAGTTTACGATACATATCACGTCCAAGTTTGGTCTTGGGAAGCATACCCCATACGACCCTCTCGATCAGACGTTCGGGACGGCGTTCAAGTACCTGCTGGTACGTGAGAGTCTTTAGTCCGCCCGGGTAAAGGCTGTGTGTGATGATCGTGGACTGCAGGAGTTTTTTGCCTGTAAGCCCGATCTTCTCCGCGTTTACAACAACAACAAAATCGCCGGTATCAACGTGCGGCGTGTATGTTGGCTTGTGTTTCCCAATAAGTATACGGGCTACCTGTACTGCAAGACGGCCAAGGTGTTTATCTGATGCGTCGATCACATACCATTTGCGCTCAACTTCCGCACCCTTAGCCATGAAAGAACGTGTGCCTATCATGGATCTTCCTCCTCAAAAAAAGTGGATCACTAATTTTTTATATTTTATATTTCTTAAAGCTACTCGTCCGGTTCACTGAAGCCGTGGCATACGTGCGCTAACGCACCGCTCTTCAGGGACACTGTCTGTTAACGTGGGGGAAAACAGACTGCGGGGCTAGAGTACGCGTTCAAGCCTCGGATTATCAATTATTCCGGGAAGACGTCCGCGCTTGGCGATAGGCCTTCCGTCGATCATTTTCAGGTCCATGGTCATATCCCTTGACTTTCCATGGGTTATATAACTGCCGACTCCGTAAACGCTTGCTCCGGCATCGTTCATCATCTTTATGCGTTCGGGGGTAAGTCCGCCTGTAGCTATCACCTGTACATCGCTGTAACCGGCAATATCAAGGCGCCATCTGATCTCACGAACCAGATCCGGGGTAACGCCGCCGCGCTCGCCCGGTGTGTCAAGTCTTACTCCGGCAAGCTTATCGCCCAGGCATTCTGCGACGCGCATAGTCTCTTCTGCTTCATCCTTGAAAGTATCAACAAGAACTATACGAGGTTCTTCTGCTGGGATCTGAGCATCATAAAGCTTAGCAAGCTTAACCGTGTCCCCTACTATCAATATTGCAGCATGGGGGATGGTTCCCTTTGGTTCTTCATTGCACAGCTTTGCGGCCAGAATGCAGCTCATCGCACTGCACCCGGCTATCTTCGCCGCTCTTTCCATTACCGGAGCGACAGCGGGATGAACATGTCTTGCTCCAAAACAAAGCACATTGCGGCCATCAGCTGCTTCGACACATTCCTTAGCTGCTGTGGCCCATCCTGTAGATGATGCAAGCATGCCGAGTAAAACTGTTTCGTAAAGGCCAAATGATTCGTATGTCCCCTTGATCCTCATCAGAACCTCTCTACCCTCAAAAGCAGATCCCTCAGGGATGGCTTCAACTTCCGGCTGGTTCGGGAAAGTTCTGAAGAGGCGCAGAACTTCTTCAAGTCCTGCGAAAATACCGCTCTTACGGGTAAATACCTCAGCTACGACAGGTGTCTCCAGCAATCCGGCTGAACGGAGCACGTCTCTAGTCTTTAAAAAATAAATATCTGTTGTCCAGCCTGTCAGCAGTTCTTCGTGTGTTGCAGAAAAAAGACGACCCTCTGTCTCCTCATAGGAAGCAATGTCTTTTTGGCTGTCAAGCCTCTTGAGCGGCATGGCAACAGCCTATCTTACGACAACCTGCAGGATGGATAGGACCATAAATGCGAGCATTAGTCCTGCAGTGATTTTGGTCAGAGATGACATGCGCTGCCATGTTCCTCCCGTATCTGCCTGAGTTCCGCCTCCGCCAAAAGCTCCGGTGAATCCACCGCTTTTTCTGTGCTGCATCATTATAACTCCAATAAGAGCTACACAAACAAGGATGTGAAGGATTCCAAGAAGGATTTTCACAAACCACACCTCCAGAGTTTTCTATATTCCGGCGGTCAGGCCATTACTCCTGGACAGACCGGGAATTTTCCATAGTACGTACAGCATAGTATTGTAACACAGGTATTAGCATTTCCGCTATACCTTTTATTGCAAGGGCTCTATGAGAAATTTTGGTTTTTACCTGGTCTCCAAGTTCAGAAAAAGTTTGGTCATAGCCGTCAGGTATAAATATCGGGTCATAACCGAAGCCGCTCATGCCGGATGACTTTAATGCTATCGCCCCGCTGCAGCTGCCTTCATAAACAAGAGGTTCTTCTCTGTGAGGAAAGACAACTGCGATGCACGAAACAAAGCTTGCCCTTCTATCCTTAATGTCTTTCATTCTCGAAAGCAGCCAGTTCGTTCTATCCTTGTCAGTACCCGGAACGGCACGGGCTGAACGTATCCCGGGAGCTCCTCCGAGAGCGAATACTTCCAGACCGCTGTCATCAGCCATTGCAGGCAGACCAAGCGCCTTCGACCAGGCCTTCGCTTTCAGCAGAGCATTTTCTTCGTAGCTGCTTCCTGTTTCCTCTACATCTGTCTGAGTATCAAAATCTCCGCCGTAAAGAAGTTCTATTCCTATCGGCGCAAATGCATCTTTCATTTCACGGTACTTATTTCTGTTGCCGCTTGCAAGAATTATCTTCATCTTAAAAAAATCGCCTTTTCCTCTTCTGTAAGTTCAAGGGCTTCGGCCTGTATCCGATGGATCTCGCTGATTCCTTTCCATCCCAGGAACAATATCTCATCCAGTTCAGCCCTCGAGAATACTCCTCCCTCACCGGTGCCCTGCAGTTCTACGAATTCTCCCTTTGAGGTCATTATGATGTTGGCATCCACATCTGCGGCGGAATCTTCTTCGTAGCACAAATCCAGCATCGACACCCCGCTGACCTTGCCGGCACTGACAGCTCCTATCTGTGTCTTGACAGGTATCTCATCTATCTGCGAGCAGGATACCATCCATCTTAACGCATCAAAAAGCGCAACAAAACCAGCCGAGATAGAAGCCGTCCTTGTCCCACCATCAGCCTGCAGCACATCGCAGTCGATCCAGATGGTTTTTTCTCCAAGTTTGGTCATATCGACAGCTGCACGAAGCGACCGACCGATCAGTCTCTGTATCTCAGTCCCCCTGCCGTTGAGTTTCCCTTTGCTTATGTCCCTCTGAGTCCTCTGGTGGGTGGACCTGGGCAGCATTGAATATTCAGCGCTTATCCAGCCTTTGCCGGTTCCCCTCATAAACGGGGGGACCTTGTCTTCTACAGAAGCAGTGCAGAGGACCTTGGTATTGCCCCATTCAACAAGAACCGACCCTTCCGCGTATCTGCTGAAATTCCTTTGGAACTTTATCGGTCTGAGTTCAAATAGTTCTCTTCCGTCAATTCTCATTATTTCATATCCCGTCAGTTGATTTCCCATGGTCTTGTAAGGTCAGCAGGTGTCTTCTCTCCTGATTCTTTTCCGTCTATGTAGAATTTGACCTTCTTAATAGGCGGAAAATTGTCTTTCATTGTCCGAACAAGTCCGGTAATAACTATCGCAGCTTTGTCCTTGCCCAATGTCTTCAAAGACGAGCTGAAAGCGCCGGTCATATCAAGATAGAGCCAGTCCCCACTCCTGAAAACATTGATGACGCCAACATTGTTGTCCAGCATTTTCATTTCTTTGAGCCCATCAATATAAACAGAGGCTACCTTTTCGATATCTTCTTCTATCATTCCTTTTTTGATTTCGATCTCTCTCTCAGTAAAAGTCGTTCCATCAGGTATGTAGAGGTTGTACTTCACGTTGCCCGACCCGTTTGAAGAATTTGCTCTTACGCTTACTCTTGCTGCTTCGGTACCGTTCCCTACAACATTTCCAATTCTTGGACCGCCCTTTTTATCCGCCCAGTTAAAGAAATAATTAGCACCCAGGTATCCGCACACAAAAAATATGGCAAGAAGAGCTATCCAGGCAAATATTCTTACAAGCAGAGGTGCTTTCTTGCTGTCATCCTCTTCTTCTTCGAATTCATCATCATCTTCGTAATCATCATCACGGTTCTCCCGCGAACGATCATCAGATCTATCATCATCTGCCTTGCCTTTTCCTGAGTACCTGGCGAAAAAACCTTCGCGCAGATTCTCTCTTTCCTCTTCCCTGACCCTCTTCCCCTCATGCGAAGTGTTATCCCTTTGCTGAGCAGAAGTACGCTTTACTGAGGGTTCGTCGAAATTTTCTTCTTCTTTTTTCTTTCTGATAATAAAATGGCGGGTTCTTTCCTCAGGATCCCTCATGCATTATTCCTCCTGTAATACGATCACTGTACCGTCACCGGATGTTCGTTGATATAAGTCAAGATCCCCTTCGCAAAGCTTCTGCAAAGGGCTTCTCTGTAGTCTGCGGTGTTTAGTTTTCGCGCCTCAGCTCTGTCTGTGAGGTAGCCCATTTCGATCAATACGGATGGCATTCCCGCACCTCGTAGAACATAGAAAGGTGCCTGTCTCACCTTACGCATAGGAAGCCCTGATGAATTGGCAGAGCTGTGGAGCACCTCTGTAAGGCTTGTGCTCTCGTTTATCTTGTCATTTTGCTGCATGTCTCCAAGTATTTTGAGCAGCAGCCTCGTTTTCTGGTCTGCGCGCTGGACGTCCTGCGGTGTCTCTGCCCCTCCGCTTATTTCCTTGTTTTCATATATTGCCAGCTGCATTGCGTCTTTGTCTGACGGGGGAGCCATTATGTAAAACTCAAGCCCTGCGGCAGCCTTCCCTTTAGGCATCGCATTGCAGTGTATGCTGACAAAAACGTTGGCTTTGTTGTCGTTTGCAAAGGCAGTTCTCTCTGCAAGCTTCAGATATACATCCGTCTTTCTTGTATAGCGAACGTCTATGCCGTAAGCCTGGAGCATCTCTCCAAGCTGGAGGACAGCCCTGAGATTTATGTCCTTTTCCCTTATGCCGTTTGCAACGGCGCCCGGGTCATGCCCGCCATGCCCTGCGTCAAGCACTACGACAGGTCTTTTGCTGCCGTAAGTCACCTTTAGAGGAACAGCCGATGTCTCGCTTTCTTTTTTCTCTTCTTCGAGCATAGGAATATTTGGTTCAGCCGTTACCTCTTTTTCAGGTTTTTTCAGCTCAGCAGCGATTTCTTTCTGAGGTTCTTTTTTAGGTTCTTCTTTCTTTATCTGTCCAGCCTGAGGAGGTTCCTGCCCCGATTCAGTCCATTTCATACCGGGGTTTTTGCCTATCTTGGTATAAAACTGGTCCAGTACGGTTATCATGGCTTTTGAGTCCGCCCACCAATGACCATCTTCAACTGCAATGGGATCAGGAAGGCTTATGATCGCTCCGTCAACCCTAACCACGCTTGAATTATTCCAAAACTCCATTTTTTTACCGTCGATGACAACTACTATACCCTGAAGGTTGCCTGACCTTGCTAGTCCCAGTGCAGATATTACCTCTTCGATTGCAATGTCCTTGCCCTTAAGGGAGTTTGTCCTGGCGGATATGTCTCCTTTTTTGATATCATTGTGCCAAAGGGAGAGGGTCTCTGCTGAAGCAGATACAGCCATAATAACCATTAGAAGCAAGGCAGAGCAGAGTATCTTTGATATTTTTTTATTCACCTGCAACAACAATGTTTTCCACCACCAATGTCGGGGCCGCAGTTGATCCGAAGAAGGTAAGGTCGGAACCGACTGCAACTATATTATTTAAAAAGTCCATCAAGTTCGACGCTATCGTGACGCCGCTCACAGGTCTCGTGATCATTCCGTTCTCGATCAGATGTCCCTTTGCTCCTACCGAGAAATCACCGCTGATCGGGTCTATTGTATGAAGTCCCATCAATTCTGTCAGGAAAAGGCCCGAGCTTACTCCTGAGATCAGAGATCCCGGCGTTTCGCTTCCGGCCGCAAGCAGGAGGTTGGACGTACCGACATCAGGCAGAGAAGACATTCCCCTGCATGCATTTCCGGTTGATGTGACCCCGTCTTTCCATGCGTACTGAAGATTATACAGGTAAGAGCGGGCAATGCCATCTTTGATGAGCAATGTCCTGCCTGTCGGAACTCCTTCCGCATCCCATGAACCTGTGCCTGCTTTCCAGGGGATCCTTCCGTCATCGACAAGAGTCACGCAGGAGGATGCCACCTTTAAATTCAGGCGTTCCGCCATCAGGGACCTCCCCTTATGTATCTCCGGGGCGCAGAACAGGTCACCTATGACATCAACCAGCGATGCAGCGGTCTCAGGTTCGATCACTATAGTGTAAGGGCCGGTCTTCATAGGAGTACCGCCTAGAGCCGAGACTGTCTTCTCCACAGCTTTAAGGGCGATCTTCCTTATGTCGAGTTCATCAAGTCTTCTTGACTCTTCACCATGACCGCCCATCTCGGTATTTCTTCCGTCACCTGCAATGACTGTCACTCCGCAGCTTGCGCTGCTTCCGCGCTCCCAGCCTTCAAGTCCGGTGCTTGTACAGTAAAATGAAGATCCCCATCCGTCATTCCAGGATGCGCTCCTCACAGAGATTATATTGCTGTCGGCAGACATTGCGCTCTCTGTCATGACGCGGCAGAATTCCATCCTCTTCTGAGGTGTAACGGCTGTGATCTCCGGATCTTCCAGATCAAGCGAGGGATCAGAGACCAGCTTTCCCTCGTAAAGCATAATGCCTTCTTCCGGTTCGGAATTCCTGCAGTTGAAAAGGCTCCACTCCACCAATTCCCGGAGGGAAAGCTTGTCAAGCCTGTTTCCATAGGATATGCCCTGCCTGCCGTCAGACATGATCGTCCTGACGCCAATGCCTGCCGTAAAACCTGTCATACACTCTTCGATCTCCCCATCCTTGAGGGAGAGGCCGGAGCCTGCACCCTCCGAATAGAGCACGTCGGCTCCGGATGCCCCTCCGCGCAGAGCCTCATCCAGCATCCAATTAGAGATGGATTCAACTTCTTCGCGGGAAAGGAATTCGGTCACTGAGAGATAACCTCAAGTATTATGCCTGCCGCCCTTTCAACATCTTCCCTGTTGACATCGAGGTGTGTAACAAGGCGTATCCTTCTCGGAGAAAGAGCGTTTAGAAGCAGTCCGCGTTCTTTACAGGCGCTTACAAAATATTCATCTGTGGGATAGCTCTGCAGCATCGGGAAAAATACCATGTTAGTCATATTAGGCACTTCCTCTACATGTACTCCTCCCTTTATCAGGAGCTCACACAGAAGTTTTGCGTTGTCATGGTCTTCAGAAAGCCTGGGGATGTTGTTTTTGAGCGCATAAAGTCCTGCTGCAGCTGCTATTCCTACCTGGCGCTGAGCACCGCCGATGCGCTTTCTGGCTTTCATTGCCCTTTCTATGAATTCATGTGATCCGCAGAGCATGGAACCCATTGGGGCGCCAAGACCTTTTGAAAGGCAGAACTGGACTGAATCCACTTCTTTTGTAAACTCGGTCACGTCAACTCCGTAACATACGGAAGCGTTGAATATCCTGGCTCCGTCAAGATGTACATGGAACCCTAGCCTGTGTCCTTCTCTGGCAACTTCTGCAAATCGTTTCGGGGAAACAGCTATGCCTCCGGTATAGTTATGAGTATTTTCCAGACAGAGGATGGTCGTGTCCGGGTGATGGATGTTGTTGTCCGCCCTGTTTGCAGGAGCAATGTCTTCGACTTTTGGAATTCCTTCATCGTCATTCAGGGGATATGGACAAAGTCCTGCAACTGCTGAAAAACCTCCGACCTCGGCATTCCAGATATGGGAGCGCTTGCCTGCAAGGAGACTTTCTCCGTGGCGTCCGGCGGAGAGAAAAGCAAGAAGGTTTCCCATAGTTCCTGAACATGTATAGATTGCCGCCTCTTTGCCTGTCAGCTCAGCGGCATATTTTGACAAAGCGTTTGACGATGGATCATCTCCGTATATATCGTCCCCTACCTCCGCGTTTGCCATGATCGTGCGCATTTCTTCCGAGGGCTTCGTTACTGTGTCACTGCGAAAATCCATAATTTTCATATTGAAATACCTCCATTGGTCGATTTTCTGTTATTTTAATATTCTATAGCCATACTTCAATATCGCTTTTATTAAAACCATTTTCAGCCTCTATATTTTAACCCCTAGCCTGGCCCAGGGAAGAAAATCTTCGCTGACTGCAACGCCAAGATCAACACCATGACTGTTTGAACCATGGAAATCTGATCCTGCAGTCGCATAAAGATCGAATTTATCGGCCAGTTTAAGATAATTGTATGTCTGTTCAGGGCTGTGTCCGGAATAAAGCGCTTCGATACCCCAAAGGCCATTGTCTTTAAGATGCCGCAGAAGCCGATCCATTTTTTCATCTTCAAGATAACTCTGGGCCGGATGTGCAAGTACTGCGAGCCCGCCTGCATCGGTGATGAGAGAAATGCATTCCTCTGCGGCGAGTCTTGCCCTTGACACATGTGCGCTTCCTCCAAAGCCTATATATTTTGTAAAAGCTTCCCCTATGCTTGAAACATATCCCTTCTGCAACATCAACCTCGCTATGTGAGGCCTTGCAACGACCTGCCCCCTTGAGAGGAGGGAAACATCTTCTATTTGTACATCAAAACCCAGTTCCTGCAATTTTTTACATATCCTGTGGTTTCTGGCATTCCTGTGGTCTCTTATTTCATTAAGTCTCTTCTGGAGAGCCCCATTAGATGGGTCTATCCGAAAGCCCAGGATGTGAAGCGTATAATCTGAATCCGCGGAAAGTTCTATGCCCGTAAGACCTTCCACCCCATATTCTTTACACGCAGACATGAAAGGGGCGAGGCCCTCTGTTGTGTCGTGGTCAGTGAGACTCACAAAGGCCATGTGCCGTTTCTTCGCAGCTTTGGCTATTGACTCTACGCTTAGCGTCCCGTCAGAATAGTTGCTGTGGACATGCATATCTATCAAGATCATCGGTCGCTTTGAGCCTCCTCTTTTTCCCCACCCTCAGCAGACAATTTTACATACAAAGGATGTGAAAGAACAAAAGCGATCAATTCAAGTTTTTGGAGATCCTCCTCCGAAAATGCGTCGGCAACGTGGGATTCTATTTGCAGCACACCAATTTTTTCTCCTTCAGCAAAAAGCGGAGCTGACATCAGTGACCTGGCATCCCTGTAGAAAGGAAGGTCCTTTGCACTCTCAATCTTTTGGGTAAGATATGCTCTCCCTGATGCGAACACCTTCCATGCTGCGCCTCCGTTCCTCGGTATCGAGGAATCCGGCTTTCCTGTTCTGCCGGGCATATACATAGCGCCTGACCTGTCTGCGACTGTTATAAAAACCTCGTCTCCTGAAGTCATTTCCCTGATTCTATCAGCAGCTGCAGACAACAGGGCTGCCATGTCCTTTTCTTTCGAAATTTCCGATGAAAATTTCCCCAAGGCAGCCATGAATTTTTTGCCGGTGTCCCTGTAATAGAGCATGAATCCACCGACCGACACCAGAAGAAAGAAAATCGAAGCTGTATCGAACCAGGAGAAAACTCCGCACACAGATCCTATGACAGCCGTCGAAGCACATATCAGAAGGTTGGTTTTATGAGACCATCTGCTGCTCTCAGTAAGACCTAGAAAAGCAGCCAATATCGAGGCAATGAAAAGCGGAGTGGAATTAAATATGCAGCTAAAACCGCATCCTGCAGACAAAACCATGAGCCAGAATATCTGAGGCCAAAACCTTCTCTTCCTGAATACCCGGCCATAGTATGCTTCACCATTTTTCACTATGCAAAATTCTCCCTTCCAGTGTCATGATCCTTATTTCTTTTTCATCAACACCAGCGGCACTGGCCGGATCTTTGCCCTTGGGCATAGTTGTCGATCCGGGGTTCAGGAAGATCGTATCTTTCTCCCTCACAACAGATGCTATGTGAGTATGTCCTGAAATGGCAAGATCTGCTTTGGAATCAAGAGCCATCTGCCTGAAAAGCGGGAAATTGTCGCCGTGCATCATTAATATTTTTTTTCCGTTCCACCATATCGAGACATAAGGGGCAAGCAGAGGATGCAGTACCATCTGATCAACCTCAGCATCACAATTTCCCCTTGCGATAAGTATCGTTCCTTTATAGCTGTTGATAGCCTCGGCCAGATCTGACGGGGTGTATCCTCCCGGTATGGCGTTTCGAGGCCCGTGATAAAGGACATCTCCGGCATGCAGTATCGCATCTGCGTTTTTAAATAGGGAGAGCGCTGATACCCATGCAGGGTAACTTCCATGGGTATCAGAAAGCACTCCAAGCACTTTGCTGTGGATATTATAGACAGACATGTCATCACATCCTTTACGGGGAAAATCCTGGTTGATATTATTCCCAGCTATTATATAATCAGTGGGCTTGGAAAAACATAGAAACAGGAGTGATTTTTATGAATATAGATTCCAAAACACTGGAACAACAGGACATGAAGATGCTGGTACATTCGCTTGAATTGGTTTCCGCCCGTATTTTCGAATCAGTAATAACACTTAATCAGATGGCTAGTTCAAATACGCCTGAGATGCACGCTCTTTTCAACCAGTGGGTATCATTCCTGGGTGAAGAAGTTGTCAGTGCAGCAGAGGAAAACGGAGAGCTCGACCCTGAAGAGATATCTAAGAGGATCGGCGTCAGCAGTTCAACCATAATCTCCCTTGCTCTGGCCCTGCACAGGCAGGGTAAGATCAGGATCAAAAGCTTTATGGTGGAACCGGGAGACAAAATGAACACTGAGATATGCGACTGCCTTAAGTAGAAGCATAGGCACAGAACGCCAGTAAATTATCTGAGATGATCCATAACGGTTATAATTTTGGGGACTGATTTTACCGTTACTCTGCCAGTATTTTCTTTTGTCTGCCTTTTGGTGGGGCTTGCGGGTTTTGTCGATGCATCAGCGGGAGGAGGGGGGATCATCGCCCTTCCTGCTTATGTCTTTACGGGGATGCCTGCACATTTCGCATACGGGTGCAATAAATTCTCAAGCGCATGCGGCACTACTCTGTCGGTTTTTAAATTCTGGTCTGCCGGTGCGGTCAATCTAAGATCTTCACTTCTGGCCGCATTCAGCTCTTTCATTGGATCAGGGATAGCCGCATCAATTGTTCTGATGATCCCCGACCATGTCCTCAAAACTATGCTTTTACTGATCCTCCCGATTGCTGCGGTCGTCATCTTCCTGAAAAAGGATATGGGTGAAGAAGACCATTCTAACTCTTTGTCCAGGAAAGCTGTTTTCTTTTTATCCCTTCTGATAGGATTCCTTGTCGGAGGATATGACGGAATGTTTGGTCCCGGCGCAGGCACATTTGCCATATTCGCTTTCTCTTCAATTATGAAGTATGACCTTAAGACAGCATCCGGCAACGCAAAAATAGTCAACCTGGCCTCAAATTACGCGTCACTGCTGACGTTTGCACTGGCCGGAACAGTCTATTACCAGATAGCTATCCCTGCCGGGATATGCAACATTATCGGAAACTATATCGGTTCTGCCTACGCACTGAAAAAGGGCGGAAAATTTATCCGCCCCATGATGGTCGTTGTTCTTATATTCCTGCTAGCCAAGATAGCTTTTGACCTTTTCACTCGCTGAGATCAGAATTTATTTTTCCGAGTTACCCACCACGGAGCCATTGATGTATCCTTATGACCGCTTGCTGTCAGCTCCCATACTGTTGCGACCAGACTGTTCATCCTTGCAGCAAAGGCAAACAGCGGCATCAGAGGCAGGAAGCACAGCCTTGACAGGTCCTCTTCAGGTCTTTCTGAGAGACACGCTGTAAAAATGAGATACATTACAAGAAGCAAAAAGAAATAAAAGAGATAGACCAGAAAAAGTAAAGTAGAAGCATATTCAATCGGATACCTGATAAAAAGCCATACGGTATATACAAAGATGACAAAAGGCATAACTATCTGTGAAAAGAGCCCCGTTAAAATTATCATCAGA
>Ga0265294_10006136_pt1 | contig 14504 bp, 10 predicted proteins | sample MunlanPumphouse3_FD_192504 | JGI IMG/M metagenome (GOLD analysis project Ga0265294, IMG submission 192504) | Groundwater microbial communities from a municipal landfill in Southern Ontario, Canada - Pumphouse #3 | ecosystem: Environmental > Aquatic > Deep subsurface > Groundwater | place... | reverse complement strand
TGCCGGGAAAATTATAGAAGTCACTGCCGAACAGGCAGTAACCAGAATGGTTCCTCAACAGGCAGAGTTTACAGGGAACATAGAACCTTTTGTGAAAAACAATATAACCAGTGCAGCAGCTCAGAGAATTGAAAAGATATTCGTGGAGGTGGGACAGAGAGTGACCCGGGGGCAGCTGCTTGTCCAGATGGAGAGCGTTAACTATACACAGGCAAGACTTCAGCTGGAGAACCTTAAGGTAAATCTGGCACGTACAGAAGAACTTTACAAAGCCGGGGGTGTTTCTAAACAACAATACGACCAGCTGCTGACTCAGGTGCAGGTTGCCGGGGAGAGTGTACGGAACATCAGTGAAAACACAAAACTCCTTTCACCAATAGACGGTGTGGTTACCCAGAGATTATTCGACAACGGGGACATGGCTACTGGTATGCCCATACTTGTTCTGATGCAGATAAACCCGGTAAAGATTATGGTTAATATATCAGAAGAGTTTTATCCTCAGACCAGGGTGGGGACACCAGTGGAGATAACCCTGGATGTCTATAACGGGAAAAAATACAACGGCAAAGTAAGTCTGATTTATCCTACAATAGATCCGGCCACCCATACTTTCCAGGCACAGGTTACTATTCCCAACTCCTCCGGTGAGATAAGACCCGGTATGTACGCAAAAGCTAAGGTGGATTTCGGAAGCAAAGAGAGAATAGTGGTATCCGACAGGGCTGTGATAAAACAGACCGGTACTAATGACAGGTATGTTTATGTCGTGGACGGGGATATTGTAAGATACACCAAGGTAGAGACTGGTAAACGGTTCGGAGACATTTATGAAATAAAAAGCGGGCTGGAAGCAGGACAAATGGTTGTGACCGCAGGTATTTCAAGACTTGTGGATCAGGCAAAGATTAAGGTTGTGGAAGGTAACAACATGCTTAAACAATAATTGAAATAAGGTATGAAAATATATGAAATAGCAGTTAAGAAACCGGTAACCACGGCTCTGATATTTATAGGTATAATCATTTTCGGGCTTTTCTCCTTCTCAAGACTGTCGGTTGATCTGTACCCCGATATTGAGTTGAATATGGCCAGTGTTATGACCACCTACCCAGGGGCAAGTGCCGCAGATATTGAGCTTAACATTACAAAGAATCTTGAAACCTCACTCAGTACGGTAACAGACCTGAAAGAGATTACATCCACATCTAAGGACAACGTTTCTCTGATAACTCTTGAATTTGAGTACGGGACCAATATGGATGAGGTTGTGAACGATATCAGGTCAGTGCTGGATATGCAAAGAAACAACCTGCCCGAAGGAGCTGAATCTCCGGTGGTTTTCAAGTTCAGCACAGAGATGATGCCTGTCCTCTTTTTGTCTGCAAGGACATCAGGGAGTCCTCAGAATTTATACAAAATTCTGGAAGAGAAGGTGGCTAATCCCATAAACAGAATCAAAGGGGTTGCTGCATCAAATATTGGCGGTGCACCCGAAAGAGAGATACAGATTCTTACCGATCCCAGGAAAACAGATGCCTATAAAATAACTGACGAACAGATTGCTGCCCTTATAGGAATGGACAACAGAAATATTCCTGCGGGGAGTATGGATATTGGAACAGAGACCTATTCTGTGAGAGTGGAGGGCGAACTAGAAGAGAGCAGCCAGCTTGAAAGCATGGTAATTGGCAGTTATATGGGAAGGAATGTCCTGTTGGGAGATGTCGCAACAATTAAGGACACACTCAAAGAGAGGGTTACTGAGGTAAAGACTAACGGGCTCAGAAGTGCTTCATTGGTTATCCAGAAACAGTCCGGAGCCAATGTTGTGGATGTTGTTAACCGCATCAATAAGGCAATGCCGGAGATAAAAGCCTCTCTTCCTCCTGATATTCAGATTGAAACAGTGCTTGATACCTCGGAATTTGTGAAAGACAGCATCGGGTCTCTGACAGAGACTGTACTGCTGGCAGGTCTCTTTGTAATGCTGGTGGTTCTCTTTTTCCTTGGAAGGTGGAGAGCTTCTCTAATAATTATATTGTCAATTCCTGTATCTCTTGTAGCCGCTTTCATTTATCTTATGATAACAGGAAATTCATTGAATATTATATCGTTGAGTTCATTGTCTATAGCAATCGGTATGGTTGTGGATGATGCAATAGTTGTATTGGAAAACATCACGACACATATTGAGAGAGGCAGCAAACCCAGGGATGCGGCAATTTATGCAACAAATGAAGTTGCGGTAGCTGTAATGGCTTCTACCCTGACGATTATTGCTGTGTTCTTCCCCCTTACAATGGTTTCCGGCCTTGCCGGGATTATGTTTAAGCAACTTGGATGGATTGTGACAATAATTATATCGGTATCTCTTCTGGTTGCTCTTACCCTTACTCCTATGCTCAGTGCAAGAATGCTTAAGCAGCAAAAAAAAGGTGAGAAACGCACAAATAAAATTACGGCTGCCATTGAAAAAATTCTCGATGCAATAGATGTATTCTATGCAAAGATGCTCGAGAGAGCATTGCGGCACAGGACAAGAGTACTCACGGGTGCTATATTGATTTTTGCAGCATCATTACTTTTACTGGGAATTGTGAAAACCGACTTTTTCCCTGAATCAGATAACGGGACCATTAATGTAAGTGTTGAACTACCGGTAGGGACAAGAATGGAACAGACCCGGAAACTCAATGATCTTATATATAAAGACTGGTCAGTAAAATATCCTGAGGTTACAACAATTCAGTCATCAATGGGGCCTTCTGACGGAAGCAATATTTTTATGGCTATGAGTGCCTCCGGTACACATCTTATCTCTTACACCATAAAACTCACCAAATCATCTGAAAGAGACAGGAGTATTTTTGAAATAGGGGATTTGATGAGAAAGGATCTTGAAGCAATTCCTGAGATTTACCGTTTTAATGTAATACCCGGAGGAAGCGGTATGGGTATGGGCATGGGAGGATCAACCTTCCAGGTTAATGTAGTAGGCTACGATATGCAGGATGCAGAAATGACGGCAGGGATGGTCAGGGATATTCTGAAAAACACAAAAGGTATCAGGGATGTTGCTTTGAGCAGAGAAGACTATTCACCTCAGCTCCAGGTTGTCTTCAACAGGGAGAAGCTCGCAATGAACGGTCTGACTCTTGCAGGTGCAGCAACTGTTGTAAGGAACAGAATTAACGGTGTAACCGCATCGCTTTTAAGAGAGGAGGGTGAGGAATATGACATTGTTGTCAGAAGCGACGGAAAATACAGAACAGAGATTGAAGACGTTAAGAATATTATGCTTTACAACTCTCAGGGTAAGGGTGTTCGCCTTTCTGAAGTGGGAAATGTGGTTGAAAGTTTCTCGCCACCTGCAATAGAGCATATTGACAGAGAGAGAGTGATAAAAGTGACGGGAAATATTTACAAGAGAGCCCTGGGGGACATTACAGAGGAGGTGAATAAAGAGTTGAAAAAACTTGATATACCACCTCAGATTAATGTTCAGGTTTCAGGATCTGTAGAGGATCAGAAGGAGTCATTTGCGGATATGTTTACCCTTCTTCTGCTTGTGGTCATGCTGACATATATTGTGATGGCGGCACAGTTTGAGTCTCTCAGAGATCCCTTTATTATTATGTTCTCTCTCCCGTTTGCCTTTACAGGTGTGTTTATCGCACTCTGGATTACAGGCACATCGCTCAGTCTTATTGCACTTATTGGGGCTATTATGCTTGTCGGTATTGTAGTAAAGAATGGTATTGTACTTATTGACTACATTAATCTGAATATTGAGAGAGGAATTTCTATAAAAAGAGCTGTTGTATTGGGTGGTAAATCCCGTCTTCGTCCGGTTCTTATGACCACTTTGACAACAATCCTTGGTATGGTGCCTATGGCAATGGGAATAGGAGAGGGATCAGAGATCTGGCAGCCTATGGGGATTTCAATTATTGGCGGTCTCACTGTTTCGACGATATTGACTCTTATTGTTATACCTACCATATATGCATCTTTCCATGCAAGGAACATAAGGAAGATAAGAAAAAAAGGACGTCGCAGGGATATAATTATTAATAAAGCATAAGTATGAAACGAACATGAAATAATTTAATCAATTATTACACCCAAGTGTATGATTAAATTATTTCATCGAGAGTTCCATACGACCCTAAAAAAATAAAAAATAATCGTATGAAAGCATTGATGATAGTATACAATCAGGCTCACAACCTGTTGATAATGGAAGCTCTGGATAAATGCAATGTCAGGGGGTTTACCAAATGGGAAGATGTTCAGGGGAGGGGGACCTTTAAAGGGGAACCCCACTACGGAACACACGCCTGGCCTTCCAAGAATATGGCCACCCTTGCAATTATGGAGGAGGAAAAATTACAACTGCTGCTTAAAGAACTGCAAAAAATTAACGATGAAGCGGAAAAACAGGGGCTAAGGGCATTTGTGTGGGACTCTCAACCTGTTATTTGAGATGGAGAGTATTAAAGAAATTTTTAAAATCGGCAGGGGGCCTTCCAGCAGCCACACAATGGCCCCTTCCAGAGCCGCAGAGATTTTTAAGAAGAGGCAGGGGACTGCCTCTTCTTTTAAGGTGACATTGTACGGTAGTCTTGCAGCTACCGGGCGAGGCCACATGACAGATGTGGCTGTTAAGGAGCAACTTGGAGTAGCCGAAACAGAAATCATATGGTTGCCTGAGACCTTTTTACCGCAACATCCCAATGGAATCAGATTTGAAGCCTTTGATCAGCAGGGTAATAAAACCGGAGAATGGACAACATTCAGTATTGGAGGAGGGGATCTGAGCGACTCCGGAAAAAGGAAGAGTCTTGACGTGGTCTACCCTCACAGAAAGATGTCCACAATCCTGGAATGGTGCCAGAAACACGGCAGAACTTTCTGGGAGTATGTTCAGGAGTATGAATCCCCTGATATATGGGACTATCTTGAGGAGGTATGGAATGTTATGAAGGATGCTGTAGAGAGAGGCCTTGAAAATGAAGGGGTTCTCCCCGGAGGTTTGAATCTTCAAAGAAAGGCCTCCTCTTTTTACATAAAAGCAAAGGGGTATCAGGGCTCCATGCAGAGAAGAAGTATGACCTTTGCCTATGCTCTTGCCGTTGCTGAGGAGAATGCATCTGGTGGCAAGGTTGTCACAGCCCCTACATGCGGCTCTTCAGGAGTAATTCCTGCAGTCCTGTATCTTAACAAGTCATTTTACGACTTTAGTGATAAACGGATTATAAGAGCACTGGCTACCGCCGGAATAATCGGGAATATTATCAAGACAAATGCATCAATCTCCGGAGCAGAAGTGGGATGCCAGGGAGAGATAGGTTCTGCATGTGCAATGGCTTCCGGAGCCGGGGTTCAACTGTTCGGAGGAACACCGGCACAGGTTGAGTATGCTGCATCAATCGGGATTGAGCATTTTCTGGGTCTTACCTGTGATCCGGTATGCGGATTGGTACAAATTCCATGTATAGAGAGAAATGCGTTTGGTGCTACACGCGCAGTGGATGCAAATATGTATTCTCTTCTTTCTGACGGCAAGCATCTGGTGAGTTTTGACACAGTTGTGGAGGCGATGAAGAGAACAGGACACGATCTTCCTCACCTTTATAAGGAGACTGCCAGCGGAGGTCTGGCCGGTTTGATGCGTAAATAAATAGGATTTTTGAAAAAATGGTATTATTTTAGCATTGTAAAAAGAGTTTTAATTAATTAATAACTTTATAATATTATGGCGATAGCAGTAAATGATTCAAATTTTACACAAGTGGTTTTAAATTCGGACAAACCTGTTCTGGTTGATTTCTGGGCAACATGGTGTGGCCCCTGCAGAATGATATCCCCTATAGTTGAAGAACTTGCAACAGAACTTGAGGGGAAAGCCGTAATCACAAAGTGTGATGTTGATTCTAGTTCTCAGGTACCGGTTAAATACGGAATACGGAATATCCCGACAATTCTTTTCTTTAAAAACGGTGAGCTAAAGGATAAGATAGTCGGAGCTACAACTAAATCAGCAATAATCGCAAAGATTAATGCATTAATGTAAAAACAAATGAAAAAGTATGCACTTCTGTTAACTCTTGTCCTTCTCTCCGCAACAACCACCTTCTCACAGGTGAGGTTCGGTATCAAGGGAGGGCTCGGTTTTGCGAATATGTCAAATGTTTCCAGCAATCTGGAAAACACCTGGAATAATCAGACCGGCTACCATTTCGGACTGGCTCTTCAGATGAAGGTTCCCTTTATTGGTCTGGCTATACAACCAGAACTACTTTACTCTACAGTGAGAACAACTCTTGAGAACGACCCTGCGAATGAGGTGAACATTGATTATCTTACTTTGCCCATTAACTTACAGCTTGGGGCGGATCTTTTGCTGTTCAGACCTTTTATACTGGCCAGCCCTTTTGTGTCCTATGTTATGAAAAACAACACCAGACTGGAAGATCAGCCATTTGATGATATAAACCGCTTTGACTACGGAATTGGTCTGGGAGCCGGGATTGATATCTGGAAGCTACAGATTGTAGGAAAGTATAACTGGGGTCTTGGGAAACTGCAGAGTGCAGGAGCTCAGTGGGATCAGGCAGAAACATATAAAAACGCTACCCTTCAGGGATTTCAGTTGTCAGTTGCACTGCTTTTTTAATATTTCTTAACATTTCTGATGATTAAGAGTATCTGTGTTTACTGCTCTTCGAGTAATGTTCTGGAGGAGAGTTACAAAGAGGCCGCCGGAGATTTTGCAGAGGCGGCCTCTTCTCTTGGGCTTAAGGTCATTTGCGGAGGCAGCTCCAGAGGACTTATGGGGATCATTATTGACCGGATGATTCAGAAGGGAGGTAGAGTTGAAGGGGTTATGCCTCTTTTTATGAAAGAGTTGGAATTAAACCATCCTGTTTTAGAATCTATAATATATGTAAACACTCTGAGCGAGAGAAAAGAGAAGCTTAGAGAAACAAGCGATGCTGTAGTGGCGATGCCGGGCGGACTGGGGACTCTTGAAGAGTTTCTTGAAACTTTTACATTAAAAAGGCTGGGACTATATGACGGAGAGACAATTCTACTGAATATAAACGGTTTTTATAATGGATTGATATCCCTTTTTGAACAATATGAGAGGGAGCGGTTTTTAGGAAAGAACTGGAGGTATAACTTAAAGGTTGCAGAATCCGTTCCGGAACTTATGGATATTATCAGAAACAGCACTCCGGGCAGACAGAATCCCGGTGATTATTTCCCTTAAATTTATTGATATGGAATTCAGGCTGTTGTCGGGAGATATAATAAATGAGTGGGAGAGCTATCATAAAACCCTCTCCAGTGCCATAAAAAGTGACAGTTCTCTTTTAAATCAGATCAACTCCTACATATTGGAGAACAGAGGAAAGCAGATTCGTCCCATTCTCGGAATTGTCTCGGCAAAAGCCTGCGGAGAGACTAACCATCTTACAATCTGCTCTGCAGTGGTCAGTGAAATGATCCATACAGCAACCCTTTTGCACGATGATGTCGCAGACAGCGCACAGCTAAGAAGGGGTGCACCCACAGTGCATACACTTTATAATCCTGCTGCTTCCATTCTAACCGGGGATTTTTGGCTTGCGAAGGCACTTTCCCTGATAGTGGAGCAGAAGGACTCAACAATTCTTGGGCTTTTTACCGGAACAGTTGAGGATCTTTCTGAGGGAGAACTTTTTCAGATGCAGAAAGCCGGATCCTTTGACACTACCCGGGAAGACTACTATTCAATAATTTACAGAAAAACAGCCTCTCTTTTTGTAGCAACTGTAAAAAGCTGTGTCTATTCTACCGGAGCCGGGCACAAAACTCTTGATATTATGGAAGAGTATGCCCGTAATCTTGGGATTGCCTTCCAGATAAGGGATGACATATTTGATTATATGCCGGATCTCAATACCGGGAAAAGTGCCGGTAACGATATACGGGAGAGTAAGATAACCCTCCCTCTTATTGCGGCAATGGAGATTGCAGGAGTAAAAGAGAGAGAAAAGATAATCTCCCTTCTTAAAGAAAAAGGAGATACCCCTGAGAATGTAAAAGAGATAATTTTTGCCTTTGTAAAGAAGTATTCCGGGATTGCACTGGCTCAGGCAACACTTACCGAGCATACAAAAAAGGCAGAGGAGGCAATATCCTCTTTAAAAGAGAGCTCCTACAAAAGAGATCTTATTGAGTTCACTAAATTTGTGGGCAACAGGTTTATCTGAACAGCTCCTTTTCGGCTATCTCAAGCTGCCGGAAAAAATCCTCTCCAAAACGAAATATTAAAGCCTCCCGTACAAACCTGAATACCGGGATCCCCTCCTTTGATCCTTTTACATATGCATCCATGCAAATATGCCACTGATGCAGATTGAGAGCAGTGAGACCGCTTGAGAGTGTCGTCTCCCTAATCGGATACAGCCAACAGGAAACAGGCTTCCTGATGGAACAGTTACCCTCCCTGTGTGCAATTTCCAGTCCACATAATATGTTGTTATCCTTATCAGTAATGGAATAGGCACACTCCTCTCCGTTTACAAGTGGTGTCACCTTGTCATTATCCCTGTCAATTACAAAGGGACCCTGTTCCTTTACAGAACGGATCCCTTCCCTTGTAAGATATTTTGAAAAATCCGGGAACTCTTCTGAGAGAATTTTACACTCATGGTCAAGCAACGGAGCGCCGCTCTCTCCAATAACACAACAACAACCATGGCACTTTGGATAGTCACATACAAAGTGCCCGGTTATTATTGAAGTCGAAACAAGAATGTTATCAATCTGTATTACAGAGGGGTGGTCCATTCTAGTTGGTGCCGGTCATTATAACCTCAACCTGGTTGCCCTGAGTCAGGGCCTCTTTAATAAATTTCTGAAGCTTTTCCGGAGTTATTGACTTTAAAGTCTGCTCATAAGTTGTGTGTACATCTCTACCCAGCAGGAACCTTGATCTTAGAACATTGTTCCAATATGAGTTTTCTCTCTGGCTTTGGGTGTAGTTTTTAAGCATGTATTCAACTATTTTGCTGAAATCTTCCGGATTAACACCCTTTTCAATTACGTCTGCAATTCCCTTGTGGGCAAGCTGCAGCAGTTTGTCTTTCTTCTCCTCATTGGTGTCAAAACCAAACAGGAATGTGAAGTAATCTTTTGGATAATAATCGATTGAAGCTTTAATTCCTACACCGTAAGTACCTCCTTCATCTTCACGCAGACTCTTAGTAAATACAATATCAAACACCTGCTTTGCCATATTGGTCATAAGAGCGTTCTCCAGATTGTATGGTACAGGGCCTGACAGAACTGTATATACAGTGGTCTTGGGGGTCTTCATGGTTTTTGTGAAGTGGCTGGTATGTTTCCCTTTAACCGGTGTCAGAGGGATCTCTTTCCACTCCTCTTTTGTTGCCGGATTTGCAGGGAGGGATCCTATATATTTCTCTGCAAGAGGTTTCAAAACAGAAGGATCAATATTCCCTACGAATACAAATGTAAAATCTGCGGCGTTTGCAAATCTCTCTCTGGCAAGCTCCAGGGTTTTGGGATAATCAACCTTATCCAGCATTTCAAGGGTGAGTCGCTGGGTATAAGGAGAGTTGTTGTACAGAATTGTGTTGAGGGTATCCTGGAAAGATTGCATAGGATCGGCAGCCTGGTTCTGCAGGGAGGTCCTGACACGGTTCATGAAGGACTGATAAGCTTCGTCGTCCTGCCTGATAGAGGTCATCTGCAGATGCAAAAGCTGAAGAAATGTTTCAATGTCCTTTGGAGATGTGTTTCCTGAAACACTCTCGTTCGAGGCTGAAACTGAAACACCAAGAGAGACTCTCTTCCCTGCGAGGATTTTGCCAAGATCCCTGGAGCTGAATTTACCCATTCCGCCAACACCGATAAGATTTTCCATGAGTTTGATGTTAATGTACTCCTGCGGATCGATAAGGGAGTAGCCGCCGCGGCTGGATGCAGTCATTATCACCTCGTCCTCTTTGAAGTCGGTTTTCTTAACAACAACAGTGGCTCCGTTGGATAGTGTCCAGACCGTAGCCCCGGTAACCGGTTCGGTCATCTCTCTTGTAACAGTTCCTGCGGCGGGGAGAGATGCCAGCAAAGGTTCATTTGAGACAGTCTCCTTAAATGCTTCAACATTGTCATTGAGAGCAGAGGTGTAAACTTCCAAGATCTCCTCTTTTGTCGGAACTTTAAGCCCCTCTTTCTCAGGCATCATAATAGCTATAACCACATTCTCCTCTTTGGGAAGGGATTTAGCGTAGGAGTTAACCATGTCCAGAGTGATATTGTCTATCACCTGTCTCATGATCATATTCTGCATCTCAATTCCGGGGAATGCGTAGCCAGATACAAAATGACTCTGAAGCTTATCCACATAATATTCGTTTTTCTGATTCTCCCTCTCGGCATACAACTTGTCAAGCATTGTACTGTAATTGGCCTTTACCCTCTCGTATTCGGATGCAGTAAAACCATGTCTTCTTACTCTTTCTGCCTCATTTACGATTGCCCTGAGTGCTTTGTCATATTCTCCTTCTCTTGCACCTGCGTTGAATTCAAAAGAGGCTTTGGTATTTGCTACAATAAAATTACCGTAACCTGCACGGGCCCCTGTAAAGGGAGCATCAGCCTTAACGATGATATCACTCAGTCTTGAATTAAGCATTGAGATCACCATTGAATTGAGGTAGCTTTGAGCCATTGCGGCTGCAGTGGGTCTGAGATGTTCCGGAAATACATTCTGCTTGTACATAAGCATTACAGAGGTGCTTGTTGCCTCTGGATCGCTGTTTACCGATACAATAGGCTCTTTAGTGTCAGGTACTTCAAATTCAACTCTCTCTGCGGGATTTTCCTTTTTCGGGATAGATCCAAAGAGTGTTTTAATCTGATTTTCAACCGCATCGGGATCAATATCTCCCACAACAATTATTCCCTGCAGATCGGGACGGTACCATTTTGCATAATAATCCCTCAGCTCCTGGTATGTGAAGTTTTTTACAACATCCACCAGTCCTCCGGGAAGTCTGTGGGCATATTTGCTGCCGGGCAGCATCTCGGGCAGCATATCCTCCAGCATTCTCATCTGGGCGTTGCTCCTTGTCCGGAGTTCCTCTACAATAACCCCTCTCTCTTCGTCAATATCCTTCTCGTTGAGGCTGATAGCACATGCCCAGTCATGGAGGATCAAAAGGCAGGAATCAATAATACCCTGTCTTTTAACCGGGACATTGGATATGTTGTATACAGTCTCATCAACTGATGTATAGGCATTGAGGTTGGCACCGAATTTCACACCTATAGTCTCCAGATATGAAACTATACCATTGCCGGGGAAATTCTTTGTACCGTTAAAAGCCATATGTTCAAGAAAATGGGCCAGACCTCTCTGGTTCTCCTCTTCCAGTATCGAGCCTACTTTCTGAACAATGTAAAACTCTGCCTGGCCTTTTGGTTCTGAATTTTTCATTACGTAATAGGTCAGCCCGTTTTCCAGCTTACCACTTTTCACTTTTGGTTCCAGAGGTAGCGTCTGGGGTGTCTGTGCATATACATTAAATGTTAATGCAAATAGAGCAAACAGGAAAAAAATCCTTTTCATTTTAAGAAATTTAATGTTAAAATGTTAATAATATTGAACAAATGTAATCAAAATTTATACCAGATAATATTTTGCTCTATATAATTGTTTTTATTATTTTTGCTTGAATATTAAAAAAAACAACTACTGATGAGAAAAATCAAGACATTTTTTGCAATTTGTATGCTCTCCCTTCTTCCGTTGGGGTCATTATTTGCACAGGATCTTGCAACTGCAACTGAAACCTACAATTCGGGAGCAACCGCTCTTAATGAAAATAACTATGCAACAGCTATTGAATCATTTATCAAAGTGCTAAAAATGTGTGAGGGGCTTGGAGAGGAGGGTTCTTCACTTATTAAAGAGTGCAAAGACATTCTTCCCCAGATATATCTCCGTTATGGTAAAGAACTGGCTTCCAAAAGGGATATCGATCAGGCAATAGTGCAGATCAAAAAAGCTGCGGAGCTTGCCAGGTCCAACTCCATGGAGGATGTTGCCACCGAGGCAAAAGATCTGCTTCCGATGCTTCTGATGGCTGATGCAGATTCTTATATAAATGAAGGGAAATTCCCGGAAGCAATTGCAGGATACAAAAAAGTACTCCAGCAAGACTCTGCAAATGCCACTGCATATCTGAGAATCGGAATAGCGGAAGCAAGGCTGAATAATGAGGATGGTGCGGTTGCCGCTTTTGAAAAGGCTGCCGAACTCGGGGAAAAAGAAGATGCAGTTAAGCAGCTTTCTGTTATTTATCTTAAGAAATCCGCTGCTGCATGGCAGGAGAAGAACTATGCCGGTGCACTGGAAAATGCCAAAAAGGCAAATACTTACTGTGAAAACACAAAAGGATTTCAACTAGCGGGTCTTGCTGCTCTGCAACTCAGGAAGTATGATGATGCAATAGCAGGGCTGGAGGCCTATTACGCTGCAGATCCCCAGGCCAAGGACAAAAACTCCACTCTCTATGCTATTGCTACCGCATATGAAGCAAAAGGGAACACCTCCAAAGCCTGTGGTTATTACAAACAGATTATTTCTGACCCTAAGTACAAGCAAATGGCTGAGTATAAGATCTCACAATTCAAGTGCAATTAGAGAGACTGGAACTTTTATCACCCGCAAGGGACAGGGACATCGGCATTGCAGCGGTAAACTGTGGTGCCGATGCTGTCTATATTGCAGGGCCATCCTTTGGAGCCAGGGAGAGTGCTGCCAACTCCATCGCTGATATAGCGGGACTTGTAAAGTATGCTCACAGATACCGGGTAAAAATATATATGGTAATCAATACCATATTGTATGAGGACGAGATAGATGAGGCTGTGAAACTTTCCCGTCAGGGGTGGGATGCCGGCTGTGACGCACTGATAATACAGGACCTGGGTCTTTTAAAGGCTGATCTCCCGCCAGTGCCTCTTTTTGCATCTACACAGACCAACATGAGAACCGTTGAAGATGTGCTGCTTATGGAGTCGCTTGGTTTCGAAAGGGTTATTCTGGCAAGAGAGCTTTCACTCTCAAAGATTAAAGAGATAAGAGCAGCCACAAAGATTCAACTTGAGTCGTTTGTACACGGATCTCTGTGTGTCGGGTATAGCGGACAGTGTTACCTCAGCCAGTATCTTGCAGGCAGAAGTGCAAACAGGGGAGTTTGTGCACAGCCCTGCAGATCTTTGTATAATCTGATTGACATAAACGGTAAAATACTTGAGAAAAACAAACCACTACTCTCTCTTAAAGACTTGAATCTAAGCTCTTATATCCCAGTGTTGGCGGAAGCGGGGATCACCTCTTTTAAAATTGAAGGCAGGCTGAAAAACGCCTCCTACGTTAAGAATATTGTGAGGTATTACCGGTCTGTAATTGACAGATTTATTGAAAACAACAATAGATACGGCACCGCATCGCACGGCTCTCTCTACGGAGGTTTTACACCCGCTCCCGAAAAGACCTTTAACAGGGGATACACAACATTTTTCAGTACGGGAAAGAGAGGACAATGGAACAGCACACAAGGGACCAAATCGACCGGAGAGTATCTGGGAATTGTAAAAAGTGGAAGAGTTAACAAAAGAGGTGATTATGAGTTTCAACCGGAGAGGGAAATATTTGTTTCCAATAATGATGGGTTATGCTTTGTTACCCCCGGAGGAAAAATCACTGGTGCAAAGGTATCAGGTTACAGTCAGGAATTGATAAGGACAACAACCAGGACGAATATTCCGGCGGGTTCATCTGTTTACCGTAACTTTAATCATCAGTTTGAGAAAGAGCTGTTAAATCTTCCCGAGAGACTCTTAAAGGTCTCTCAGAGATTTATTTGCAAAGAGGGTGTTACAAGAATAGAGGCGGTATGTGAGGATGGAACCTCTGCCACATATATTATCACGGGGAGTTACCCGGAGGCATTGAACAGTGAGAGGGCTAAAAACCTGATAACTCAGCAGCTGGCAAAAAGAGCCGGAATATATCTGTTTGAGAAGCCTCTTCTGGAGACCGGACAGCTTTTATCTTACCCTGTTTCTGTTCTGAACAGTGCCCGGAGATCTCTGGCGCAACAGCTTGAAAGAGCTACAGAGGAGGAGGTGTCCGTGAGGAGGAGTTCCAAAAGGACACAAGTGGATGAGTTAGTTAAAAATATTGAGTTTAAGCCTTTTGCAGGGAAAAGACTGGATTATTCCTACAATATTTCAAATCCGCTGGCGGGAGAACTTTATATTACCCTTGGGGCTGAGAATTACGATCCGGCATATGAGCTTAACAATCCGGAAGGTGTTCCTGTTCTGAGGAGTAAATATTGCATAAGGTACGAGCTGGGATTATGCAACGGCAGATCAGCGGGTACTTTGGAGGGAAAAACAAAGGAGGCTCT
>Ga0265294_10006135_pt1 | contig 14505 bp, 14 predicted proteins | sample MunlanPumphouse3_FD_192504 | JGI IMG/M metagenome (GOLD analysis project Ga0265294, IMG submission 192504) | Groundwater microbial communities from a municipal landfill in Southern Ontario, Canada - Pumphouse #3 | ecosystem: Environmental > Aquatic > Deep subsurface > Groundwater | place... | reverse complement strand
GCGCAGGCGGAATACCCCTTGCAGTCACGGCTTTTATGAAAGAAGCCATGATCAAGAAGGGTATCAAGGGAAGCTTCGGTCTTGGCGGAATAACAGGTTATTTCGTTGAACTGCTGAAAGAGGGTCTGGTCGAAAGGCTCATGGACGTTCAGTCTTTTGACCTCGAAGCTGTCCGCTCTATCGGTGAAAACCCGAAACATATCGAAATATCAGCTGACTGGTACGCCAACCCATGGAATTCGGGAGCTGCTGTCAATATGCTTGACGTAGTCATTCTCGGAGCCACGGAAGTTGACGTAAACTTCAATGCCAACGTCAACACTGAGGCTGATGGAGCACTACTCCACGGTACAGGGGGACACCAGGACACTGCCGCAGGAGCTAAACTTACGATAATTGCCCAGCCGCTGCTTCGCGGACGTATTCCCTGTGTGACGGACAACGTTTACAGCGTAACCACGCCCGGTGAGGTCGTTGATGCTATTGTCACAGAATATGGAATTACCATCAACCCGAAGCGTAAGGACCTTCTTGATGCCTGCTCAGCAGTCAAAGGGCTCCCGATCGTTTCAATGGACGAATTGGTCTCAAGGGCGCACAAGATGTCCGGTCCTACCGACCCTGTCGAAACAGAAGACCGCATCATAGGTATTGTCGAATGGCGCGATGGAACGGTCATTGACGTCGTTCACCAGCTGAAAACAAAATAACAGCGGGTAGAAGCCGTAAGGCTTGATGAACGTTCAAGAGCCGGCCTGTACATTGTCTGGATGTCCCGGCCGGCTCTTATGTTTGCTTAATTAAAGTTTCCCCCTGCCTTGTGCCCTCGCTCAGGAAAGATTGACGTCAGCGTACTGATTTTTTTTCAACAGGACCTTTTCAATAAAAATATCCACTATTTGCGGGTCAAACTGTTCCCCCCGGCACTTTTTAAGCTCATCTACCGCCTCTTTTTGGGTCATTGCTTTTTTATAAGGTCTGTCTGAGGTCATCGCCTCATAGGCGTCCGCCACGTTTATTATCCTTGAATGGAGAAGTATGTCGCCTTCCCTGAGGCCATCAGGGTAGCCCTTGCCGTCCCATCTTTCGTGGTGCTGGAGTACAGATTCCGCCAAAGCCGAGTATTCGTCTATGGATTTCAGGATTTGATAGCCTTTTTCGGAGTGTATTTTGATCTGCTCATATTCTTCATCAGACAGCTTCTCCGGTTTGTTCAGCAGAGACGCCGGTATAACTACCTCTCCGACGTCATGGAGCAGTGCTGTTGTTTTAAGGTCCGCTGTCTCTTTTTCAGTAAAACCCATAGCGATGGCGATCTTTTCACAGTAGTACATGACCCTTTTAGAATGGTGCTTTGAAACATCATATTTGTCCTCTAATAACTTGATCAGATTTTTTATCATAGAATTTCTCATTATCTTGCTGCTCTTCAATTTTCCCTTATACATTGAAGCTTCGGCTCTCTTTAGTGTTTCTAAAATACTCTGATCATCTTCCGTTTTAACTGCGCAGCCGAATGCGACAGACGGGACAAGAGAACCGATTTTTGTATCTGAAACGGTGCTCTCTATCCTTTCCGCTACCCTTTCTGTACTTTCGATGTCTGTTTTTGGAAGCAGCACAAGGAACTCGTCACCGCCGATCCTCCCAACGATGTCGTCACTTCTGAGCATGCCTTTAAGCGCATTTGCCACAGATATGATAAGCCTGTCGCCCATCTCGTGTCCTAAAGAATCGTTGACCAGCTTAAGACCGTTGACGTCCATGTAAATAACAGAGAACGGAAGGTTGCGTTTTGTGTCGAGCCTCTTTATGGAATCCTGCATATATTTTCTGTTATAAAGGCTGGTCATGTGATCGTGAAGGCTGAGGTATTCTACTTGTTTTAGCCTCTCGATCTTTTCTGTGCTGTCACGGAAAACAAGGATCATTCCAGAGATATTTCCCCTGCTGTCCTTTATCGGAGCTGAAGAGTCCTCTATATAGAGTTCAACTCCGTTCTTTGAGATAAGCAGCTTGTGGTTGGAGTTGTTTATCTGGTCTCCCTTTTGGAGTACCCTGCCAAAATGAGAACCTATTTTTTCCTTCGTTGTCTCATCTCTTATATCGTAAATCTCCTCTATTTTCATCCCCAAAGCGTTTTTCAGCTTCCATCCGGTAAGGTTTTCAGCAGCCTTATTCATAAGTTGTATTCGTCCGTTTTTGTCCGTCGAAATAACGCCATCGCCTACAGAGAGAAGAGTCTTTTCTATCTGTTCTTTCTCAAGATGAAGGGCCTCTTCAAGTTTTTTTCTTTCAGTAATGTCGTCCATTATTACGACAAACTGTCCAAATTTTGGCGAATAGGAAGAGACCCCGTACCACTTGTCAAAATGGGCAGAGTAACTGTCAAACTGGACAGGTTCTCCGGTCAGAGCCACCTTTCCGTACCTTTCTATCCATACGTTCTCAGTTTTTGGGAGCACCTCAAGCACAGTTTTGCCGACAACATCCTTTTCTCTGAGGCCTGTCTGTTCTTCAAATTTTTTATTTACGCTTATAAACCTGTAATCGACCGGCACGTTGTTTTCATCGCATATTATTTCGTGGACGGCAAGCCCATGAAGCATCTGGTCAACGAGAAGCTTGAAATGCTGCTGGCTTTCGTAGAGTCTTGTCTGGGTCTTTTTGAACTCAGTAGTTTCCCTTATTATGTCTCCTGTTCCTATCACCCTGCCGGCAGAGTCGAATATCGGAAATTTTTTAGAAAGGATGTTTCTGTCTTTATATTTGGGCTGGTCGAGGATGTTTTCCACAAGCAAATATTCGCCCGGTTTAAGTTTCTGAGCTTTTCGATCCTGATCAAGGTAGAATTTTCCGGGACCGCTGTCCTGAGAGATCCCGAAAATCTCTGTACAGTTCTTTCCTATGACATCTTTTACTGAATCATAGCCGGCAAGTTTTGCGTACGAAACATTCGCAGCCACTACCTGAAGATCCATGTTTTTGAAGGCTATCATGTCATCGCTCTGTTCAACGAGTGTGGCCAGGGAAGCAATCTGTTCTTCTGCTTTTTTACGGAAAGTGATGTCACTAAAAGAGCACATAACGAATTTTTCCTCGCCACATCTTTCGATCATGCAGCTGCTGTTCATTTCTGCGAAGATAACTTTCTCATCTTTGCAGACAAAAGCTGTTTCGATAGATCTTGTACAGCAGTCTGTAAGGTCTCCCTCACAGGCCTTTCTGAAATGATCCATGCACTTGGACATATGATCCGGATGTATTATGTCCCATATGGTCATGGCATATGCTTCTCCTTCACTGTAGCCCATTTTTTCTTTCCACGACCTGTTGACATAGACAAAACAGCCCTTTGCGTCCATGCAAAGGATCAGTTCGGAAGTGTTTTCAATAAATTCCCTGTAATGTTTTTCTGTGAAACTGAACGGTTGGTTCATCTCATCACCTGTTAAAGAGGACCAAGGATAGCAAAAATTGTTATTCTCAGTCTGATCTTAAAATGGACGTGATCTCAATGGATTATACAGTCATTTTACAATTTACAGAATAGTCAACTTTGATGGTCAAAGTAAGCCGTTTTGCCGTTATAGTCCTTAAGATCATAAATAAAGGTTTCTTTGTTATAATCAAGAATGCTATTACTTATAACAAAGTTAAAATGTACTAAACATATGATGTAGCTATCTGGAAAAGAGGGGGGTGCTGCTTTGGAAGTCCTTAGGGAGAAGTTCCGAGAAGTTCTGCTTGCGGTCCTGCCTATCACTCTTATAGTTACCGTTCTGAACTTTACCCTAACTCCCCTTGGAACGCATCTTTTCATAAGATTCCTCGCCGGAGCTCTTTTTATAGTTGTAGGGCTTTCCATATTCCTGCTCGGAGTCGACATAGGAATTACACCGATAGGCAACCAGATGGGAGCCTCAATTGCGAAAACAAACAAGCTGTGGATAGTCATCTCAGCAGGTCTTGTACTGGGTTTTGCAATATCAGTAGCTGAGCCGGACCTTCATATTCTTGCACAGCAGGTGGAAAACATCACTTCGGCGAGCATAGAAAAATTTAGCATTGTAATTGTAGTATCCGCCGGCATTGCGCTGATGCTTTCCCTTGGCTTTGTGAGGATAGTCTACAATGTGCCGCTCAACAAGATCCTGACAGGTCTTTATCTAATTGTATTTCTGTTGGCCTGGTTCACTCCCGAAGAATTTCTGGCGATATCCTTTGATTCTTCCGGGGCTACCACCGGAGCGGTAACTGTGCCTTTCATACTTGCCCTTGCAATAGGCGTCTCAGCCCTGAAAAAAGACAGTAAGGCATCTGAGATCGACAGCTTCGGAATGGTAGCGATAGCATCTGCAGGGGCGATAATTGCAGTGATGCTGATGGGCATATTCTCAAAGACGGAGAGACTCACGGGAAGTCTCCCGGCAGCAGATGCCTCTTCCCTCTCAATAATGGGCCCATTTGCAGAGAAAATACCGGTGATTGCACAAGAGGTCATTCTGGCGCTTTTACCTGTAATAGTTATCTTTGCAATATTCCAGAAAATATCTTTTAAACTTTCAAAAAAAGCGGTAAGAAGAATATTTACAGGTCTTATTTTTGCTTTTGTGGGACTGGTCCTTTTCCTTACAGGTGTAAACGGCGGCTTTATGGAAGTAGGAAGCCTGATTGGACGCAAACTTGTTTTATTTGATAACAATGCTTATCTTGTCTTAGTCGGATTTATACTTGGACTGGTGACTATACTTGCTGAACCTGCAGTTTACGTATTGACTCATCAAGTCGAAGAGGTAACAAGCGGTTACGTCAGAAGGAGTCTGGTAGTGGGAACGCTGAGCATTGGAGTCGGCGTTGCTGTTGCTCTTGCGATGGTGAATATCCTCAGTCCCCAGATAAAGCTCTGGCACTTTCTACTTCCGGGATACATAATATCTATCACGATGTCATATTATGTGCCGAGACTCTTTGTCGGTATCGCCTTTGATTCGGGAGGAGTAGCATCCGGACCTATGACTGCCACATTTATACTGGCTTTTGCCCATGGGGCGGCTGATGCTGCAGAGAACGCAAGTGTTCTTGCCGACGGATTCGGCATGATCGCCATGGTAGCAATGACTCCAATAATTGCTCTGCAGATATTGGGTGCGGTCTTTCAGATGAAAACAAAGAAGGGAGGTCCCGATGGTGATCAGTGATACTAAAAAAGAATGCTTCGAACTTGTGTGGATAATCGTTAATTTCGGCAAGGGAAGCAAGGTCATGCAGACGGCAAAAAAGTGCGGGATGACCGGAGGGACGATAATACTTGCAAAAGGCACGGCTAACGACAAATTTGCCGATTTTCTGGGTTTGTCGGACATCCGTAAGGAAATAGTACTGATGGTATCAACTAAAACAATGGCCAAGTACACACTTGAGTCCCTTGATAATAAATTTAAATTTGAAAAACCAAACCACGGGATAGCTTTTACGACCGGTGTAAGTGAAGTTGTTGGTTCTGCCCCATGTAAGGCTACAGAGGCAGACAGGGAGGAAGGTGGTGAAGTGGTAATGCACTGTGCGATAACAGTCGTAGTAAACAAAGGCAAGGCAGAAGATGTCATCGACGCGGCCACTGCCGCAGGGTCAAGGGGAGGCACGATAATCAATGCCAGGGGTTCGGGAATTCACGAAACAAGCAAACTGTTTTTCATGGATATCGAACCGGAAAAAGAAATAGTAATGATACTCTCAGAAAAAAAAGATGCTGAAGCGATAGTCTCCTCTATCAGGCAAAAGTTGGATATTGAGGAAGCCGGAAAGGGTATCATTTTTGTCCAGGAAGTAAGCAAAGTCTACGGGCTCGCAAAGTAAGGAGGCAGTTTGCTCCGTTCCTGTTATCGTATTTTATGCCCGCAACGGGGACAGTATTCAGTCCCTTCTTCCTTTTTGGGATCTTCGATCTCATTAAGGTGTTCTATGAATCCTGCTGAGAGTATGCCTGTAGGAATGGCTACCATGCCCATCCCCAGAAAGGTAAGGATTATGCCTATCACTTCGCCAAGTGTGGTAATGAGATAAATATCACCATAACCTACGGTTAGAAGCGTAGAAGTTGCCCACCAGAAACCCGAAAATGCGTTTTTGAATACATACGGCTGTGCTTCGTGCTCAATTCCATACATAAGTATCGAAGCCGATATCATAAGTATCAGAACGAGAAACACCGAAGAAAGAAGTTGGTTCTTTCTTTTTATTACAACATCGGTGATCACATTAAGAGAGTCCTGATACCTCGTGACTCGTATACATAGGATCACTCCTAATGATAATTTTTCAAACTATCTGCTAAAAAAGATTTTACTTCATTTTTCCTCCGTAAGCTCTTGTTCAAGATCAATACCAAACGCAGAGGTTAGAAGTTGAGGGAATGTGCCCGAGTAGGTGTTTTTACCTATCGTAAAACCAACGTGTCTGTGACTTGGTCACACACAGTGATACCAGCATCGTATATAATATTTATATAAATGAATATTATATAAATTTACACCATTACAAAGGAGGCGGAAATGGAGATGAATGGAAATTCTCACGGTTGGGTGTTCAAAGCGATCTTTTTGGGACTTGTTTTTGCGGTTTCAGTCCTCGTTATCAAACCGGTTGGAGTCTCGACCCAGTTTTCGATGATAGGAGGAATGATCCACAGCGTGATAGATCCCTCGGTAATTACGGAGGACAGTTCACGTAAGAGCGGATATCGCAGCACTAATGCTTATTATGACAAAAGCGAAGGGTCTCTTGCGAAAGATATAAAGAACCCGCTCAACTTCGCGATGGTGTTTTTGCTTGCCATACCTCTCGGCGGATTCATAGCGTGGAGCATGGATCCCAACAAGAGGAACAAGATGGCACAGGATGCGCTAAGGGTATCAGGACCAAAGTCTGCATTTGAGAAATATTACATACGTGAGATCTTGGGCGGATTTATATTCGTCTTCGGCGCCAGGCTTGCCGACGGCTGTACTAGCGGTCACATGATGAGCGGTATCATGCAGGGAAGCATAAGCGGTTTTGTCTTCGCGGCATGCGCCTTTGTTGTAGCGATACCAGTTGCCAAAGCGCTGAAGAAACTGGGATAGGAGGTATCAGAATGGATCTTTTTATCGGTCTCGCAACAGGAGTGCTATTTGGAGCCGCTCTGTATCTGGCTGATGCCGCAAGCCCTGTCAAAATGCGCCAGATGCTGAGACTCGAAGACTATACGATTTTTAAGATCATACTCTTCGCAATAGGACTATCTAATGTGCTCCTTTTCGCTTTCAACATGTTGGGGATACTCAACCTATCACACCTAAGCGTCAAGACGATGCATCTCGGAGTGATCATCGGTGGTCTTATCTTTGGAGTAGGTTTCGGAATGGTGGGCTCATGCCCTGGAACATCCTTTGCTGCCATAGGTACCAATGTCTATAAACAGGCGCTTATGATCGCGATAGGAGGCATAATCGGAGCCCTGATATTCTCCCTTATGTACGGAAATTTTGAAGCGATGGGAATATTTAAGTCCTTTAACTTTGGCAAGATGACCCTGTTCAGGATATCGGACAAATACCCTTCGGTAACAGAGATAGGGTACGTTGGTTTGCTTGTAATGGGTGTAGTATTTATGGCGATAGCCTGGTTTATGCCTGACAAGCGCAGAGCATAAGAATCAGGCACATCAGATAATTAATTATATTCAAGGGGGCGGATCCTCAGGGATCCGCCCCTTTTATATACTTACATTCTGCATTTAACATAAACGTTGCCTCTGCGGCATTGTCTGTGCTATTGTTTCCGAGTTGATCCGGCAAATGATTTTTTCTGAAAATGAGAGGAGAATGGTTTGATTGGATGACAAAAAGAGAGTGTGTATTAGCTTTATCGGGGCAGGAAAAGCCGGTGTATCCCTGGGGGCATATTTTCGCAGCAAAGGATTGGAAATTTCGGGATACTTGAGCCGCAGCAGGAAGTCAGCTATTTCAGCTGCTGAGCTGACATCCTCCAAAGCCTTTACTGCTCTGTCTGACCTTGCCGCCGCCTCCGATATTATAATTGTTTCGACTCCTGACGGTGCCATAGCCGAAGTCTGGGAAGAGCTCCGAAAATGCGATATCAGAGACAGGATCGTATGTCATCTGAGCGGGTCGCTTTCCTCAGATATCTTCGACGGTATAGCGGCAAAAAGTTCTTTCGGCTATTCTGTCCATCCAATGTTTGCCTTCAGCGGAAAAGATGGATATTTCGAAGGAGTCGAGAAAGCCTGCTTTACGCTCGAAGGAGCGAAAGAGAAACTTGGTGAAGTGAGAGAGATCTTTATACGTACTGGAAACAGGATCTTCGTTATAGACAAAAGCAAAAAAGCCCTCTATCATGCTTCGAACGTAATGGTCTCGAATCTCGTCACAGCGCTTCTGAGCATTGGGACAGAGTCTTTTGAAAAATGCGGTGTGAAAAAGGAAGAAGCAATTGAGGCACTGCTGCCCCTTATCAGAGGAAATATTGAAAATATAGCCAAGAAAGGTTTTCCGGGCTCCCTTACAGGGCCTGTCGAGCGTAATGACACCGATACGATCATGAAACATCTGGACGTAATGGAAGAAGATGAGAGGCTGATTTACAGTTTGCTTACAAAAAAACTGGCAAAACTTTCGAAGGTAAAGCATCCGGGAAGGGATCAATCCAAGTTGCTGGAACTCCTTGAAAAAAACTTATGAGCTTGCCTGAATGAAAAAGATGAAAGGACTAAGATCATGAAAAAAACAACAGCCACATTTCTCGAAGCAAAGTCAAAGGGAAGAAAGCTGGTCGTGATGACTGCCTACGACTATTCTATGGCCAGGCTTGCAGATCCATGCGACATAGACGCAATACTGGTCGGAGATTCGCTTGGGATGGTATGTCTGGGCTACAAGGACACACTGAGGGTGACTATGGAGGATATGATCCACCATACGAAAGCTGTTTCAAGGGGAAGGGCCGAGGCGCTCCTGATCTCCGACATGCCATTCATGTCATACCAAGTCTCTGTCGAAGAAGCGGTCAGGAATGCAGGCAGACTTGTCCAGGAAGGATATGCCGAAGCAGTAAAACTTGAGGGAGGAACTGATGTCCTTAGCCACGTAAAGGCCATAGTAAAGGCGCAGATCCCAGTCATGGGACACATAGGTCTTACCCCCCAGTCAGTAAATATTTTGGGCGGTTTTAAAGTCCAGGGGCGTCAGCTGGAGACAGCGAAAAAACTGATCGATGATGCGAAACGCCTGGAAGATGCGGGCGCATTTTCTATCACGCTCGAATGCGTTCCTGCAGCCCTCTCTCAAAAAATAACCGAGGCAGTATCTATACCTACGATAGGCATAGGAGCCGGGGCTTCATGCGATGGTCAGGTGCTCGTTTTTCACGACATGCTCGGCATGTTCCCGGATATGAGGCCTAAATTCGTAAAAGTATTCTCCGATGCAGGTGCGTCTATGCAAGAGGGGATAAGAAAATACGCTGAAGAGGTCAGGGACGGAGCCTTCCCGACAGCGGAGCACTCCTTCACGATAGATCCAGAAATAATCGAAAAACTATAGATCAGCTTTTCTCATCTTGAAAAACTGAACAATGAAAGGTGTGAAACAGGATCAAATGATAATATCAGGCAGTGTTCAGGAAACCAGAAAGGTAATAGGAAACTGGAAAAAACGAGGTTTCTCCGTCGGTCTGGTACCGACCATGGGATATCTGCACCCCGGGCATATAAGCCTTATAGAGAGGGCCAGAAAAGAAAATGACATGGTCGTGGTCAGTATCTTTGTAAACCCGATCCAATTCGGTCCCAACGAAGACCTGGATAAATACCCGCGTGACATGGCGCATGACAGGGAAGTCTGTGAAAAAGCCGGTGCAGAACTCATCTTCGCGCCCGAACCGTCAGAGATGTACCCATCTGAAAACCTTGTCTTCGTAGACATAAAAGAACTCGGCAATGGACTGTGCGGAGCGAAAAGGCCCGGACATTTTCGCGGAGTGTGCACGGTAGTCTCGAAACTTTTCAACATCGTCCTGCCTGACAGGGCATATTTTGGGGAGAAGGATGCCCAGCAGCTAGCGATAATCAGGAGGATGGTCAAAGATCTCAACTTCGGGACAGAGATCGTTTCCTGTCCTATAGTCCGTGAGCCTGACGGGCTGGCGATGAGTTCGAGGAACCTCTACCTTTCACCTGAGGAAAGAAAAGCCGCGCTCTCACTCTCCCGAAGCCTCAGCGCAGCAAAGGAACTTATGCGTAAGGGCGAAAAAGATGCTGTGAAAATAAGAGAGGCTATAGTTGCAGGTATCTCCGCCGAACCGCTTGTAAAGATAGATTATGCTGAAATAGTGGATTCTGCGGATCTCAGCCCTGTTGAAAAGATAGAGAAGCCGGTTCTTGCGGCAGCCGCTGTCTACTTCGGGAAGACAAGGCTGATAGATAATTTTACCTTCGAAGGAGATACAAAATGATACTTACTATGCTAAAGGCAAAAATACACAGGGCAGCAGTAACAGAATCGAATCTAAATTACGTTGGCAGCATAACCATAGACAAAGACTTGATGGAAGCGTCGGGCATACTTGAATATGAAAAAGTCAGCGTAGTGGACATAGACAATGGCAGCAGACTTGAAACTTATGTCATAGAGGGGGAGTGCGGCAGCGGTGTGATATGCCTGAACGGAGCGGCGGCCCGTCTGGTACACCCCGGTGATAAAGTGATAATACTTGCTTACTGTCAGGTCGATTCCGAAGAGGCGGAGAGCCATTCCCCTAAAATAGTATTTGTGGGGAGCGGCAATGCGATCCTGGGGATCAAAGGTTCCGAGGAACATGGAGAGGTAAGATAAAAGAGCCGGGCAGAAGCCCGGCTCTTATTTATCCCCTGTTAGCAGAAGCGAAGTATCATAACGTAGTGGGCCGCGCTGCCAAGTATAACGAAAATGTGGAAGATCTCATGGAAGCCGAGGCATCCGGGTAAAATGTCCGGTTTTTTTATGGCGTAGATGATCCCTCCGGCTGTGTAGAAAAGTCCTCCGGCGAGCAGCCATATGAGAGGAAGAGGTCCGCCTGCCCTGTAAAGGGGTACTATGACGAAGACCGCGATCCAGCCCATTATCAGGTATACCCCGGTGTAAAGCAGTCTTGGTATATCAAAGAAGAACATCTTCATCACTATTCCGGCGGCGGCACAGGACCATATAAGGGCGAGAAGCCAGTAGCCCAGCCGTCCCCTCAGCAGGGTCAGGCATATCGGAGTGTATGTTCCTGCTATGAGCACGAATATCATACTGTGGTCGATCTTCTGAAGTATACGTATTGCTTTTTCGGAGGCATTGACAAGGTGATATGTTGCGCTTGCAGAATAAAGGAGAATCATGCTTGCTCCGAATATCGAAAAGGAGACTATCTGCCACACGTCCCTGTTCGTTATGGCCACATAGAGCAGTAAGATCAGCCCGGCTACGGATAGCAGTGCTCCGACAAGATGGCTGAACCCGCTTGCCGGCTCACGAAAAAATTTTCCCATTAGAAGTTCCTCCCAAAATCATCTGATGTGCAGACCTGCATCCCGCGCCCGGTCATCTCGCGGACGAAATCTTCACCCAATTTTTCAAATCCTTTTACGGAGCTTGTAGTGTCTGTCAGCAGCACTAATTTTTTGATATCTTCCTCGTCCCAGTTGTCTGCCAGGTCTCTGACGCTGTTTGCGACGCAGTGCGAAAGCGCCTGTCCCGATATGGCTATGATATCTGCCTCATGGAGCCTTTTTATAAGTTTTTCGTTGAGCCCGGTGGCAGGATCTTCCGGGTCCTCAACATCGGCTTTGAGTGCCGAATAATGTTCGGTCCACATGTTGAGGCCCTTTAAGGTGTAATCGACTAAGGAAAAGTTATTTTCCCACTCGAGCAGAGCATCGTAGACAGGCTTTGTTACACAGTGTCCCCAGGATCCTATCAGGCAGTGCGGAGGCCAGATGCAGAGCACGTATCGATCGTTTTTTGCCAGCTCATCTACGTAGCGAACAGCCCTATCCATGTGATCCGGGAGAGAGGTTCTCCACAGTCCCTTTTTGAGGTCATCCTTCGTGATGAGTGTGAAAGGGGCTGGGTGTCTGCCTTCATGATCGACCCAGAAGATTGGATGGGCGATGTCTATAAGACGGTGGGTGTCAAGAGTAACGCTTATATGGCTGATCTTATCCCTGAGTCTCTTTATCGTATCCGAAAGCCTGAGAGAGTCCTCCCGGGCTCCGGGAACGTAGAGGGTCCCTTTTGGGTCGCAGAAATCGTTCTGTGGATCAACGATAAGAAACTCAAGCCTTGTGCCGCTCATCAACCTAATGCCTCCTTGGTCATGTGATTCTAGTCTCTTAATGTTATCACTTTTGTGTCCATATTGGAGGAATGAGAAAAACGAAGATTATTAAAAACTTTTACTGCGATAGTTTTCAGAATTGAACACTTTAATTATCAATTTATCATGTGTGTTGACATGCAGATTACTGCATGTTATATATACTGTCAGATCATATACCAAGCGGGAGATGACAATATGAAAGCTTCTGATCTTATGCACGAAAGGTCTATAGCCCTTGCCGACTGCAACAACTTCTTTGTTTCATGCGAACGTCGGGTCGACAACGATCTCGACAGCCGGCCGATCGTCGTACTTTCTTCCAATGATGGTTGTGTGATCTCCCGTTCCAACGAAGTCAAAAAAATGGGAGTAAAAATGGGAGATCCCTATTTCAAGATAAGGAGCATGCTTGCGTTCAACGGCGTCGCCATCAGGTCCACAAATATGTCTTTATACCAGGAGATATCTGCCGAAGTTATGTCCCGGATCAAACTCTATACAGATGCAGTCGAAATATACTCTATAGATGAATCCTTTTTCAACATAGGGATATCGAACGTAAAAGACCCCGTATCCTACTGCCGTATGATAAAGAAAGACATATGGGACAAATGCCGTATTCCCGTATCTATAGGCATAGCCCCCACAAAGACCCTTTCTAAGCTGGCAACTGAATATGCCAAAAAAAACGAGGGGACGGGGGGAGTCTTCTGGATGGACAGGGCGAGATATATGGATATGGGTTTCATGTCACAGTTTGAATGTGCCGACATATGGGGCATAGGCCGTAAGATAAGCGCGAGATTGGCCAAGTCGGGAATAAAAACAGCAGCGGACTTTATCAAAAAAGATGAGATGTGGGTCAAAAAGACTTTTGGAATAATGAGTCTCTACACCTCATGGGAACTCAAGGGCCATCAGGCATATGCCCTGGATACCGGCGGCAAGCCTCCAAAGTCTATAATGGTCTCCCGTTCGTTCGGAAATTCCATAACTACATACGAAGAGATGCTCGATCCCCTTCTTTGCTTCACGGTTTCCGCGGCGAGACAGCTGCGCAAGGCCAGGCAGACTGCGGGAAAAATGTCTGTTTTCATATCGACAAGCAGGTTCGATGCGGAAAAATATTATGCCAACGGCCATGAGACTTCTTTTATAAGGCCGGTATCCCTTGACTCAGACCTCATGAGCAGCGCGGAGCAGATGCTGAAAGAGATATTTATCCCCGGCTACAAATATAAAAAGTGCGGTGTTATACTCTCCGATTTCTCAGATATTTCTGCAGGAAGGCAGACAGCTCTCTTCGACGAAGAAAACGGAGCAGATGAAAAAAAACTCAGGGTAGCCTCTGCCGTGGATTCGATCAACAGGGAATTCAAACAGGGCATAATAAAACCTGCTGCACTCTTTGAAGCGCCGGAACATGAAAAAAAGTGGGCTCCCAGATCAGAGTTCAAGTCGGAAGGGGGACGAAAAAAAGAGTCTCCCCTGCCCAATGGCCTGCGCTTCCAGAACCATTCCGAGGACTTTGCCTCCTGATGTGTAACTCATAACATTATCTCCTCGAAACTGCATAAACTAAGCCCTATGGCTGAGCAGCCGGGTTTTATATTATCGATTCATCTTGTTATCGTGTAGAATATTACTCAAAACACAACACCTCCATCCTCCGGGTGGAGGACAAATTATCTCCCGTCTTGTGTAAATGGCTCCGTCATATATAAAAATCAGAAGGATGTTGCCCCGTTTGTCACCCAGGCAGGAAAGAGGAAGGGGAGTTGCCAGATGACCGAAATCACACAGAAAACACTTGCTATAGTATGCGGAGGCGGACCCGCCCCGGGAATCAACAGCGTTATAAGCTCCGTAGTCATCGAAGCAAAAAAATCAGGCTGGGATGTTTATGGCGTCTATGATGGTTTCTCCGGTCTTGCAAAGGGAGAGAAAAACGTGGTCCTGTTCACGATAGAAATGGTCAGCCGTATACACTCGGACGGCGGCAGCGTGATACGTACCTCAAGGTATAATCCTACTAAAAAAGAGGAAGACCTCGGCAGAGTGGTCGATGCGCTGATAGAGCTGAGTGTCACTCATCTTATAACT